>Ga0098061_1000668_pt1 | contig 16563 bp, 19 predicted proteins | sample 22_taG_FD_92579 | JGI IMG/M metagenome (GOLD analysis project Ga0098061, IMG submission 92579) | Marine viral communities from the Subarctic Pacific Ocean - 22_ETSP_OMZ_AT15343 metaG | ecosystem: Environmental > Aquatic > Marine > Oceanic | place: Subarctic Pacific Ocean | collected 2015-01-20
ATGTTTATTACTCCATATTAAAACCTCAACAGTTTCCTCACCTTCTTCTAATAGTCGGACAGCTTCATCTTGTGCTTCTGTCCAACTATCAAATTCAGTATCTTCTACTTTGTAACGTGCCATCATAGATTCCTCTTAAGATAATCGAACATTTTTTGCTAAACCCAACTTCTTTAACAGAAGTATATGATACCAAGTCAAATCAATTTGTCTAGGCAACATCCCTTGCTTTGCAGAACTTGGAAATGCATGATGATTATTATGCCATCCTTCACCAAATGTTAATGCTGCTACCCATTTATTATTCGTGGAATTATCACCAGTCTCATTTGGTCTTTCACCCCACTTATGATTAGCAGAATTAACCAACCACGTTGCATGATAAACAAACACCAGTCTTAAAGGAATACCCCAAAGAACAAATGCCCATCCACCCAAACTATAAAGTAACAAACCTAAAGGAAGTTGTAATAATATAAACCACTTGTCTAACCACCTATAATATGGATCCTTTCTCAAATCCCCTGCATATCTACGAACTCTCTTCTCTCCAGGAACTCTAAAAAACATCCATACCATATGACTCCAAGACAATCCCCTATTACTATTATGGGGATCTAACGCTTTATCAGAATGTTTATGATGCTGTCTATGTAAACCTACCCATGTAATAGGTCCATATTCTGCACTCAAAGATCCACAAGTCGCAAAGAATCTTTCCAACCATTGAGGAACTTTGAATGCCCTATGAGATAATAATCTATGATATCCCAGAGTAACTCCCAAACACGCTGTAACCCAATACAGAATGAGAAATACTCCTACAGCACCCCAACTCCAATACTGGGGTTGTAGAGCAACAATGGCATAGTAATGAACTAATGCCATGAATAATATAGTGGGCCAAGTCATCCGAAGGTAGAATCAGGTTCTAATGCAATGTAATACGTTAAATCATGGTTCTTACTAGTAAATCTAGAAAGAAGTTTCTGTGATACCACTACCTCATATGTTCCAGGAAGAATCTTAATATTCTCTACCTTAAAATTAAAGGAGAAAATATCACTAGTCTCTCCAACAGTAATAGAGAAATCATTTGATGTTTCATTCTTCTTATCTCTTACTACAATCTTTACACCATTTGAATCACCAACTACAGAAAGATCTGGAAGTTGATAGATTGCTGCTGCTTTAAGAAGTTTCTCTAATTGTTCTGTACTAACCTCAAACGTAACATCTTCGCTAGGAAGAGTAAGCGGTTTATCTGGTGGAGTGATAATAACATTAGGATCAGCAAAGAAATACTTAGACCGAGATCTACCTTCTTTAATTACCACATAACTATCATGTGTAAAATCAAGTTCAGGACTCTGATGAAGACCCATTCCATTAAGAAACTGTCCCAAATCATAGATACCAAAATCTTTAGGCAACTCGTCTGAGATAGTTGCTTCTGCAAGAATATTCTTCATCACACTAATCGTGCGAAGCCTATTTCCTTTCTTAAATAAAATTGACGTATTAATAGTCGAAAAGTTTTTAAGAAGTGAAAGTGTTGAATCAGAAAGTTTCATAACCACGGGTCGTAATTTCATCGTTTGTATTTCCACTGAAATAATACAGCAGGAGACAATAGTGCATTGCCTTTAGTATATCACGTTTTGCTTGTCCTTTCTTATCATACCGACTCAAATACTTAAGTGCATTAGAACGACAGAAAGATTCAGCATCACCTACCGAATGAATAAGATCTAATGTTTGCACATCTGAATTCTCATTTGTATAATGTCCCTGGTAGGTAGAAGAGACATAATCTTTAAGGTCTGCAAGACCTTTATCTTCTTGATATTTTTGGTGGGATGGTCCCTTTAAATCTGGTTTGGGCTTAGTTGGTGGAAAATGATACTGTTCTACATTTGGATAAGTATCATCCGTTATTGTAACATTCCCAAATTTAATAGCAGAAGGACCGCTATCCAGATTTACAGATTGACTATCCTCAATACTTCCAGGATATCCATCGGTGCGAAAAGTAATATCCTCATTGAAGTTCTCCGGATGAGGAACTTCCCGATAACTCTTATATTCTCCACTCATAATAGGATAATCCTCTTCAAGTGTTCCATTAATAACTGAATCCAGTAAACTCCATGCATTAACCATAACATTAATCCTCCTTAATGTCAATCATGTATTCTCTCTCCAATTCTTAAAAAATCTAGAAGTCCAATTACCATATATCTCCTCAGCCTCCAGGGGTAATTTATTCATAAGTTTAAATTTATTCTCAGGATTAAAAGGAAGAGATTGTGCATACTTCCAAAAAGGAGAATCATATTTTGATCCTGTTTGATAATGCCATAAGATGAAATTTTGAACTTCTTTGGATACTCTCCTAACTGAGATGTTAGTTGCAGACCTATCTATTGGTGTAGGTAATTGGGTTATATAATCCCACATATGCTTACACACAGTCAGATAAAAATCCGTTGCTGTTGCTTCTAAAGGATCTAAAAAGAAAGCTCTATTTCCATTCAAAACCGTCCTTTCCCCCACAAATATATCTTTCGCAACATAATTTTCAAATTCCAATTCCCCATCAATCTCCGGTAAATTAAATCTTTCTAAAAAATCCTCCTTTGCTTCTTCTCTTGTTGTTATTGTATTGTTATACAAATAACCATAGGAAAGACTATCTTTATTTGGAACTACAAAAGTCCATCCATTAGGAGTAGCAATCCCCCTTGTATAGTATAAAGAAGGATCTCCACCCGGTTTATTGTATAAAAGAACAGAATTTAAAGGATTGATAAGAGGGGTGTAATCATCTTTATTTCTATTCTTAGCACCTCTACAATCAAAAGTAAAAGTAGAATCTATCTCCCTTTCTGGATCTTCTATTTTCTTTTCTATAACTTTAACCTTACCAGATTTTAATACTACATCAGATAACTTCTGAGGTACATAATGACATGCAGTATGACCAAATTTAAAATCCGAAAATATTTTCTCTTTCTTTTTACCCCATCCTTCATACATAAAACCAGTCTTGATAGTAGCATCAAGAGGATTATTATTCCAATTAATATCTAATACCTCTCCTATTAATTCAGTTGGAGGAAGAACCGTTCCTTGACCTACTCTTTGAATAGGAGAATCTGGATCATGATAGATTACAATATCAACTGGATCTGGAGCACCGTATTTAAGAAAATGAAGAGCAGTAACACATCCAGCATTCCCTGCTCCCACTATCGCTATCTTCTTCTTTCCAAAATTAAACATCTTTCTCTACAGGAAGCTCAACAGTAGCATCAACCTTGTCATACAGTTCAAGGAATGCTTGCTTAGTATCATCATCAAATCTGTTTACACACACTTGAATTGCTTTCATCTTATCATCAAAGATAGCATACGCACGTAGGATATGAACCAAACGACGAGTGCTAATAATCTCCTCAATCCCTCCATCATAGAAGGTCTTACGGATAATGTCAGCCCAATCTACCAATCTCTTACAGAACTCAATATCATTAACCTTTAAACTGTCAGCAACATTCTTAAGAATTTTATTCTCTATAGAAGGTGCTGGATAATCCTGCTCAAAAGTTACAGGGAATCTCTCCAGGAATGCTTCATTAAGAACATTGGTACCAATAAACCTACCATCATCAGATCCTTTACCTTTAGTGTTTGCTGTTGCAATAACATTAAATCCCGTAGAAGGTTCTACCCACTTACCAATCTTCTTTAGAAACACACCCCTCCCCTCAAGGATGGGTTGGAGGCAGAGTATTTTGTTACTAGCCAAGTCAATTTCATCGAGTAACAAGATTGCTCCACGTTCCAGCGCTTCAATGACAGGTCCGTTATGCCAAACAGTTGACCCATCCACAAGGCGAAAGCCACCAATAAGATCGTCTTCATCAGTTTCAATAGTAATGTTTACACGAATCAGTTCTCGCTTGAGTTGAGCACAAGCTTGTTCGACTCCGAAGGTTTTTCCATTCCCAGAAAGACCCGTGATAAACGTAGGATAGAACACACCGGCTTTGAGAATGGCCTTAAGATCGCTAAAAGGACCAAAGCGGACGAAGGTATCATCGGTTTCTGGTATAAGGTTCTGTTCTAATTTAGGCTCCACTGCAGGTGCAGCAAAAGAATTCTCAATATTTTTAACTGCTTTTACTGTTACTTCTAAGTTCCACTTACCACGACCAACTTTAAATTGATTAAGTTTACTGGTGACTGTTTGATAGGCAATATCATTCATTCTACAAAACCCTCTCACATCTGCTGCTGTGAATTCAGTTCCGTAGTTTGATTTCAAACCCTCAATAATTTCTTCACGAGTCATTTTAATCTCAAACATAATGTGATGCGTTTCAATGACCTTATTATAGATCATGAACAGGTGATTTATTTATGGAATGTGCCAGTTTTTTTATTGACACCAAACCTCTATATTGGTAGCAATTGCCATTCTCAACTTACTACTCCTATGTTGAGCAGGGACTTCATGTTTTAAAAATCCAGGAACTATACAATAATCATCTTCCTCTATATCAAGATGCCACTGCTGATTAAAACAAGAAGTATATAAACTATTAGGATTAACCAACTTTTTCATATGTGGGAAAATATCTTCTTGATAATTTGCAAAAGGATGCTCATTAAAAAATGATGTTGGTTGATGATTCTCAGAATCAAACTGTATATAATGTATTCCTACAAAATCTTGCTTTATATGCTGATGAGCAGACATATAACCACCATCACTCATACAATTATAGTTAATAATCTCAAAAGAAAATTTATAATCCCCCACTAATCCACATCCCTTAAGACACTTAGGAATTACCTCTTCATATACTTTTATAAGTTGAGAATAATCAGGTTTTATAAAATCAGGATTATCCCAATCTCCATAGGCATGATGAATATTAAGATTATCTTCTCTCCACTTATTACGATTAGGATTTTTTAAATAATTAGATTTATGATTATCAATTACTTCTTCTTTATTATAAGATTTAGGATCAATTTTACAAAGAGAAAAAGGAATACCAAATAATCTATCAGCTTTAATCTTCATATTTTTTTATACTCTTCTCCCATTCCTGTAAAGATGATGAACAATCAGGTGGCTCAGGATCTTTATAGCCTTTCATCTTCTTCCATTTATTATGCAATGCACCCATCATCCATGACTGAGCAAGACTCTTAGGACCATTCTCTAATAACTCAAGTTCCTTTTTACTATTTGTATAAGGGATAAGTTCTTCTCTCCAATTGGAGTCATCATAGTTCATTTCGTTCTCCTCCTAGGTACTTGAATCGTCCATGAATGTGAAACCAAATCTACCATCTCAAACTCTTTCCTAGCCTTTTCCCTTCTATTTAATTCATCCTCACGTCCTGGTTTAGGTTGAGTGTCCCCATACTGAGGAATAGTAAACCCAAACTCTCTACACTCTTCTGAATCTGCCAAATCAATGTTACACTCTTCTGCATACTCCCAGATAGCACTGTCCACCTGGTCAAAGAGAGAATCAAAAGTCATTCTCCTACGCAAATCATTCGCAATATTATCTACGTGCTCATCTGCTAAATCTACTCCACATGGTCTTGCTTTGACCAACTTATTAAGATCAATAACGATCTTACAGTCATTGTAAATACACATAATTAAGCCACTAATGAGATGAATTCGCCAAGAACCTTTTTATTAAGTTTCTTGGTCTTAAGGGATTTCGCAAATGCCCTTTTAATTTGGGCTTTGGTTGCATCATGATCCACATCAAACTCAGCATCCTGAGAAAGTACCGTAGAAGATAATCCAAAGTAAGCATCATACCCAGAGTTCTTAATAGTAAAACTCTTATTCTTCCTCCATTCACTATACATTTTATCAGATCCGTCGTAATTATACAACCTCATGAACTGTTTAGCGTCACGATTAACCAGAACCCTAATACCTATAAAATTTGTAGAAGGGAAATTATCCTTCAAATTGGTAAGAAGGGCATCGGTAAATTGATTATATTGCCAACCTAATCTATAGGTCTTACCCAATTTACGATCACGCAAGAAACATTTAACTCCATTAATCTTACGACATCCCAAATAAGGTTCATCTTCCCAACGACGCTGGACCTCTTTATTATAAGGAAGTTGATATGCCTCTCCATCAGTCAATATAATACATTGAACCTTCTCAACATTATTCTCTTTTTTAAATTGAGGAATAATCTGATGTAAAGATACGATTGCTTCATTAAGAGGAGTGCCAGAAAGAACCATCCGTTGAGGATAACCAAACCTAGAATTGATACCATCACAATTAAAAGATCGTGCAATCCTCCAAATGTTTATCATCTGCTGTTCTAATGTCCTAGCATTAACCTTACTACTAAAAAGATTCATTAAATTAAAATCATCATCAACCACAAATGAACCTTCTTTTCTTTCATGATGACGCTGCGGCTTAGGTGGTGTATACAAACCCTTCACATAATCTTTGTCATTTGTGTTCCATTCACAAGTAAACGCATAAACCTCAAAAGGAATCTGCACTTTCTTACAAAACCACATAAGATTATAAAGTTGCTTAAGAGTATCTTGTAAAACATATTGCATAGATCCAGACCAGTCCAATATAAAAACTAATCCATGATTCTTGCCCTCAGGAAGAGTTGTTATCTTCTTAAAGAGATCCTCATTATATCGGTAAGTATGAAGCTTCTCTGTAGAGAGAACCCCAGTGCGACTAGTAGAAGCACGAGCATAACTCGAAGCTGCCTTACGACACTCAAACTCTTTGACAAGATAACTGACTTCTTTTTGTGCATCCTTTTTAAATTGTAAATACTCTCCATCACAAAATTCAAATCCTGGATTTAAATCATATCCATGTTCTTTCGATGCTGCTTTCCATCTTCCTTCTTCCCATTCCCAATAATTATCAATACCATCATGAACTTCTTTATTGGAAGCAATAACACTCTCAATATTAACCTGAGGAACTTCTATATATTCATTCTCACTTCCATTAGCATTAACCAACTCCTGCAATTTACTTTCTAATGCATCCGCAGTTTGAACTACAGGAGAATCAGAATCATCCACCCTATCATTGCTAGGAGTACTATCGCTCCTATCTTCCACAGGAGAACTGCTATCACTGTCAGGAACGGTAGGCTCACTATCAGGAGTGCTGCCAAGGTCAAGATCCCCAGAACTTTCAAAGTCTTTGAGAAAATCTTGTTGAGCATCCTTTTCTTTGGAATCCTCTTTCTCCTGCTTGCAGAAATTATATAACGCTTCTGCTGCGGATAAGGTGTCATTAAACGTTTCACAGCCATTGATTAAATCGATAATCGGTTTTTCAGTAGGCGAAAAAGCCAAAGGAAGGAGCGAACCCACCTTAAAGTATAAATTAGCCCTATCAGCAAGATTAAAATTAGTAATATCTTCACCATCTAATTCAAAATAATCTTGATCATAAAGCTCATTATATCCTCTATAGAAACTTTTCGCAATACCCAAATATTTACGCTTCATCAACTTTTCAATTCGCGCATCCTCAACCACATTTACAAACTGTGGAGGAATATCATAATCCAACCACCAGTCCTCATCAGGTGTAAAGAGTGCATGTCCTACCTCATGACCAACCAACATATCATATACATAACTACTCGCCTTCTCCCAGAGAGGAAGAATGAGAACACGAGAACGAACATTAAACTGAGCACACTCCACTTGCTTATGCTCTACTACGATATCCTCAGTAGCAAGCAACTTCGCTAGTTGTGACTTGATTTCTTGCTGGACTGCCATGTGTTTCGTTTGGTATGAACCTATTATAACCCCCACATGTCATCTTTATGTCGTAGACGGTGACAGTTTGAGCAGAGGCACACACACCCTTCAACCTCCTCCTTTATCCTTTCCATACTATACCCACCTTTAATAAGTCCTCTCAATCCACCATGAGGAAACTTTTTAGAAGGATCTAGATGATGGTAATCCATACAGATGGGATCAAATATTTTCCCACAATCAAGGCAAGGTTTATCTCGTTTACTTTCATGTAGCCAAACAAACCTTTCCTTCTTTAACTTTACCCTCTTTGGTCTCGTATGCATTTTTATTTTTATTTATAAAAAAACCCCCTTTAAGGGGGGTTTCTCTGATCTTTCTAATCAGTGCTCTGCGTCTTTCTCTGGCACTACGAAGTGCTTGAGGTTTAAGTTTCCTCTTCGCTTCCTTCTTGCTGTGGTGTATCCAATTTGGAACTGTCATCTTTGTTTCTCCCCATGTAAGCATCACTTCTAGGATCAGTAATAAGAAACCTACAATACTCCCATCCTTCCTTCTTAAAGGTGTCACTCATGTCAACAGGTCGTCTTATAGGACCCCCTGTAGCCCATTCTGGTGGTGATTCCGTATTCATAAATCTGGATAGAATTTATCAAGATCCTCTTTATAGAGAGATCTTATATTATCTATAAGTTTAGGGGTCCTGTCAAGCTGATTAACCCCCTCATGACGGCTCATAGGATACTGTGCGAATGCATCTATCTTAAACTCTACTTGCAGTTTTTCACTCATCCAGTAGCCAAAATTAACACCCAACCCATCTTCAAATTTCCAGAGATGAGTTGTGTCACTAATAAAATCTACTTGAGGTCTCCACCAAGTCTTGGTCTCTGAATAAGGAAAGTTCTCAATCATAGAAAAGAATTGGTCTTTATCTTCCATCTTTTCTTGTATATCATTACCATACTCTTGCTTAAGGAAAATAGATGCTGAGAAGAATCTCTCAATAGGATTCCTAATAACTGCCACCTGTTCTATACCATCTATATCACAATACTTTTCATACAGTTCCTTATAGAAATGAGTTATCTCACAATCTTCTATAAAAGAATGATTATAATGAGGGATACCATAGAGTTCTAGAAGTTCATACTCCCATCCATTTAAATCCAGATTCGCTTCAATAAACCTTCCCCCTGTGCGAGGGATATGAATAAGAAGAAATCTCTTACCAGTCTCTTTGTGTTTAAAGGTTGCCATCAATCACCTCATTAATACTAATTGTAGGAGACCATCCCAAATTACGCAATTGTGTTGTGTCAGCACATAAACTGTCTGGTTCTCCTACCACATGCTTAAGAGGTAAATCCCTTCCCATTGCCTGTGCTATATCCATAACAGGAATAGATTCTCCATTCCCAATATCAATAGGTCCTGTAAAAGAAGGACAAGAGATCAAACAAGAAATAGCACTGACAACATCTTTAACATGAATATAATCTCTCTTATGTCTAGTAATATACTTAGCAGTATTCTCCTGTAACATTCTATAAAGCATATCCACTCTACTATTCTCCTCTGCCCATACATTAAAGAACCTCATTGCCACACTATTAGGAGGTGCCATTGATTCATTTACCTTCTTGGTTATAGCATAAGGATTCTGCCACCATCCATATACACCTGCAGAACTAGCATATAAAAGTCTAATATCATTATCTCTACAATAACAAAATATTCGTTTTGTCTTCTCTACATTATTCTCCCAAAACTTATCAGGGTTCTCCAGACTATCCCTAAGTGCAGCAAATGCAGCAAGATGTATTACCACATCATATATCTTATCAGTTTTAAAATCTCCTATATCATCAGGAAAATCTATTCCATCAACATCACAAGAATCTTTAAGATGGGTATAAAGATGACTTCCAATAAAACCTTTATATCCAGTAATCAAAACTTTCATTCAGTTATCCTACTAAATCCCTTCATCTTCTCAAATCTTACCACACTATCAAACCTATCTTCCATACCAGTCTTATGGGATATTACAAATATATTTGCATCTACAATAACATACTTAATAATTTTCAAGAACTCATCTGTTCCCATACCATCTAGTGAACTATCAAATACCTCATCCATTATAAGGAGATTAGTATTTACAGAGTTCTTCATCCTTGCCACTTCTCTCCAAGTAAACAAGAGTGCTAAGTCTATTCTCATCTTCTCTCCCTCGCTGAAAGAAGCATAAGAAAAATCTTCATGGATAGGGGACTGGACGGTTTCGTTAAACTCATCATCAAGAGTAAAATTAATATAAAAATCCATCATCTGGAGATATCTATTAACCTGCTGATTAATCAGAGGTAGATACTTCTTAATGATTTTTGATTTAACTCCACCATCTCTAAGTAAGCTATACGAAAAATCGTAATAGTTTATTGTGTCCTTTTTAGAAGATAGTTCGTCGTAAGTAGTTGTTAAATTGTCCTGGAAGGTTGCTAACTTGTCGTGCTCAGTATTTCTGTTTGCAAGTCGATCGGTAATAGTTTGAATTTCCGATTCCAAATCTCTGATTTGTCGTTGACAGCCAGTGATCTTTGTATTATTTTTAGAAATGCCATGCGTTAGTTTAGTAATCTCCTTAGATATGTTTGTAAAGTGACGCTCTCGTTCTTCTTCGTTTTTAATTGCCTCCTCTAGTTCTTTATAACCAGATTGCAACTCCTTTGCTTTAGTTTGAGCGTCATCAATTTTATTTATTCTGAACTCCTCCTGGATTGGTTGGGTACATGTAGGACATGTTACATTGTCAGTAAAGAACTTATGCTCTTTAGTAATGGTCGCTACCTTATTAGAAATCTTACCTTTTAAACCACCAAGAGTGCGAAGTTTTTCTGTAGCACCTGTTACTTTCTCTTGATCTTCTGTTAGAGTCTCCACTTCCTTTTCTGTCTTCTGGTTCTCCATCAAGTAATTATCAGATTCTTGAAGGAGCTTAGTAACCTTATCTTTATTCTTGTTTATATTTTCATTACTCCTATTATCAAGTTCCTCAATAAAATCTTTTTGCATTACAACCTTTTCATTGAGAGATTCCTTCTTAAGATTAAGAACTTTCACCTCTTCTTTCTGCTGACGTATCTTTTCTTTAATCAACATACTCATTGATGAAAAGATTTTAATATCAAGCAAGTCTTCAATTACTTCTCTTCTATGAGCCGCAGGGAGTTGCATAAAGGGAACGAATGTACTAGACCCCAAAATAACAATCTGCGTGAAAGACTTATAATTCATCTTTAGAACATTCTGCTCTAGCCACTTTTGCTGGTCTACAACATTAGAGAATTGATCTAAAACCTTACCATCTTTCCAAATCTCAAAGATATTGGGTTTAATTCCTCTTACTACTTTCCAATCTACAGAACCAATAGAAAATTCTACCTCAACATTACAATCCTTTTCATTAACCGTATTAATTAATTGAGGTTTATTAATCTTTCTAAAAGGTCTTCCAAACAAACTAAAAGTTAAGGCATCCAATACAGTACTCTTACCAGTACCATTGGTGCCGATAATCAAAGTAGTATTATCTTCGGTAAAACTTATTTCACTATATTGATTTCCAGTGCTTAAAAAGTTTTTCCAGCGAATCTTCTCAAATAAAATCATGCTTAATTAAAGGTGGAATCACAATGTCATTGGGGGTAATAACCGTATAGTTATATCCATGAAGCTGACACGTTTTTATCATAAGGTCAGGCTCAACTTCTATAATATGCATCTCTGGATAATCCTGATCATCTTCTAACATCATAGCATATCTTTCTGCATCATCTTCTTGCTCAAACAAATAAAGAATCTGATTACCATAAGCATCTTGTACTGAGTAAGCTCCTTCCCTCTCCTTACCAGCGACAGTTAATATAAACATCATACCAACTCACATGCTTCTTGGTACGTTTCTTGCATCATCTTTTGCAATACTGACTTGTCAAGATTAATTTCTGCCTCATCAATAAATTTATTGAGAATGGACATGGTATCTTCGGTTTCATATGCCTCAGAACCCTTATCATCATACCATCCACCAAAATCAAAATTCTCAACAATCTTTACTTCTGCTACATTAGATGCATATAACTTATCAACAAACTTTTCAAAATTCTTTGTACTTGTTTTTTTACGAACAATGAGTTTTACAATCTTACTTTCATACTCCCGCGAATCAAAGGTCTGATAAGGAGTATCCTCATAAAAGATCTTATAAAAAAGACGATGAGGATTATTAATAGGAGTATGTTCTAAGGTTTCTGTATCAAAAATATGAAACCCTCTAGTAGAATCAAAGTCATTCCAAAACATTTCATAAGGATTACCTAAGTAATGAATATCTCCCACACTTGAACGAGTGTGAAAATGTCCTGAAAAAACCTTTTCAAACTTTTTAAAATAGTTCATATCAAATCCATGATCCATAATCACCTGTTGCGTGACTATAAATCCATTCAATTCTAAATGACCCATTACTACAGGACACTTAGATTTTTTAAGAGCCTTAATAGTATCCTCTTCATTTTCCTGATTAATCCAAGGAATAAGAAGAACACCCAAGTCTCCTAACTTAATCTCCTCTGGTTGTGCATATACCTTAACATTCTTATATTCACGAAGTAATAAATCTACTGCATTTACATCATTAGTATTCTTATAATATGCTGTATGATTACCTACAATAGTGTGAATTGTATAATCTCTTAATTTATCGTAATAGTTATCCTTTGCCCAGGATAAAGCCGAAAAGTCAATACCTTTACGGCTATCGAAGGTATCACCCATATCAATAATGGTATCAATACCTTCCGCTTCAATAGTCGGAAAGAAAACATCATTATAGAACTTCAGAAAATAATCATGAAAGAGTTTTGAATTCTTTCGTGCTCCGAAGTGCTGATCAGTAATGATCGCAATCTTCATTCAATTACGCAACTTAGAATGGACGGCATCCTTAATTTGATTATACTCTGCATAATTGTCCCCGTCAATCCTATTGCTATCATCAAACACTTCAGAATAACCAGACCTCTCAAGAATCTTATTCTTAATTTCTAATTGACGCTTTTCTCTTTGTATGCGTCGGAGAAATGCATAATGTATAATCTGCGTAAAGTAAGCAAAAGGATTTTGGGATTTCTCAGGATTAAAATTATGTATATATTGAACGCAATTTTCGATTCCATCTGAGATCATGTCCTCCTTGAACATGTAGTTAACAAAATTTGGTTTAAATGATAAATGATTTGCAATCTTTAAAAAACACTCTCCAATATATCTTGGGATAGGAGGCTTCGGTTTGTCCTGCAGTACAGCAATCTCCTTATCTTCACGATACTTAATCAATGCGGCCAAGAACTCCTTATTATTAACATAATGTTCTGACCTTTTTCTTTTAGCCATGGTTCCTGGTTTTATCATAAGTCATTATCACTTCTATGTAGATAGTATAACATTTATACCTACACTTGACAAGTTCTAAAAACCAAGTAGAATAACTTTGTCAGGGTTAATCGGGTTAGCTTTTAGTATTATTATTCTTAAAGATCTTCTCTAATATTTCTTTAGTATCATCAACCTTACCTAGATATCCCATTTTTCTACTCATTGGTGGTTGATTATTCTTTTCTGCTGATGTATCTCTAACAAATTGTTGATACATCATAATCATTTCCACATCCACTGATTCACTCATCGTTAATATATCATCTAAATTAAAAATAAAAAGATCTTCATTACTTGTTTTTAACCAGGGTTCTACTTTATATCCTACAATTCCACCCTTTGCATTTACTTCACATATTGTAATAGGATTAGAAACCACAAGCATCGTTCTATTATCTTCTTCTGAGGGAGCGACCTTACAGAATATCTCTTCCCCGTTTTTAAATTTTAGTGTTGCGTAAAAATCATCTTCCATATTATTTTCTTAAATGTATTGTGATGATCTCATAATTAAAATTCTCTTCGTTATAAATTTTAATACGTTCAATAAGATGATTTAATGTATAGTTTCGTTTAGACCTATACGTGCAATCATCTGCTATATCATAAAGAATTGCTTTGACTTTGTTAGTTCCTTTTCTAAGTACTCTCCCAATGCTTTGGAGATTTCTAATTCGCGATTTTGACGGTGAGGCAAAGATAACGTTATGGAGATTGCGAATATTAATGCCTGTAGAAAAGGTTCCATAGGATGCGACGATAATAGAGTTTTTTTCATTTTCTGTTATCTCTCGAACAATCTCTCTTTGTTCCGCATCAACTCCACCGTGGACAAAGAATACTTTACGATCATCATTCTTACTTGTATTTATTAAATCATATAGTACCTGTCCGTGTGCTTCTACTCTACTATAAAGTAAAAGACTATTTCCTTTTAAATCTAATGCTAAGTTCTTAAGAAAATTATTTCTTTGTTCATGACTAATTAAATATTCAATCTCATCATTATATGTTTCAAACTTCTGAGGAGGATGTTTCAATACAATACACTGAATATCTAATTGAGCAAGATGCCCCTGCTTCATTAACTCATCAGTCTTTGTTACTTTATATGATGGACCAAACAACCCTTCTAATACCCACTTATGAGTTTGAGTTCCATCAAGTGTTCCAGTAAATCCAAATCTATATTTTGCATGATGCAATTTTGTCATTATAGATATAAGAGACTTACTCTTAAATAAGTGGGCCTCATCCCCTATTACTACATTATAATCTTCAAAGAAAGAAGGTTCTAGTTTATAGACAGACTGCCAGGTTGTAATTGTAACAGGAAACTCATTTGTTTTTTCTTTTCCCGCATAGATACGGTGACAATATGAATCAGAATCCCAACCATAATCTTCAAAGTCCTTATACATCTGCTCTACAAGGGATGTCGTTGGAACAACTAAGAGAATTTTTTGATGCTTCGCTGTATAATATCTTACAAGAGCGTAAATCATCAAAGATTTGCCTGAGGCAGTGGGTGATATCAATAATTTTCTATTGTGCCTTAGAGCATCATAAACACCTTCTATTTGATAATCCCTCGCCTTCAAATGAGTAATAGATTTTATATAATCCTTTACACCTTCTAATGAGACAGACTCATTAATTTCAAATGGAGCTCCATAATATTCGTTGTTCTCAAAGCACCAGGTATAATCGTGCCTATTACAAAAGGCAATAATCTTATCAAGTAATCCAATATATATTCTCTTCGTTCTTAAATCAAACAAATGTATTTCGCCATTCCAATGCTTATTCCTATACTGGGGCATGAACTTTGCACCCTCAGGAATAAAAGTGAAATGGTCTCGAAGTTCATACTGGATATGCGGATCCGCCTTTACCTGTAAGAATACTTCGTTCGCCTTTCCTATAACAACATCGGTCCTCAATCATTCCATAGCATCTATGGGTATTTATTAAGTATTGTCAACCCATCCCAGAATTAAATCATAAACCTTGGATAAAATGCCCTCAAATAAGACAAGCAAAGAATTCAAAGCTCTACTTGTTGGGCATGGGCTACCAGATTACGAATCGATAACACCAGAGTCAATTGAGCAAGAAATCCCTCTTCTTCTTGAACACCTCAATAAGGAATTAACTACAATAGAAATCAATCTAGATAAAGTATTAACAAACAATGAAAAGTTAACTTGGGAAGGAGTAATGACTCCTCTTCATCAGCTAAACGAAAGTCTTAGATGGAGCTGGGGAGTTGTTTCCCATCTTAATGGAGTTTGTAACACAAAAGAACTAAGAAAAGTTCATTCCTACCAACAACCAGAGGTAGTGCGTTTTACCAATAGGCTTGGTCAAAGCAACATTATTTATAAAGCACTTAATCAATTAAAGAATCAAAATAACAGCAACCTAAACCCAACTCAAATAAGAATTCTTCAGGCTGAGCTTCTTTCAATGGCTCACCGTGGGGTCGGCTTAGAGGGGACAGTCCAAGCTGACTTCAACTCAACCAGCGAGAAGCTTGCAAAGCTAAGTACCAGTTTCAGCAACAACCTCCTTGATGCAACACAACAGTGGAGCCTGCTGCTAACCAAAAAATCAGAAATAGACGGGTTACCAATGCGAACCCTTGCTGCACTCGCTCAATCAGCACATGAATCCGGCGACCTCTACAAAAACAAGGAATCACCCACAGCCGAGACAGGTCCTTGGCGACTAAAACTAGACATGCCAAGTTATATCCCATTCATGACTCATGCCAAGAACCGAACACTAAGAGAAATTGTTTATAAAGCCCACATAAGGAAAGCCAGCGAAGGCAAGCAAAACAACAACCCACTCATAGAAGAAATACTTGTCTTAAGGACAAAGCAAGCAAAACTATTGGGTTACCAAAACTGGGCGGATCTAAGTCTGGCAAGCAAGATGGCAGAGGGAGTAACAGCTGTCGAAGATATGCTTGAAGAATTAAGATCATCTGCACTAGTAGCTGCAAAGAAAGAGCTTGCTGATCTAAGTAGCTATGCAAAGAAAGCTAGCGATGGGAAGATTTCTGGAATTGCGCCCTGGGATCTGAGCTTCTGGTCAGAAAGACTTCGACAAAAGAAATTCAACTTAAACCTTGAAAAGCTACGTCCATGGTTCCCCATGCCAAAAGTCCTAGATGGACTTTTTAATTTATGCGGTCGACTATTTAGTATTTCAATTGTTCCAGCCAATTCA
>Ga0098061_1000669_pt1 | contig 16546 bp, 17 predicted proteins | sample 22_taG_FD_92579 | JGI IMG/M metagenome (GOLD analysis project Ga0098061, IMG submission 92579) | Marine viral communities from the Subarctic Pacific Ocean - 22_ETSP_OMZ_AT15343 metaG | ecosystem: Environmental > Aquatic > Marine > Oceanic | place: Subarctic Pacific Ocean | collected 2015-01-20
CCAACAGAGGCCACAGCCAGTCTGGATACTAATAGTATTCTAGACTCAGTGAGCTATGCCTCTGCTACAGGTGCATGGACGGTAAGTATTTTAGGTGGTGTCACTGGTCAGACTGACTCCAGGCAGGGTGCTATATGGACCTTTCCACTACTAAATGAGTATGGCGTACAGGTGACTGCTCAGCAGATCCTAAATGCTCAGTTTAATGTAGAGGTGACCTCAGCTCCAGCTAATGAGACTGATCTAGTTATAGCAGTAGGCATATGCAGTAACGGTACGATAAATACCAGCACCACTACTTTTGTAGATGCTCGGATCCACTATGATGGTGCTGCTGGTCCTACTACTGGTGCTGGCAGGTATAACGGTACCACTGAGGGTGCAGCCTACACCACTGTTAATGCTAATTATGTAGGTGTAAACGGTATGATACATGGTAGAGCATCCTCAGCTACTACCACCATAGTAGGCCTGAGAGCATCTCAGGGGTTTGGTTTTAGTAGTGCTAATCTGGCTATAGGCCAGGTGAGTACTGCAGCCTTTAACGCCAATATGACTACAGATGCAGTAGGTGCTTTCTTTTTCATTAGCTGCTTTAGGTCCAGTAATGTAGCAGGTGCAGCAGCAGCTACTTTTAAAACAGGGTACAGACTGAGTACCTCTGAGAGCCTGGTAGGGTATGACTGATGAGTAGTCACCTGCTTATTATTAGAGCACCTGCAGCCTCTATAGAGAGCTGGTCAGGTGATAGGGTCTGGAGCCAGTACAAGCCAGAGAGTAAACAGCAGCTATCTCCTGAGGTGCTGGAGGTATACTGTGATGGTGCAGATAGGCTCAGTAGTATTATGAGTGCCAGACCAGCAGAGGTAGATTTAGTCTATGCTGGTGATATGCCTCCTGCTGATGAGCTGGCTGAGCTGAGAGAGCAGGTACTAGATGCCAGTAACTAAAGCTAAAGGTGGTTTTAAATGGGGTAGTAAAGGTCCATTTAAAACTAAAAGAAAAGCTAAACAGGTAGCCAGAGCAGCTAGATCTGCAGGCTACAGACCCTCTAAAAAAGCTAAAGGTAGAGGTAAAAAGAGATGAGCAGACCTCTCCTGAGCACCTGTTATAGTCATGGCAGGTATTACCCTGAGGGTAGTTACTGCCTATGTTGTCTCATGAATGAGAGAAAACAGGTGCTAACTCAGAGCACATCTGTTAAACCAAATAAAACAATAAACGCAAACGAGAAAACCCCTGATGAAAACCTCAAAAATAGACTTGCTTTTTGATAAGCTAGATAGCAGGAGAGAGGTAACCCCTACCTGCATGGATCGGATTTTAGCTATACCCTCTACTGGTGTGAGTACTACCAGTGCTGCAGCCATACATGCAGCAGAGTACTGGACTAAAAAACTAGGTAAAGGTGGAGCCTGGCTGAGACCAGTGCAGGGTATAGCTCTCCAGACCATAGCTGATAGAAAATGTATGCTAGGCCTGATAGGAGTAGGAGCAGGTAAAACAGGTATCTGCCTGCTGGCAGGCACTGCTGCAGGTGCTCAGAGGCCTCTACTGCTGGCACCTCCAGCACTGATAAACCAGATGAGAGCAGACCTGGAGTGGTGGAAGGATCATTTTACCTTTACACCTCCACTGCTGGTCTCCTATGGTAAACTCAGTGTAGCTAGTGGCTCCTCTATTTTAGATGACTATGAGCCAGATCTCATCATAGCAGATGAGTGCCACTACCTCAGAAAACCTAATAGCACCCGTACTAAACGGTTTAGACGGTACTTTATAGATAGGCCTACAGCAGGTTTTATAGGGGTATCAGGTACCGTTACTAGCTCCAGCCTGCTGGACTATGCACATCTGCTAGAGTTGAGCCTCAGAGAAAACGCACCAGTGCCACTCTCTCAGTATGAGCTGATGAGGTGGGCAGCTACTATAGATCCTAAAGGTGAGCCTACTTTAGCTGACTGGCGTTTAGTCTGGCCTCTAGTAGAGTGGTACTGCTCAGACTTTTTTAACCAGCCTGAGGTGATGAGTAACGAGAAAAGGAGATCTACTGTGAGAGCTGCCTACCAGACTAGACTGGTAACTACACCAGGGGTAATTTATACTCAGCAGTTTAGCTGTGATGCCAGTCTACATCTGATACGACATAACCAGATAACTCTACCACTGGAGATAGCAGCAGCTCTAAAAACACTGGAGGAGAGCTGGTGCAGACCTGATGGAGAGGAGCTGAGTGAGGCCTCACAAAAGTCTGCAGTAGCTAAAAACCTCAGCATAGGGTTTTACTATAGGTGGCTCTGGCCTGATGGTCAGGTAGATTATGAGTGGCTAGAGGCTCGATCTATCTGGAATAAAGCAGTTAGAGAGCAGCTCACCTATAGAAGTAGGCCAGGTGTAGACTCTCCTTTTTTAGTGCAGGAGTGGATAGAGACTGGAGGAGGCTCAGCCTCTCTCAGATCTGCCTGGTCTGGCTGGAGTCAGGTAAAACATAGGCCTGAGCCACCTAAAGAGGCAGTCTGGATCTCAGATGAGATCATAGACTATGCAGTAAACTGGCTACTGAGCCAGAGTGAGCCAGCTATACTATGGTATAAATCTCTGGCTATAGAGACTGCACTAGAGGTCAGGGGTATTAGCGTCTATGGTGCTGGCTCTCCTGCTCCTCTAGGTGAGAGCTGTGCAGCTAGTATACTAGCTCATGGCACTGGTAAAAACCTCCAGCATTATGCTACAGCTCTGATCATGGAGGTGCCAGGTGGTAGCCTCTGTGAGCAGCTCATAGGCCGTCTACATAGACCAGGCCAGCTCAGAGATCTGGTAGCTTTTCATTTTCTCGACCATACCTGGCCTCTATCTGCAGCCTTTAAAAAGGCTCAGGAGGATGCCAGATATATAGAGGAGTCAACTGGAGTCAGGCAGAGGTTAAATGCTGCCAGACTTTTAACCATGAACCATAAAAGAGAGAGATACAATGAGTGATTTTAAAGGTATCGGAGCTGCACCAGCTCCTAAACGGACTACAGCTTTTACTAATGATGGAACCTACATAGGTAAAATTATGAAAATGAAAAAGCATAAATCTGAGAACCCTAAAAGCAGGGGTGAGATGAGCATCATATTAGAGATAGCTATAGTAGAGGTGGTAGAGTCTGCAGACTACATCACTCCTATTTTTAAAATCTCTAAACAGAGTAATAAAGCAGGTGAGATAGTCAGCCAATTTTTAATGTTTAAATGGTATAGCTTTTTTGATAAACTCAAAACCCTGCTCTGTGCCATGATGGAGATCTCACCTGAGGAGGCTGAGCAGCTAGATGAGGATCAGTGGATAGAGCTTGCTGAGAGAGCTGTAGAGGAGGATGGTACTGCTGTGAGAGGCTCTCTCATAAAGTTTAGAGCTAATACCATAGCTGTAGGTGGTGATAAAATAGCAGGTATAGATCCTGATAGAGAGTTTACGGTAATCACCTACCTGATGGATGGTACCGTAGCTGCACCATCAGATGAGATACCGTTTTAAATGGCTCTCTACTCTCTAGATACTGAGACCTATCTTATTAGCTCCAGGCTCACACCACGGCTAGTCTGTGGTCAGGTATGTAATGAGAGTGGTGAGGCAGCTCTCATGGATAGTGCTGATACCGTTAAATGGGTAGCCAGCACTCTCCATGAGGGTAACTCACTGGTGCTACAAAATGCAGCTTATGATCTAGCAGTGCTGATGGTAGAGGCAGATAGTCTGGTAAATCCTATCTTTACTGCACTGGAGGAGGGTAGGATCTATGACACCATGATTAGAGAGAGACTCATAAATAATGCTACTGGTCAGAGTGGTAAAGTGAGCCTAGCTGCTATGGTAGAGAGGAGGTATGGAGTGAGCATAGGTGGTAAGGATACCACTAGACTAAACTTCAGCTCATTAGATGGAGTGCCTCTGGCTGAGTGGCCTGCTCATTTTAAAGAGTATGCTACTGAGGATGCTATCTGGACTATGAGAGTCTATCAGCATCAGGCTGCAGATAAAACCATAACCAGTGCTGGTCAGCCTGTAATACCTCTACTAGATGAGCAGGCTCAGGTTAGAGCTGCAGTGGCTCTACATCTGGCTGCAGTATGGGGTATGACTGTAGACCCTCTCAGAGTGGTAGAGTTTACTCAGAGGGTCTCTGAGGAGGCTAGAGCAGGTATTTTAAAAGCCACTCAGCTAGGTTTTATGAGGCCTAACGGTACTAAAAATATGGCAGCACTAAAGGAGCTGGTGAGTATAGCCTATAATGGTAAACCACCTACTACTGCCTCAGGTGCTGTATCCACAGCCAGAGAGGTTTTAGAGGATAGTGGTGATACAGATCTAATAGAGTATGCAGAGAGCCTCTCTGCAGCTAAACTACTGAGCACCTATGTACCGATCCTGCAGCAGGCCTCAGTGCATCCCAGGTACCAGCCTCTGGTAGGCACTGGCCGCACCTCCTGCAGAAAACCGAACATGCAGAACCCACCACGCCAGCCAGGTTTTAGGCAGTGCTTCAGGCCTAGACCAGGGTATAAATATGTGAGTGCTGATTACTCTCAGATCGAGCTACTGGCTCTCAGCCAGATCAACCTATGGCTTTTTGGCTCCAGTAAAATGGCTGATGTCATTAAACAGGGTAAAGATCTACACTGTAAATTTGTAGCTGATATGCAGGGTAGACCCTATGAGGAGGTTTATCAGGCCTATAGAGATGGTGACCCTGCCACCACTAAAGCTAGGCAGACTGCTAAAGGGGTGCTCTATGGTCTGCCAGGTGGGTTAGGATCTGCTGCTTTAGTCAAGTATCTAAAGGGTAGTGGTGTAGTCATCACTGAGAGTGAGGCAGATAAGCTCAGAGCACAGTATCTGCGTAGTTGGCCTGAGATGGATCTCTATTATAAGAGGGCTGCAGAGCTGACTAAATATGGAGATGCTACTATAGTACATCCTATCTCAGGCAGGCAGAGAGCAGGCCTCACCTGGTGTCAGGTTTTAAATACCCCTTTTCAGGGTCTCACTGCTGATGGTGCTAAACTGGCTCTATGGTTAGTCTGCAGAGAGACTATGATAGGCTCTGGCATTTTGAAAAACTCCAGAGTATGCCTGTTTTTACATGATGAGATCATGTTAGAGTCACCAGAGGCAGATGCTGAGGAGGCAGGTGCTGAGCTGAGCAGGCTGATGATAAAAGGTATGCAGCATTTTATACCAGATTTACCAATAAAAGCAGAGGCACAGATAACTAATGAGTGGCAAAAATAGAGTCATAGCTATAGACCCTGGAGTTAATTTTTCTGGATGGTCTGTTTTCATAGAGGAGGAGGGTGATACCTGGAGGCTGGAGGAGGCTGGTTTTATGCCATCTGACCACTGGCCTGAGAGCGCTAAAAATATGTGGCCTTATGCTCAGGTTACTCTGGTGATAGAACAGCCAGAAAAGTACCCTACTAAAACCCTCTATCATAGTGACCTAGCTAACCTGGATGCAGTGGTACACCTCATGGCAGAGTATGCCTCAGATATGAGCTGGGAAACTAAAAAGGTAAAACCAGCTACCTGGAAAGCACAAGTCCCTAAAAAGGTCCATCACCATAGGATCTCTAGTGAGCTGAGCCAGGTAGAGTTAGACTCTGTTTTCTGGCCTCCTGCATCAGCCTGCCATAATGTTTTTGATGCTATAGGTTTAGGCCTATACCAGGTAAAACGGTTAGGCAGGGGTGGTAAAAAGCTCTCTACTTAGCAGAGATTTTAGCTGAGTCTTTACTATCCTGATAGGATTTACCCAGTATGTAGCTCACCACTACAGTAGTGCTGGCTATGAGTGCCTCTACTGAGTCAGGAGATCCGAGCCATAGAGGTACTATTGCACCTGCCAGAGCCATCCAAAATTTACTACTAACCAGTCTGCTTTTAATATCTGACCACATCTCTAACCTCACTTTTTAGGGTATTCCAATATCTGATATCCTTATACCTAACATACCTGCAATAATAGCCAGGATAATAATGATGGTCTGAGGTGAAAATATAGACTGTATCCACTTTTGTTTATTCACTTCTATGGTGCTCTCTCTCTGCTCTCTGGCTAGTCTATAGCTTTTACTCTCCTCATCTCTCCTGAGCAGCTCACATCTCTGCTGCTCTAGTAGGGTTTTTAGCTCATCATGGTAGATCTTCTGTGCTTTAAATCTCTCACTGCTAGAGGTCTCTAGGTGTGATACTGATAGATTTAATTTAGCCAGCTCTATAGCCATGTTATTTACCTCACCCTGCACAGTATTTACATGAGTCTCTAGCCTATCTACTCTCCTACTAATATCCTCCATTATTACACTCTGCTAGTTAGGGGGGGATCTTCTACCAGTACCAGAGTAACTGAGACCCTGTTTAGGCTCCATGCAATATCTCTCACCAGAGCCAGTTTATCAGTGAGGTGGATCTCTGCATCAGTAATGGTAACCACATCACCTCTATTTAAAAAACTCCACCTGGTAGCTACATCATAGGTAACTACTCTGTAGGGTAGAGCATATGCTCTGCTCATCCAGTTTAGGATCTCATAAACTGTAGCAGGCTCATAAACCACATCACTGCTCATCTCAGTAGCATGGCTGCCATACCTAATAAAACTGGCTCTGCTGTACTCACTGTGAATGGTAGGTCTGGCCAGTGCTACAGGATCCTCTACTAAATCTATCTCACCTACTAAAAACTCAGCTCTATAAAACTCATTATCTGTAGCATCTAGAGCATAGGTAAACCTCACCTCATTTATGAGCTGCTGATACTCATAGAGCACTGGTCCTGATCTACTGCAGTCAGATCCTGCAGTGAGCTGGCCTACTGCATCTGAGTGAGTGGCCTCTCTCCTCCAGATAACTGGAGCCAGGCCCTCAGTGGAGTTTACCAGGCTCATATTTAGTAGTGGGTAGATATTTTGAGTGAGCCACTCTGCTGGTACTACTGGCTCATCTATGTAGCAATCTATTTTAAACCTCTGGTTTAAATAGCTCTCTACAGATCTCCACCTACCTACATCAAAACTCAGGGTGCTTTTTCTCAGCATAAATACTATGACCTCACCTGCACCCCTGAGATCTGCAGTCTCTCTCTCATTTAAAATACCACCACCATTATTCCAGATAACTACCAGCTCATCACCTATTACATAGGTATCACCCATAGATACATTATCATAGGTGCCAGTGGTTACCTCCTGGCCTAGACCATCTGTGGTAGTAGCTACTGAGAGGGTAGCTCTCCTGCTCAGGCCAGTATCCTCCTCCTGGGTTTTATTTATGAGAGTTACTGAGGTAGCTGAGCAGGGGTGACCGGCTACCAGTATAGTAGGGTTAGTGAGAGCAGGTGCATAGACGGCATATGCTGGAGACCCTGGCACCTGATCACCAGCAGCAGCACCTGATATACCTGGTTGACCTATAATGATAGGATAGTAAAGCTCATCATAATTAGGATCTGCATCACTATAGGTACTAGAGTAGATCCTCATAGTAGCAGGAGGCCATAGAGCTGTATCCTCTGAGCTATTAGACTGGAGAGAAAATGAGACTGGCTCACCAGCAGCACCATACTCAGGATCTGTGCAGGTACCCTTTATGAGTACGATCCTCTGCTCATATGTTCGACCAGGTACCCATAATGAGAGGGTGCCTGGAGCGTTATAGAGGTCATGACCTTGACTGATTAGCTCAGCTATATCATCTGAGAAAATTAAACTAAAAGGTACTGAGGTAAATGAGGGTGACTCATTAAACAGATCTAGAGGATCTGAGTAGTCTACCTCTAAACCACCTGCAAAAAGGATCTCTGTGCCATCATCCAGAGGTACTGCACTACCTCTGGTAGACCACCTGTAAACCCTGCCTGCAAAGGAGACCTCTAGTAAAAACTCTATCTCTACTGCATCTCTGAGCAGCTCAGTATATGAGAGTGGTTTTTTAAACACTCTATAGCTCCTGCTCTATGGTGATAGTGTTTACCCTGTAAACAGTATCTACCTCCTCTGATCCTACATCTGCCTCTATAGATACTGGTGAGCTGAGCCTACCATAGATCGCACCTCTGGCGTTATTTATGATGTTGACTGTAGCACCTACTGCACCTACTGTTTTAATGTATGGCAGATAGACCAGGCAGGTACCAGCTCCATTTAGTTTATCTACCAGAGAGTACATGAGTAGAGGTGCATCATACCTGTTAGCAGTAGGAGTGCTGCCACCCTGTATATAGTTTACTGTGGTAGGCTCTGGACTACCTCCAGCAGCATAGAGCTGCCTGGCCTGAGTGGTATCCACACCCTCTGCCCAACTAAACCTAACGAGCTGCCTAGCTGCACCAGGTGTGTAACTGTGCCTGGCTCCATTACGATAGGTTACCAGCTCTGTAGGTGACTCTTTAGTAAGGATCCTGGCTCTGCTGTAGTCCATACCAAAAGCAGTAACACTGCCAAAAATAGCAGAGCCTATAGTATGGTAGGCCTCATAGGGTAGAGTGGTACCAGCAGGAGAGAGCTTTAAACGGATAGCCTCAAAATCCATATCTGCCAGCTCGAATAAAAACGATCCTTTTTTAAACCATACACTGCCAGTACCTGAGGTACCTAAACCACCCTGAGTATAAGTGGCAGTATCCAGATAGATGGTAGCCATTTTACCACCCTCATTATTATAAAAGTAACCAGAGGAGTTATGAGAGATTTTACAGGTAACCTGTGAGCCATCCTCAAAAGTGCAGCCTGCCAGCTCATCAGCACCTATCCAGGTGGATGCTGTGGAGCCTCCTGCTATAGCTCTCAGGGTGTTACCTTTTCTAGTAAAACTAAAACTCTGGCTGAGGCTAAAGGAGCCTACTGAGGTCCATGCTCCACCTGTTTTATACTCCACTATACAGCTTGTAAAATTAACCTCCTCTAAATGCACTGCATAGAGGTCAGAGCCAGTGTAAGCATCAGTGCTATCAGGGTTACGCTGCCATGCTACATACTGATCAGCTACTTTAGTGGTAGACCTCCACCCCTGTAGAGGTGATGGAGAGATAGCAGGTAGCATATTATCATAACCATAGAGCCACCTGATATCTATTAACCACTGATCCTGCTCAAAAGTAGGTCCATCAGTCATAGCCACTCTGGTATTTTTAGTGACGAAAACTGGAGAGGTGGAGTAGTTACGTCTAAACAGCTCAGTAGGGTTTACCTGACCATCTGAGAGCTGCCTACCTACCATAGGTACTCTAGGTGATGCAGTGTTATTAGCACCATAGCTGTAGCAGAAGTCATATACATAGCAGTCAGTGGTGATAGCAGTGAGCATATCACCCCATTTAATCCAGCTAGATGAGCCACCTGCTACAGTGGTAACAGCACCCTGGTATACTAGAGTCCACTCTCTATCTATATTATCCTCACTGGTAACCTCTCTGTACCATACACCTGCAGTGCCTGCAGCCTCACCACCTTTTATACCCCATAGCACCTGTATCTTTTTCTCTAGAGGTGCAAAAAGTACCTCATCAATTAGTACATTAGCTATGGTTTTTACATGGATACCAGTGGTATCTATATCTATGTTGATGCCTACATATCCACTAGCAGTGCTCCATACTAGAGGCTGCACTCTAAACCTGGTGCCAGTGGTAATCATGTAGCTGGTGTACTGGCCTAGTAGACCCTCAGTAAAAGCTACCTGCTGATTACCTGTACCCTCTACAAAAGTCTCAGTGTAGTAAAGGGTATTGGATGCAGTAGGTTTGGTATTTATTCTGAGTGCACCCTCAGAGGTATCAATACTCTCAGTACCTCCAGTGGTGGTTTTAGTCCAGCTAGAAAACTCAGGAGGTAGAGCACACCCTATATAATGAGACTGAAAAGAGACCCTTTTAGAAGCTCGATCAAAAATAAATAGAGAGGGTAAAGTAACTGAGCTGTAGCCTCCGATAGTCATCATACAGAAACTATGCTCACCTAAAGCAGTGGTAGACTCTGCATCTCTATAGCTATGAACCATCACCACCTGGCCTCTCCTACAAACTGTGGCATAGTTGCAGATCCTGATATCAGTAGCTGTGAGGGTATACCCTGCAGAGGGTGCCCACCATGATGAGCCTCCTGCAAACTGCTGGTAGTACCCTGGAGACTCCCAACTATTACCACCATCTAGAGATCTGATAACTCCACCCTGAGGAGTTGAGGCAGGTGTGTACATCACATAGAGGTAGAGTATGCCATCCTCATCAGAGGCTAGAGCTAACTCACCCTCAGCCATAGCTGCAGATCCGTTATTAGCTATCACATCTACGCAGGCACTCATCTCTGCAGTAGATGGATCCACCTGATCATAAGCTGTACCGATGAGCTGCACTGCTGATTTAGCCCCATTTTTAGATATCCAGGCTACTACAAACTTACCATCTGCTACTGTGATATCAGGCCAGCCTCCAGCCTCAGATACTGTAGCACCAGTCCACACCCTAACACCGGTAAAGGTAGCACCCATATCATCAGAGGCATACTGCCTAATGATATCAGGGTAAGTTTTACCACCTGCAGAGAGGTGCAGTAGCATCAGGTGCTGACCGTCTTTATAGGCCACTCTGAGCCTCACTGGTATACCATCATTATCAGCACTCACATCTACACCATCTATGCAGGCTGAGCTACCTAGAGTCCAGTTACTACCCTCATCATCAGTGTAGTACATTCTCACAGTTACGGTATCCTCATTACTATCATAGTAGAGAGAGAAAACCTGCACCCTGCCTGAGGGTAAAACTACCAGGCATGAGTAGTTATAGAGCTGAGTACCATCATCATTAGCATATTTAGTCTGGCTAAATATCTGAGTGGTACCAGACCACCCTGCAGCCTCTGTGTATTTTCGATAATTTATTTTAGAGTTATCACCTGATATAGTGGTATTAACTGCCAGCATATAATCAGTGCCATCCTCTTTAGTGATGTTCACCAGGTGCAGTCCTAAATTGCCTGTGCTTGTATTATTATAGCTGATGTTTTTCCATGAGCTGAGGCACTGAGGCACATCCCAACCACGATAACTCTCAGCAGGTGAGGCAGTGTGCCTCCATACAAAACCTGCTTTGTCAGGCCCAGCATATCCACCTCTATGAGTCAGCACCTCTATCTGCTGACCATCAGCATCATCAGTCTGGTTACCTGTAGCCTGTAGCACTGCCTCAGTATCTACCTGAGGTGTAGGCACACCAGCTCTAGGTGAGGCCTGAGTAGAGGTGCTCTCTGTAGAGAGGTATCCTGTGATGGTGGTATCAGGTATGAGCAGGCCTCTCAGATATGTTTTACTATACTCACTCATGCTGTGGACCTCACTCTGTGACCTACTCTGGTATTACCTACTATCTGTTTTTTGAGTGGACCACCAGAGGCCAGGTTGTCTACTATAAAACGGTTAAACACCCTATGACCATAAACCTGCTCTATGACCATAGCACCTCCAGCACCTCCACTGTTTAGAGCTGCTACACCACCTGCACCTAGCTGAGCTGTGGTCTCTCTATTTAGGATACTCTCACCTGGTAGAGCGTTTACCAGAGTGCTGCTACTAGGTATGATACCACCTATATGAAACTCTGGAGGAGGTGTAGCAGCTACTATGCCAGCGTTAATAAGTCCAGACGCTACCATAGCCCCTGCTGCTATCGGTCCTGCTATCGGTCCTAATTCAGCCAGTGCTTTAGTGGCAGCTACCATAGTATCTATACCTATGGTGGTAATGGCTGCCGCCTGCTGTGCTCTATAGAGCATCATGATCTGCTCTTTTTGTTTATCGGTCAGGTTTTCACTCTGCATCATCATGAGGGTGATAGCATCACCAAACATATCAGCCATGAAGCTAGAGCTTTTAGAGGCTACCTCACCTAGCTCCTCAAAAGTATCACCTAGTTTTTCTGATACCTCTGCATAATGCTCAGCTACATCTGCACCCTCTAACTGCTGCTCTGCCAGCTCTGCCAGCTCTGCTCTGAGGTCAGTGATTTTATCTATCCATCTACCACCTTTATCATGCAGATCATCAAAAGCGAAACCCTGAGCTTTTAGTTTTTCTAGTGCTCTCTCATCTGCTTTATCTGCTTTTTCTTTTTCTCTGGTAGCCTTATCTGCTATAGCTTTTTGTTTAGCTGCTAGATCTGCATCTAGTTTAGCTATGTCAGCATTATATTTAGTGCGCAGATCTACTATGGCTGCACTGGCTATAGCCTCCTGCTCTGGAGTCTGTTTCGTTTTCTTTAGAGTCGCATCAATAGCATCAATCTGTTTAAAGTAAGCATCTCTAATCTGCTCATGAGTAGAGAGAGTAGCTACCCTGGCTGCATCTGCCTGCTCAATTAAACTTTTCTCTGCCTCTTTTCTTTTATTACTGGCCTCAAGCCAGGCTGCCTCCTGCTCTGTTTTATCTTTAGCTGCTTTAGTAGCTGCTTTAGTAGCTTCTGCTACCATATAATGTATGTCTATTAGCTCCTGCTCACCTGATATTAGATTATCTATTGTACGATCTAGACTATCCATATCCTTTTTTAAATTGCGTACTAATTTAGCTTGCTTATTATAGGCCTTTACTCCTACTGATTTAATGTTATCTTTAAGCTCTATCAGCTTCATATTTTGCAGCATATAGAGATCAGATAATTCCTTTACATCTGGTGCATATTTAGCCTTTATGTTTTCATGCACTTTATTTAGGTCAGCATCCCATTGAGTGATCTCACCTCTGCCTACCTGTAGTCTAGTTGCCAGATCACTTGTTTGAGACTCTATATCTTTAAAACTCTGTTCTACCTTTTCGTTAGCAGTAGCTAGATCCTCTGCCTCTTTAGCTGCTTTATCAGCAGTCTCTGAATAAGCTGTATAGGCTACAGATACTGCCAGAGCTACTCCCATAATAGCCAGCATGACAGGGTTAGCAGTGGCGATCACTCTAGATACAGACTCTATGCCAGCCGCCATCTCTCCTGCAGTAGTGGCTACCTGTGCAAGTCTAGGATCTATTTTCTCTAGTACTCCAGTCATACCCATTAGGATCGAGTCTACATCACCTGCAGTATCGCCTACCTCACCTACCTGCTCTCTCAGAGCTGCTATGTTTATAGTGCTGGTTTTACTGGTGTTACCTAGACCTTTTAATTTATCACCTAGCCCATCTGCTCCTTTACCAGCTCCTTTACTGCTAGCAGTCAAGCCATCTAGCTGAGTCTCTAGTTTTTTAATGGCCTCAGTGGTACCTTTACTCTGATTATCCAGGCCTTTAAATACTGTGATAGCATCCTCAATAGCCTTTTTGAGGATCTTAGAGTCCCCTGTAAACTCCCATTCAGTAGTGTTACCAGCCATAAGGTACCCCTTTTTTAATCACTCCAGAAGTCTAAACCACTCTGAGTAGATCCACTCTTTTTTAGTATACCTTTTCTAACACTCTGAGAGAGGCTCTGCCTACCACTATTTTTAAAAAGGCCTGCAGGTGGTTTACCTACTGAGGTAGATAGTATATCTAAAAGATCTCTGAGGCCTGCAGGGGTAGACTGTAGCCACCTAGCTGATGAGCTGCTATGCTGTATCTGCCAGTAGGCATAGAGATCTGCTTTATCCTCAGCAGGTAAACCGTACCAGGCCCAGGGATCACCTAGATAGTTTATGCCTATATCCAGAGCTATGAGGCTGGATGCTCCTGCTGAGCTGGTGTAAAATTTACCTGCTCTGCTCCTTTACCCTGGTCTACCAGAGTATCTACCATCAGTGGTAGCAGTAGAGACCATGCCTCTACCACCTGGCCTGCAGTCCACTCAGCCTCATACATCTCCTCATATACCTGCTCACCATAATCTAACAGAGCCTCAGGAGTACTCAGCCTACCTTTAGCAGTCTCTAAATCATACTCTTTATGAAACCAGCAGAGGCCAATAACAGCACCCTGAATAGAGTATAGATCCATCATTTTAGTACTCATATCTGCAGCAGCATCTGCATCACCACTCTGGATAGCTGTAGATTTATCTATCAGGTTATCTCTATTCATGAGCTGCACTAGCAGGAGAGCATATGCAGGAGAGGGTAAGCGCCAGCGCACCTCTCCTATACCCTCTATGGTGAGTGAGGTATAGTGTGGTTTATTAGGTACTACTCTGGTAGCGGTTCTTTTTATCATGTAGATCCTCAGGGGTTAGATCGGGTTTAGGTCAGTGTAGGATACACTGAGTAACTAGTAAAGTTAATAGTGAGCGTATCAGGATCACCCTCACTCACAGAGCCAGTTACATAGCAGTGGTCCATAGCACATACATGATCAGAAGCATCACCATGATCAGTACCCTCTACAGTCCAGGTGAGCTTTACAGTAAACACCTCTGCAGTAGTACCTAGAGTACTCACCCAGGTGGTACCGATATGGCCAGTTTGGCACATAATCTCCATGAGAGTCTCATAGCTACCATCACTCATATCTCTCAGGTAAGCAGTAAAGGATCCTGTAATAGGCTGATCGTCGCTATACCTGACTGAGGGTGTGGCTGTAATCTGACCACGATCCAGATAGTTATTAGCACCTGCACCAGGTATGGAGATACTGAGATCCCCTGCCTCATAGGCTACAGTAAAGGAGCTACCAGCATCCTTATCAGTAAAGGTTAGTGAGCCATCTCTTTTAGTTTTAACGATAGTACTGATAGCCATAAGTTATACCTCTGCTTTAGGTGAGTTAGATTTAGCTTTAACCTTGCCACCAGTGTAACTCTCTCCTGCACTGGCGTAAACATTAAGAGCAGATTTTACCTCAGCTCTCTCCTCTGCTGGTAGTCTCCTGGTACCCCTGCCTAGCATCCAGCCTATAGCATCCAGTATCTTTTTAGCCTCTTTTAGTGTCATGATAAATACCTCTGTAGCCTATCAGTAAAATTATCCTCTGCCTCTTTTTCTATAGTCTCCTCTATTGCAGTCTGCACTATCTTATGGACTATAGGTTTTTTACTTCTATCACCTTTAGCATAAACATAAGGTACATAGTGATCACCGTCATAGGGGTTAGTAGCAGGATTTTCTATGATATAGTTTAACTCTTTAACCTTTTTAAACTGCCATTTATTATAGCTCTGTTTAGTATCTATAGGCCACACTGCTCTAATCTTTTTGAGTACTGAGTGAGAGAGGCTGTTAAAGGTCCAGTCTATGATCTTATCTAGCTCACCATCAGCCAGATGCTCCAGTTTAGCTGCCATCTCATCTAGGTTTTTTACATAGAGTGGCACTATGGCACCCAGCTCTGCTGTACTGTAAAGGTAACATCTGTGTAGAAAAACTCTTTACTCCTGCTGAGTCTCCTATCACTACCCTGGTAGAGTACCCTACACTGATCATAGTTACTAGGTAGAGTCATATCATCCAGTATAGCTCTCTCCTGGTCTAGCATGGTCTCTACTGTAGTCAGAGGATCAAAAGGTTTAATCCTAAAGGCCATTTTTACTATGAGGGTATGCTCTACCCTCTGCAGGGTAGTACCACCTCTATTAGCATCTCTATAGAGGTCCGTATTAGCAGTCTGCATATCTATAGAGAAAAACCTACCCTCACCACTGATAGGTAAATTAGTCTCATCTATAGTAAAAGGTGTATTACTAAAGATAAAACCAGAGGCCTCCAGTATAGTTTTAGCAGTCTGGTAGACTGATTTTAAAGTAGCCTGAGCCATTTAGGGTAACCCTGATAGAGGCCATCCAGGTGGTACACCTAGCCATAGTGAGGGTACAGCAGAGTTTTTATCATCTGCATCTATGGTACCATCCTGATCTGAGTCATAGTGGAAACTCACAGTATCCCATTCTGCAGTATAAGCATCTCTGTAGGTTTCCCATAGATCATGATACCTGCCGTCACCTACAAAAGTGGTCATATCTCTAAAGATTAACTCTAGTGCTTTAAATAGGTGCATATCAAAAAGAGCATAGCTATCCAGTATCAGAGCTGGTCTTTTACCTCTTTTGATTAGGTCTCTGTTTAGCACTTCCCAGGCAGTTTTAATATAGTCTAGCCAGTTACTGATACTGGTAGGCCTGATATCATCTAGCTGGTTATGCCTCATGATTAGATCACTATCCTTTACCAGTGGATAGAGCTGATGCCTCACTAGCATACCAGATCTCCTGATAGTAGTGGTGACACCTGTAGAGGTGGTGATAGTCCACAGCTCTAACATCATATCACTCAGGTTTAGATCCTCTGTAGAGGCTGCAGAGAGTGCATAGCTGGCAGATACTGAGCCACCTACAGTAGCACTCTGAGCATCTACTACTACCTCAGTACCGTTTTTTAAGGTGAGGGTAGCTGCACTCAGGGTATCTTTAGTGGAGCCATCATCTAAAAATACATTGAGCTGCAGAGTAAATGCCTCGTTACGAGGTATGATCCGAGGTAGACCATTGTAATCTGGGAACACTCCATTGATATAAGCCATGCTAACTCCACTGGTTTAAAAGAGTATAACTAAAAGTGGTGTA
>Ga0098061_1000674_pt1 | contig 16489 bp, 15 predicted proteins | sample 22_taG_FD_92579 | JGI IMG/M metagenome (GOLD analysis project Ga0098061, IMG submission 92579) | Marine viral communities from the Subarctic Pacific Ocean - 22_ETSP_OMZ_AT15343 metaG | ecosystem: Environmental > Aquatic > Marine > Oceanic | place: Subarctic Pacific Ocean | collected 2015-01-20
TGAATTTGATGAACATGTGAGTGAGCTGTATCTTGTGTTAGGGCAGAATGGTTCAGGTAAGAGTACATTGGCTAAGGTCATAACATATTTGTGTTACGGTAAAAGTGATGGATCTAACTTAAGAGACATGGCTAACCGAGTTAATGGTAATTTGTGGGGGAAGATAACCTTAGAAACACGAGGTAATGTGGTTGAGATAGAAAGAGGAATATCTCCAGGTATTTTTGAAGTAAAATTAAACGGATCGGAATATGATGTAGCCGGGAAGGCTAATATGCAAGATTTTTTAGAGACAGAAATTTTTGAAATCCCATACCATGTTTTTAAAAATGTTATTATACTTTTAGTAAACGATTTTAAGTCTTTTATTACAATGTCACCGTGGGATAAGAAACAGATCATCGATAGGATATTCGGGTTTTCTGTTATCAATCAAATGAGGGAAATTGTCAAGAGTAGGAGGAGAAGTTTAGGAGATGACATTAAAACCTTTGATGATGAAATAAGAACATTAGAAGATTCTATAAAGTCAGTCTTAGAAAAGGTAACAGAATTTGAGGCAGATAGTAAAGAAAAGAGTGATGAAAAAATAGTTGAATTCAAACAGAAACTTTTAGATCTAAATTCTAAAAGGATAAAACTTAAAGAGGCTAATGAGAGTGCTAAGCTTAAAATATCTGAAGCTGACATTTTATTAAAGACTAAGAATAAAAAAGGATCAGAAGTAGGAAGTGAAATTTCTACCCTTAAAAGGGGGATTAACTTATATGATAATAATCAATGCCCTACATGTACTGCTCCCCTTAATACTCAGTTTCACAAGGATCTAAAAAAACAAAAGACCGTAGAATTAGAAAGATTAGTAGAATTACATACTACTTTAAGAAGTGAAAGTAAAGAAATAGAAACTTCATTAAGTGGAATGAGGGAGATGATTAAACAGATACTCATCAAAGGCGGACAATTGGAAAATTCAATGTTAACTTATAAAGAGGAGTTAATTAATTTGGTAGAATCAGATGGAGGTGAACATGATCATCTAAAAGATCTTATTAAGGATTTTAAAATTAAAAAAAGAAAGAAGGATCAGGAGAGATTAGAGAGTGCAGGTCAAGATAATTACCTAAATGTACTTGAAAATATCATGGGAGAGGATGGTATAAAGAACTTAGCACTTAGGTCTATTCTACCTTCTTTTAATAACCACATCATGATAATGGGTAAAGAAATGGGTATTCCTTTTGCAATTAGATTCAATGATAAGTTTGATTGTACTTTACATCATATAGGATCTGAGATAAGTTCTAAGACTTTAAGTACAGGAGAAAGGAAAAAAGTAGACTTTGTAGTAATCATGGCTCTTATCAAAATGATTAAGATGAGATACCCTAGTCTTAATATTTTATTCTTAGATGAAATCTTTTCTTCAATAGATGCAGATGGAGTCTTCCACATAATAAACATCTTACACAAAACTATCCAAGATATTGGTTTAAATACATTCGTCATTAATCATACAGTTCTCCCAAGTGAATACTTTGATAAGAAACTTGAAATAACTAAAGGTGGCGGGTTCAGTGAATTTATGATAGAGAAAATTAACTAAGATTCCATCTGAATAAATAAAAAAACAAATAGATGAGTGTCCGCATATAATCAAGAATTTAATAAAGACAATGTAGTACTTCGCTACATCATTGTTGCTTTGTTAGCAGAACTTAAGAGTAAGATTTATTATTACAACCAAGTTAGTGAAGATGAAAAAAGAAAGATTGATATTCCTTTTTATTATTCCGTGACAGGAAACGAGAGGTTTCTTTTAGATAATTTTCTTTATGATACTACAGCAGAAGGTAAGGCGGTTGGTGATTATGAAGTAGTTCCTCGTGGAATTGTACAATTAAGTTCTATGGCTATCCAATCCAGTAATCTTACTAATAAGTTTGTAAGGGCTGAATTGGTCAAAGAGCTTGACGGAGAATTAAAAACATTTTCATTAATGACTGCATTTTTACCTATTACATTAGGTATGGAGGTTACAATAGTATGTTCTAATAATTTAGAAATGTTAAAGGCAACAGAGGCCATCATCAGTAGACTCTACAAAGCTCAATCCTTTCAAGTAGATTTAGGAATGATACGAGTACAGGCTGCTATGGTTGTTCCTGAAGATTTCAACCAAGAAAGACTTTTTGAGTATGCTCTTAATGATAAGAAAGAATGGAAGATAGTATTTTCTTTAGAAGTACAATCCTTTATACCAGTGTTTGAAGATGGGAGTATTACTATAGCAGATGTAGACCTGATGGTCAAAGATTCAGATAATAATCCTGATAGAAAAGGTATTGGGGTATTTAGACAAGGAGCCATATACTTTGGTAATGTGATGGAAGAAATTGATCTTAATATAGAGGATATTAGGAAAGCCCCACCTGGGGGTACAGAGTCAAATGTACATGGGTATGTAAACCCTGATACTATCAATTCACCAAATTTTGTCGAGGATACTGTAGATGCAAATCGCACTAAGCCAGAAGATGGTGATAGTAAAGAATGGAGAAATGCCGATGGGATAGATGATCCTGGTAGTTCGGATGACTTGGGTAATAAATAATCTAAAGTCATTAGAATATATAAAACAAATTAGACTAAACATGAAATACGTAAACGAAAGCCAAACACAGGTTTACATAAATAATAGGATAGAACCTCAGTATAGGAATAATAATTTACATGTGCTGACGGATCAATTCTTTAAGAGTGGAAAATCTAACGAACAGGTTTTAGCTATTCTTTGTGGGATGGGAGTTCCACAACCTTGGGCCTTAAAAGCCATAGAAGAATATAATATGGCTAACACTATGGGTTCAGCATGCGAAAGTCATGAAGATAATCAAAAAAATGATATAAAAATGCAATTTACACTAACAGAACTTTATGGAAAGGTCACTGATACCCTTACAAAATTACAAGAAATGAAAGCTGGAGATACTGGTAGAATTTCTTATACTTCTGAAAATGCAATGAGAGTATTAGAAGAAACCCTTAAAATGTTTCCTGCATTTCTTAAAAATGCAGATTTAGATACTGTTACCGAAGATTTAGAAAATTCGGCTGCACCAAGTCTAAAATTTAATATAGCTAAGACATTATATAATCAATCAACATTGTATTCATGGCTAAATCCTATACAAGAAATGATATCTTATTTAGATAGTTTTTATGCTCACGGTAAATTAGCCTTTAAGGTTAATGAAGCTTATGAGTTTGCAAAAAGAAAAGGCGGTGCTCTTTACGAAAGATTAGGTAATGATTTATACGGAGTATTAAAGGAATCTTCCGAAAATATGAAGAATAAATTTTTGGCGGTTTCAGGGAAACACCCATGGTCTCCAGAATGTAAGAGTATTTTAAATGATTTAGCCCAAGAAGAAAATGTAGTTAAAGAACAAAAGGGTGGCAAGATAGTCAAAATATTTTCACCAGTCTTAACAGAAGGAACTACTCATACCTTCCATTTACACGGTAAGGATTATACTTATGATGGTAAGGCGATAAAAGAAACTGTGGTTAATGATATAAGGTATCATTCTATTATAGAAGGTCTTAAATTATGTTCTTACAATAATGGTATGTTAAGTATTTACGGTCAAAAAGAAACTTCATTAGATATCCACTTAGATGAGGGAAGGATTACATTAGGAGAAATTGACTTATCTAAAGCAAGTGTGATAGAAATTAAAGAAGCCTTATTAGGAACTAACTTCTTTGGGTATAGAGAACATTACAAAATAGATACGGTTTGTAGGTTAGTAGAATCTTATGAAATGATTGCTGAATTGGATGAATTTGTTTCTATTAATTCATTAATGTACCCTGCTCTTTTCTTAACTTTATTATCAGTTGAAGAAGGTGTTTATGTACATAAGATTAATGGCGGAATGAATTTAAATGAAATGAAACATTACTCTTCTGCTTCTAAAGCATGTAAAGATGTAATGGAATTTATTAATTATGATGTATCTTCTTATTTGGTAGAACAATTAGAAAAGGAAGGTAACATTACAATTCTTAACACAGAGAATCGAAGAAAGATTCAAGAAATGATAACCTTTCTTGAAACTAAGAAAGAAGAAATAAATGCTGCTATTTCCACTGTGGGAGCTACCCCAGAATTAAAAGAAGCATTAGACTTAATAGCCTCTGAACTTTCTACCAAAGAAAAACAACTACAAGAAACTTTTATCTCGGAAAAAAAAAGCAAGAGCTATTATCTAAATAAAGGTTATGTAGAAGGTACCTTATCTAAAGATACTAAAGGTCTTAAAAAAGGTAGTGAAGTAATGGTTAATGCTGAAGAGTATGCCTCTTCGGGCGATTCCGATTTGATAGATGTTGTTGAACCTAAATCTGACAAATCTTATTATTTACCTAAAGAAGAACTAGGAGTTAAACTATAATATTAAGACAAAATTTTATTAAAAGATCGAGTGATGAAACATTCGGTCTTTTTTGTGTATAAAAATAAATAAGGAACATTATGGCACGAAAAAGGAAGTATCTCAATAACCGAGACTTATTAGAAGAGATAGTCAAATCACAGGGATTAGATGAGTTAACACCTAAAGCATTAAAGATGTTGATGATGTTAGCGGATAGGTCTTCGACACGATTAGTTTATAGAAATCCTGAAGATAGGAAAGATTGTATTGCGTGTGCATATATGGATCTCTATAGATATTGGAGAAATTTTAACCCAGAAAAAAGTACAAATGCTTTTGCTTATTTTACAGAAATAGCTAAGAGAGGGTTTGCTAAGGGGTGGAATAAATTACATCCTAAGAAATATGGAGGAACTATTTCAATGCAAAGTGGTGATGGTATTTATTCGATATAATGAGCATTAAGAAAATTAAACCAACACTTAAGTCCGGGTTTAAACAAGGATATTACAAACCTAAAAACATTCATAAATACGAAGGTGCATTTCCTATCATTTATAGAAGTAGTTGGGAAAGGAAATTCTGTCATTGGTGTGACCATAATGCAGATGTTATCAGTTGGTCATCAGAGCCTTTCTCTTTAAGATACTATAACATCTTAGATAAAAAATGGCATAAATATTATCCAGACTTTTATGTAAAGATTAAAAAGAAAGTTGAAGGCTCAGAAAAATACATACATGAAAATTATGTAGTAGAAATAAAGCCTAAGGCTCAACTCAAAAAACCAGTTCCTCCTCGTAGAAAAACAAAGAAGGCAATAAAAAATTACAAGTGGGCTTATGAAACTTATATAAGGAATTTATGTAAAACTGATGCTCTTAATAAAGTGGCAGACCAAAGAAAATTTAAAGTCATGTTATTGACAGAAGACTCAAAGTTGTTTTAATGGATAATGTAGTACAACAATTAAATGAATTTGTAAAAGAACAGGGTGGCAGAACCCAAGCATCTAAAGCATCTTTTAATGAAATACAAAAATTATTAAAAGGGACTGAAGCGGATACTTCTAATGGGAGATTAGAAAAAGGCAAGATGTATATTTTTAGATACTTCACACCTAAAGAACAACAATATGATTCTTACCCAGTAGTTATAGGTTTAGGTTTAAGTGATGATAAGCACCAGTTAGGTATCAATCTTCACTATATTCCTTATGATAGTAGACTTACATTTGTTCAAGCTTTTTTAAATTCATACGGAGGGGCTTTAAGAGAAAGTACAATGGGGAATAAAGCATTTAATGCTTCCAAACAAAGCCCTATTACAATATTAGACTATAAGCAAATTAAACGAGCATTTGGTGATAAATTTAATCTTACTTATGCTATTAGGCAATATAGTTTAAAACGAATGAGAAAGCCTATAGAGATATGTTATGAGAAATGGCATTTAGGTGTAATAAATGATGAAAACTATTTTATTGGTACAAATATTAATGAAGCACAAGCTAACTATTTTAAAGCTAATATATAATTTAACAAAATAAGGTTATGGCCGGTTTTACTGAAAGGCGGAGGGGACCGTTAACAAACACAAACCCCGTAAGGAAATTACTCAAAGACTTATCTAATTTAGGCATGGCCTATGATGATATGATTCTACGCAATTCTCGTGCTGTAGGATTTACCGAAAATGCAATGGGTTATACAATGAACCCAATGGGGGCTGATAATGAAGACATTTATGCAGCCTTTGCAGCTCTTTCTTTATCAGATACTAGTCTTAAGAAAAATATTTCTTTCTTTGATAAAGATTATCAAAAGAAAAGAGATCAACTTCGAATTTTTGCTGTCCAAGATGAGATAGAAGAAATATTGGATGTTATAGTAGATGAAGCAATTGTATGCGATGAATCTAATTATGTTGCTTATGCTTCATTTCATGGACAAGTATCTTCTGCCATTGAAGAAGAAGTCAATGATGTTTACAATAACATTTATCAATACTTTGGTTTCATGGACGCTGTTGCTCCTTGGAACTATTTTAGGAAGTGGTTGGTGGATGGGTTTTTAGCTTTTGAAATTGTCTATAATGACAAGCAAACAGAGATTATAGGGTTTAAGGAATTAGATCCTATATCTTTGATGCCCGCAATTGATCCAGATACTGGAAAGAAAATGTGGGTTCAATATCAAGGCCAAGGTATTAAAGAAAGAAATCTTTGGGATTCTCAGATAATTTATCTTTCATATTCTCAGGTCAATTCCCCAATGAGGATATCTTATGTGGAGAGATTAATAAGAGCATTTAATCTTTTAAGAATTATGGAACACACCCGAATTATATGGGCTGTTTCAAATGCTTCCTTTAAAACTAAATTCGTAATTCCTGTAGGAGGAAAATCTAAGACGAGAGCTAAACAATCCCTTTCTTCGTTAATGAATAATTACCGAGAGGTTGTAGATTTTGATTATGACACTGGAGAAATACAGACAAACGGTAAACCAATGCTGCCTTTCAATAAAGAATATTGGCTACCTAGTAAAGATGGAGATTCTCCAGAAATTGAAACTATCGGAGGAGATGGACCGGATCTTGGTGATACAGAATCTTTAAAGTATTTTGCTGATAGGTTAAAGATGGCTTCTAAAATACCATTTTCTAGATTTGAACAAGACCAGGCATATGACATGGAAGCAAGCGGTGCACTTAGAGATGAGATTAAATTTGGAAAATTCATTGATCGTCTTCGTTCTATCTTCCAAGAAATACTTGTTAAACCGCTTTATCTTCAAATGATATTAAACCACCCAGAATTAAAGGATGATGTTTATTTCAAATCTCACTTAGGTCTTAATTTTGTTAAGGATAATGTTTTTGAGGAAATGAAAGAAATGGAACTTTCTACCAAAAGAGTGGATTTCATCGGTAATATGAAAACTCAATTAAGTACTATGGATGAGAATATGACAGAAATACCATATTTTGATCTAGGATGGTTAATTAAGAGGTACGGTGGATTTACACGTGAAGATTTACGAGCCAACAAAAGAGCTAAAGAAAGAGCTGAACTTGAGGCTGAAAAATATAAGGATGAGGACATTGAAAAGATCCTCATGGGGGCAAATAAAAAGGATTTTAAGCCAGAAGAAGCTGAAGGTGGTGTAGAGGAAGATCCTTTAGCAGGAATGTGATAATAAAAAAGAATGTGCTATAGTTATCAGAATATAAAAACCCACGACAACTATAATATATAAACAAATAACTTTTGTAAATGTCAGAAAAGAATCTTTTAATTCTAGAAAGGTCTACATCAAATCTTAACTCAATAAAAAGTAAAGATGGAAGTGTTGTACTTGAAGGGATCTTCACACAAATAGGTAAAAAGAATAAGAATAATCGAATATACGAAGAGGACGAGGTAATACCTCATATAAATGAACTCAAAAAGAAGGTCAATACTGGTAAATTATTAGGTGAACTTGACCATCCTAAAGAATTTGATATTAGTTTATCTAATGTATCTCATGTAGTCGAGGATTTAACTTATGATCCTTCAAAAAAGCAAGTAACCGGAAAAATTAGGTTACTTAACACTACCAAGGGTAAAGAAGCTCAATCATTAATAGAAGATGGGATACCACTTCATATTTCAAGTAGAGCTGCCGGAACTGTAGGTCAAGATGGTAAGGTTAAGATTAAGAAATTTTTCACTTATGACTTAGTAGCGGACCCAGGTTTCGAAAATGCTGAGTTAACAAGAGTAAATGAATCTTTAGGGTTTGATACATCAGATGATTTATTCATTTACGAAACGGACAAAAATTACGAAGAAAAACAAGAAACTGAAATGAGCCAACAAGACTTTGTAACAGTGGAAGATTTCAATAAATATACAGCATATTTAAAAAATGAAATTTCTTCTATTAAAGAATCTGGATCTTCGGCCGATCCTGAAACTCTGGATAAATTAGTTAAGTACACAGAGCATGTAGCCGAAAGAGTTAATCAATTAAATGATTATACGGAATACTTATCCGAAAGTTTAGATAAGAGTATTTCCCATACTGATTATGTGGTTGAGAATGTTAACCAAATCAAAAATTATTCTAAGTATTTAGCAGAAGAATTAGATAACAGTATTCAATATAGTGAGCATGTAGCTGAGAAGGCTGATCAAGGTATTGAATTTTCTAATTATCTTGCAGAGAATTTGGATAAGGGAATAGCTTATTCTGAATATGTAGCTGAAAAACTTAATAGCGGACTTAAGTATTCTGAATATCTTAAAGAGAACTTAGAAAAGGTTGGTGAGTATACTGAATACATTGCAGAAAACATTAACGAACATATAGTTGAAATGGAACAATCGCCTAAAGCTGGTAAGGTTAATGAAAAGAAAACAATAATAACTGAGAAAAAGACAGTAGATTACAAAACTTCAATTACCGAGAAACTTAATTCACTTATAGAAAAGGCTGAAAAAAATCATGCTAAATTCGCAAAACCTGAAACTAAGTTTTTTGCTTTATTGGGAGAGAGTAAAAAGACAGAGTTTGAATCTCTTAATGAATCCAAGCAGACTGAGATATTAGAAAAGTTTAATAGTACAAGATGTTTATCTTCAAAAGAAGCTCAGCATATCTGGGAATCTTGTTTCCGACAAGAAAGAAAGACTTTGAACTTCATTGATGATATGCCAGATAAATACTTAGAAAAATGGACTGAACTTTCTAAAGTAGATAAAGAGAGAATCGTTGCAGAATCTAATTTCTTCCCATTAAATACGGAATACCAAATAAATAATTTTTGGCAAACACGAGATTTAAGAAGAGCAAAAGTAGCAATGCAACCGTTAAATGAGAATAAAACAGCGGCTGAATCTTCAAATGTAGAAAAGCCAATAGTTAATAAAGACTATGCAAACGCCCTAGTCGAAAAAGTGAAATTCAACTTAAATCGTTAAAATATATCCCCCCTCACTTGAAAGAAACCCGGTTTTATGCCGGGTTTCTTTTTGCACAAAAACGAAGAGTTTTGGCCAAATTTTAGGAGATAAATAGTATTGAATGGTTGAGGAGGTGAACATGTTCCTCGGCTTCCATTAAAAAAAATAGTCAATATGAAAAACTTGTTTTTAACGCTTGTGTTCGTTATTTGTAGTCTGGCTGGATTTTCCCAACAAGAAAAGGGAGATGTTCAGGTAAGTGCTTTGAATGTATCGTCCGCTGATGTTTCTATCAATGTTTCTTCTCCGGCTGTAACCTATTATATTATAGATAATTTAGGTCTTACGGCAGGTATAGCAAACTTTGAAGATATCACCATCGGTACTCGGTATTATATCAAAGATAATAACTTCACATCTGTTGGTTACGGTACAGGTTCAGAATCTTTAGATGTTGGTCTTGGCAGGACTTACGGATGGGGAGACCATGTACAAATAGAACCACAACTTAATTTCACTAATATAATTAGTGATGATAGGAACCTGGGACTAAGTGTCCAATTGAACTTAGTATTTTAAACCCAATAAAAAAAGAAAAAAATTATGGACAATATTTTTAAGATGATCAAAGGTTTTTTCAGCGGAGTAACTGATCTACTCATGACACTGTTATCAGTGGGCATTTTAGTTCAGGTACTTTTCGGAGGTGCTGTTTTCGGTATCGATGTAGTTGGAAATGTAACCGGCTTGATTGATTCACTTGGTAATTCTGGTTTTGTAGGATTACTTGCAGTGATCGTTTTGGTCAAGTTAATTGATCGGAAGTAACTAAACCGATAATTATATTAAACCCCAGTTTGCCGCTGGGGTTTTTTAGTGCACACTTGTAATATAATATAATTACAAAAACTCAAGTAGACCTAGATATATAATAAGTAATCTAAAGGTTAAGAAGCAAAAGACCACGGATTAGAAAAACTAAAACTCATTTAAAAAAATTACATAAAATGTATAATCAAATGATTAATGAGGCTGAGGTGCAAAGAACATGGGGACCTATCATTGAGGAGGCGACTGGCGTTACTGACAAATCCAAATTACAATGGATGTCAAAATACTGCCACTTCCATAACTTAAATGAAAGTGTTCACAATACTGTGCATCTTAACCCTAACGTAAATGTTCCCGGAATGGGCAATACTGCTTTTCCAGGAGATCCAGGTACATTAAACCAGTTCGCTGGTCAACTTCCAGGATCTGGTGACAGACCGTTTTCTTTGCTTCCTCTTGCTATGCAAGTTGCTGCTCAGACTGTAGGTTTGGATCTAGTACCTGTTGTACCAATGCAAGGCCCTATGGGAGTTCTTACTTACTTAGACTTTGTATATGCTGGTGGTAGAATTCAAAATGCTGATTTAGCTTCTGCATTAATTATCAAAGTTCCTATGTCAGGAACTGGAGAGATTGCTGCTTTAACTGAAGGCGAGGTTATTTATGCTGGTAATGTTTTAACAATTCCTGCTGGCACTACAACATGGCCTTATGAATTGACTTTTATCAAACAGTCAAGGATTGACGGTATGCCAATATTCAGAGTAAGAGCTGCTACAACTGCAGGTAATACGATGGTAGGGCCTTTTACAGGTATATACCAACAAGGTTCTGAAGAAGCAAGTCAATCAATTGCTGCTGCAATTGCTAATGGTGTTGATTATTATTCAACTGCTGATGTCGGTACACCGGCTATTATTGGTAACTGGGATGGTAACGCTGAATTAGTTAAAGCTTTAGAAGACCACGTAATTGGTTTTTCTGGAGATGCTTTCGCTAACTCTGGTGGAAATGGAATTAATGCTCCAACTCCTGGTGCTAATAACCTTCCAGGATATCCTAATATTAACGCTCCTGATCCTTACTTAAGAGGTCAAGGTGAAGATACTCCGGATAACTTAATTGGACTTAACTTGTTCAATAAATCTGTTGCCGCACAGACTTACCAAGTCGCTGCTGGTGTAACCAGAGAACAAGTTCAAGACCTTAAGCAATTTGGTATTGATGCTGTAGCTCAAGTAGAAGCTGTATTGGTTAACGAATTGACTCAATCAATTAATACATTGATTTTAAGTCGTATATTCGCTAACGGTGCAACTAATGCTGCTAACGTTATCGCTGTAGACGGATTCAACTTATCTGAAGGTTTCCAAATCGGTGGAGGTGGAGTACTTCCTTTCGACTTAGGACCTGCTAACGATGGATCTGGTAATGTTACATTTAACAAAGCTCCAGTTAACGTTGGTCAAGGCGGAGAAACTCAAGGAACTCTTCAAAGAAGGCTTCTTTCGAAGATCTTAGCTGCTACTAACTTGATTTCTATCAGAGGAAGAAGAGGACCTGCTACATTCGCTGTAGTTGGTGGACAGATCGGAACTGCTTTACAAGATATCGCAGGATTCGTACCTTACCCTCTTTCGAATACTGTTAATCAGTCAGGCGGATCACTTTATCCAATTGGTGCTATTGCTGGTGTAACTATATATGTTGACCCAACAATGTCATGGAATGACACGAGAGTGGCAGTAGGTAGAAAAGGTGACGGAAACTCTCCTGGTTTGGTATTTATGCCTTACCTAATGGCTGAGTCTGTTGAAACTATCGCAGAAGGCACAATGGCGCCGAAAATCGCTGTTAAGTCTAGATTTGCTTTAGTAGATGCAGGATTCCATCCTGAAACTATGTACTATACGCTTCAGTTCGTATTTGCACCTGGTATTGAGATTGTATAATTCAATTTCATATTCATAATAAAAAGACTTCTCAGAAATGGGGAGTCTTTTTTTGTCTTGACTAATTTAGAATATATAAAAAAATAAAACAACCTTCATGAAACCATTAATGAATTTGCAACAATATACCCGTTTAAACGAATCTTTAAAGGAAAGTTACTTAGAGATAGATGATCTATTTGAAGGGATGCTAGATTGGATAGGCAGTCCCATTAAAATGATAAAGATCAAGAAGAATATGAAAAATTATCAAAAGGCTTTAACTCAAAAGGCTATTAATGATTTGGACTTTGAAAAGAAAAAGGCAGCTGCTGGGGGAGTTAGTAAAGAACAGGCCGATGTACTTAAAGCTGCTAATAAAACTAAGAATACTGCACTTACTGATCAGGCTTCTGCTATCAGTGATAGGATGGATCACTTAGCTACTTCTGATGGTTTAAAGGCTGTAGTAAAGGTTGGTAAGAATAAGTCAAAATTAGCTCAAGCAAAATTGGTAATGAAAGCTGCAAGTGGTGAAGAAGCCAAAGCACTTAAACTTAAGATTTCTACATTAGAAGACAGAATCCATAAAGATGAGAATCAGTTAAAGGATTATGCTAAGAAGGCTGCTGATGACGGTGAAGAAGGTGGTGGTGAAGAAGGTGGGACTCAATCGCAACCTGAAATTACGGGTGAAGAAACAGCGGAAGATAAGGCGAAAAAAGCAAAAGAAAAGTTTGATAATGGAGTTAAAGCAGCTAAAGAAGCTGGATTTGTTAAAGGAACCACACCTGAAGGTGAAGATGCTAAGGACTATGAAATAAAGACCATTAAAAATCCTGATGGTGATGATTGGCAAGGTTATAAGAAAAAGACTGCTGATGCTGATCCTGCTGATGCTGATGCTGATGCTGATCCTGCTGGAGAAGGTGAAGGCGAAGGAGAAGGAGAGGGTGAAGGCGAAGGAGAAGGCGAAGGAGAAGGTGAAGGAGAAGGTGAAGGAGAAGAAGGCGGCGTTGGGAAAGAATTAGTTAGAAAGGCTAAAGAGGCTAAAGAGGCAGCCGTAAATAAAGTTAAGGGCCTTTTGAGTGGCATAACGGATAAAGTGAATGCTGCACGTAAGAAATTATCTGATGCTATTGAACCTGAGGAAAAGGAAACGGCAAAAACTGAATTGGAGGCTGTGCAGCAAGAAGAAGTTAAAGCCAAAGAAAAGGTTGACACTGTTACTAAAGAAGAGGATGAAAAAGTAGCAGCTGCTGAAGCAAAGGCGAAGAAACCTGAAACTGCTGAGAACGCTTCATTCAAACCTTTTCAAGCAAAGAACAATTCTTACAAACACATTAACGAATCGGTAAGAGAGAAATTTGCTAGATTACTAAATGAAAAGAAATCTGTATAAAATACGAAAGATTAATTTCGGCTGGTACAAAAGGCGGCATGGTATTCTTTTAGAGAACCTGCCGCCTTTGAAGCAACTCCTCATCCTAGATAATGATTATTTCAAATTTATAGCTGATGATGTTCAGGCTTTAGAAGTCATTTTTCGAGTAGAGGATCTTAATGATCATGAAAAGAATCTTAAGAAGGTTTATTGGAATTCATTCCGAGATTCTTTCACTACACTTAAAGAAATTATGGAAGATGCAGGTTTTGTGGAATGGTACTGTGCTATTTGTAAAACTGACATCAAAGCTAAAATGTCCTATAAGAAAGTAGAAAATTTTGTCTGTAAGAAATGTTCAGATATACATAATTCAAAGAATCATAAGATAGATCAAAGAATAATAGATTCTTCTACTCAGTTTGTTAATTATTGTAAGAAATTACTTAAGGGTGAACAGAAAGAATTTTTATCCTATGCAAAGAAATCAGCTCAGCAATAAGGCTTGTTTTATTGTCATTTTTCTAAAATAGGTTAATGCACTCCCAGGGCAAGCATTAATGACAGTAACATTTCTTTTCTTAAGATCTTCAGCAATACTATAAAATTCAGGAATCATATTCTTTTCATAAACAGCATCCCGTGTTTTCCTGGTAGGATATCCATCATGAAAATGACTTTCCCCTCCAACATTACGCATATCAAACCCTAAAAGAACAATAGTTGAAGCACCTAAGTGATAAGCTAAATTTACAGCAGCATGTCCGCTATTATTACCGTGTCTTATACCAATAGGATCTAATTCTAATCCAATCTTACCACAGTTTTTAAGAATTCTAATGTCTTTAGTAAGTGGCCCATAAGGTTTCATAGTATACTTATCTCCTTTAAAATTATCAATGTCACCTTTGTACCAACTGTAAACTCGTGAATCACTCCAATATGCTACATCTGCTTGGGGGTAAGTAAGGATAGCTTTATTAATAGCTATAGTCCTCTTTGATTTTAAAGAGTTGAAATTAAAATTTTTAAGTGATGGCCCTCCTCCAATAATGAATACAGTTTCTCCTTTCCATTTAGCTTTTACAGAATGAAACTTAACTTTACTCCAATCAAATCCGCTTTTTACCTTTCCTCTATTATTATCTCTTAGCTTAGTATTACGCCTTACTGCTCTTTGGTGTTTAACACTTCGTACAATAGGACGGACTCTGTTGGGTTTAGAGTCCGGAGATTCCACTCTTTGTATCCTCCTTTTACCTGCAGGTTTTACAACAATTTTCTTTCTAATGATGTTTGATTTTTTTACCATCTCTATTTATTTATTCTTAAACTAATCACACATAAATGAGTATAAAAATAAATTAAATTTGACTGAATGAGAAACATCGAAAATATTCTTTTAACCGAAAAGTATAGGCCAAAAACATTGGAAGATTTAATAACACCTACAAGAGTTAATGAAAAACTCAGTAAAGGAGTTTATCAACATTTACTTTTACACGGAAGCCCAGGGACTGGAAAAACTTCAGCAGCTAAGGTTTTGGTTAAACATTTTAAACATCCTTATCTTTATATTAATGCAAGTACCGATACATCAATTGATATAGTAAGAAATAGGATAACCGATTTTTGTGCTAATAGATCCATCATGGATGAACCTGGGAAAATGAAAGTTATTATTCTTGATGAGATTGATGGTGTATCTGATCAATTCTTTAAAGCATTAAGAGCAACGATGGACCAATTTAATGTAAATGCTAGATTCGTTGCAACATGTAATTATATCAATAAAATTCCTGATCCTATACAATCTAGGTTTGAAATGATAGATTTTGATTTTTCTAAGGACGAGGAACCTGAGATCATGAAGGCTTATATTTTAAGAATTTTACAAATCTGTAAGGAACAAGGTATTGGGATTGATAAGTATGCTGCTGTAGAATTAGTGAGAAGGAAATTTCCAGATCTTAGGAACATGCTTAATTCTATACAAGGTTTTATTTCTCAAGGGATCGAAGAAATAGGATTAGAAGATGTAAAGAAATTCAATTCAATTTACAAAGACATTTATGAATTGGTAGTAGATAACATTGATCCTGTTAAAAATTATCAATACATGGTTTCTAATTATTCAAGCCGTGTCGATGATGTTCTTTCTTCATTAGGGGCAGAATTTATTGAATACATCCAAACAGAAAGGCAATCCTATATAACTTTCATACCTCAAATTATTGTGACTGTAGCTCGGTACCAGGCTCAGAGAATACAAGTCATAGACCCCGTAGTATCAATGTTAGCCTGCATTTATGAATTACAATCAATATTAAACGAAGCATAATGGAAACATACCAATTTATAGAAATACTTATTAAACGATATCCTAACAATTATGAATTAGGAGCAGCTCTTCGGACTATACATCATGAAATAACTGAATATGTTCGGACCAACCAAGCAACCACAGATGATGTTATAGAATATGCTATAAAACAAGTTCTTAAGAAAAACTTTCAACCCTCTTAACTTCTTGTTATTATTTAAAAAAATATATGAAAAAGACTCCAAGACATACATTAGTTTTTGATGGGAATTATTTTCTGTTTAAGACTCTTTATGTTCTACCTCACATAACTAAAAAGAAAGACATACTTTCTAATAAAAAGGATATGGGAATCTTTATGAAAAAATTAGCCACTGATTTTGCATATGAGATTCGTAAGTTTGAAAGATTAGTTGATAGGGTGGTATTTACTTTAGATTCTCGTTCATGGAGAAAAGATTTTTTCCCAGAGGCTGAATATAAGGGCAATAGGAAACCTGATAAGTCAATTAATTGGGAAAATTTTACAACAATAGCAGAAGAATTTCAACAGGCTTTGGTTAAAAGAGGAGTAATTCTCCATAAAGTCCAGGGAGCAGAGGGAGATGATTTAATGTATGCATGGAA
>Ga0098061_1000676_pt1 | contig 16473 bp, 8 predicted proteins | sample 22_taG_FD_92579 | JGI IMG/M metagenome (GOLD analysis project Ga0098061, IMG submission 92579) | Marine viral communities from the Subarctic Pacific Ocean - 22_ETSP_OMZ_AT15343 metaG | ecosystem: Environmental > Aquatic > Marine > Oceanic | place: Subarctic Pacific Ocean | collected 2015-01-20
GAACTATGGAAGATGGCAGGGAGTGATAGAGTCACATAAAATACCTATAAATTATATCACACCTAAAAAGTGGATGAAGTATTGGGAAGAGAAATATGATATTAAGTTACCAAAGGAGAAGAAGGAAAGAAAACATAAACTAAGGGAGCTTGCATCATTACAAACAGAAACTAAAACAACCTTATGGAACTCAGATGCTATCTTAATTGCGGCTTATGGGTATAGAATGGAGAATGACGAATGAATGAATATGAAGAAATAAACATACTAACACAAACTCTAGAAGCAAACCTGAAAATCTTAGACAAATGCATGGAATCAAATATAAAGGATAGAAAGATGGTAATGTTGTCAATTATTACTGAGCTTAGAAAGCTCTGCGATAATGTAATTGTACCGCTATTAAAGCAATAGCACGTAACGTACTCCTTATGTGCGCAAAGGTTGGGGTGGACTGCTCATTCTGCCTCAACCTAATCTTTCCACATATCTTCATCTTGCCAAGCATATTGACCAGCAGGAAGAAATGCCCAGTAATTATCTTTTAACTTTCGAACAAAATCTTCTTTAAACAAATGAAGTAAAGCATTTTCCGCTTTTCTAGCTCTAACACCAAGTTTTTCAGCATGTCTTATTTCATTAATCCTTGCACCAACTTCATACCAAGACCTAAGATAATGTTCATAGCTTTTATAACCTTTCATTTTCATTCCTGTGGATTTGTGGGTGCCTGATAATATACCCTTAATTTCTGGATGCATATTATCGTCTAGAAAATCTTGGAACTGCCCTAAGTCACCCTGACCCCTACCTTTATTCTTTTCTAAAATTCGTAAACCATAATCAACTTTTCTATGAGGAGCCTCTTTTCTAAATCTTGAGGGAGTATTTTTCTCAATTTTTTTTAACTTGTCTCTTATTTTTTGCTGAATAGCTTGGGGTAAGGTTTCAAAGTGCTCTGCTTTCAACTTACCTGACCAATGGTCATTTACAAATTTTGAAGAAAAAGATTCCCAAGCTATATCTGTTAAATCATCATCTGTCATTTTAACAATAGTATGCTGGTTTTTTAATTGAACAGCATGAGTAAATTCATGTGTCTTAGTAAATCCCCCATTAAATGCTGAATCCCATCTCTCAACAATATCACTCTGCATTCCTCTATGTCTAAAAGCTCCCCAATAATCTGCATGTTTACCCTTAGCAAATACTATACTATAAGGAGTATTGTCAATAGTTTTTCCAACTAAATCCTTATACATTTTATATAAATCTTTATCACTCTTTAAAAAATTAATCAAATCTACTCTGTCTTGAGAATCCACAATATATTTATCAACATCTAAAGACACAAAGTCTTCAGGCAGTCCCTTAGACCAATCAATTTCCTCACCTTTAGTGGTTTTATACAGGTCACCCTTTACATATTTTCCTGTTGTTTTGTCATATTTTGGAGCCGTATGCTCTGGGAATACTGTATTTAAAAACTTCTCAAAACTTTCCTTACTACCCATCTCCTCTTTAACAAATTTTCTGGATTCTTTAATATGTCTCTTAATTCTTCCTGGATGCATTTTACTTAAATTCTTTCCAAAAAGTTTTTCCCACTTTTTTTGTTTTGTTTTTGAAAGTATTTTTGTAGGCAACAAATCCTCAGTTACCTCTAATCCAACAACTTTATTAAACTCATGTAAATCCCAATCTGCTTTTGGGTCTTTCATGAATATCTTCTTCTTAAAAAATTCATCTGACATAGAATTAAAATTACTAACAGCTCTATCTTTAAAAGTTTTAACTTTTTGTGTAATAGTCATCTTCCCAAAGGCTTTTTGAGATTCTTTTGTAGTTTTTACCTTTAATCGGCCCTGACTCTCCAAAATCTCCCGAGCTGTTGGGCTTTTTGATTTAAAAATTTTTTTTAATCCACGCCAACCTGCCTTTCCAGCTTTTAAAGTTCCTCCTGCAAGAACTAAGTCCTCTGCTCTTGGAAATAAAAAATTTAAAGCTGTCTTTATATTTTTCTCGCCTCTTTCCCTCTGCTCTTTAGTAGGGGCTTTAGATTTTAAAAGACCTAAGTCTTCAACTATAACATCACCAGGACTATCATACCACTTCTCAGCCTCTTCTCGTGTCATTCCACCTTTCATAGAAAGTTTTACATTAGCCTCTTTTAACCAATCAAGAGCTCCAAGAACTTTCTTCTTTACATCAGTGCCAGCAACTGGTGGAATAATAGGCACTATAAACTACCTTCTTCTAGAGCTTTCAGAACATCATTAATCTCTTTTGGTATTAGCTTCTTCTGGAGCTTCTTTCTTTTCTTTTGCATCTTTCTTGCTTCAGCAGTTGGATATATTCCAAACTCCGACTGGAGGGCCCAGAATGGTCTGCCTTTTGCAAACTGAGGAATGTGTCTATCAAATAGTCTCCCTGAAAAAGTATTTAAAATTCTTATTTTCCTTTTCCAGTCCTTTGTATTAACATGAGGGTCTAGCCTCTCCATACCTGTAAGAATAGTATACCATCCATCCTCATCTGTATTAATTAAATCCATAAACATTCCTATTTCTAATATATCAGATAAGAGAGGGCCTCCAAGAGTTCCTAAAATAGGGCCTTTGCCATAAAAAGCTGATTGCTTCTCTTCTAAATCTCCAGTAAGATATTGAGCAAGCATATTTATTCTTTCAGCAGTATCATGTTGTATAAGGTTTCCAAGATTAAGCCCCATTAAAGAAGCTCCTATAGCAACAGGTAGGAAATATAATATATTAGTCATTAATACTTTTCTTATCCCATGAGCATCCTTCCAGGGAGCGTACTGACCCTCAGAAATGTCATACTTAGCTTCCCTCATATCTTTAGTAATTCTCTCGACAAATTCAAAACTGTAGTGCTGAAACTGGCCTAGAAACCTACCAGCAGTACTAGTTATTGCTCTGCCTTTTGCATAATCAGCATAATCAAAATGATTTAGAATGGTCATATTTATTGCATAGTTTTCAGCTGCCTTTCTAATAGCAATATCTTGAGATTTACCCGTAACACCTCTTTCACTAAGCTTATTTCTATACATTGGGTTATTTAACCACTTATGGAGCTGACCATAGGCTATCTTAAATGTATGCTTTCTATTAGAATTTTCAGCCGCTCTGTGCATAAAAGATGCTTTTGAGGCTACTACTCCCATACCATCAGCAACCATTTCGTACTTAGATTTTACATTAGCAACATGCTTACCAGTTGTTTCATCATATTCTATAATTTTAGAAGCTGAAGCTTTCGATGCTAATAATGTTTCAGCTGCCTGAGGTGAAGCTTCAGCGTATAACAATCCATTGGTTCTTAATACCCCTTCCACATATCCAACCTCAGTCCCAAGGTTCTGTAAGTACTCATTGCTAGTTTTTATTTGATGAGGTGTCCATGTTGCATAATCTAATAACCTCTGAAACCAGTTTTTAGCAGCACCTCTAGGGTTAACCCCCATCTTAGAAACAAACTCAAAACCAAGAGCAGTCCTCATAATAGCTTTCATGGTAGGGTCTACATTAGAATCTCCATTGGCAGCTTTTGTCATATTTAAAACATAATCAGTAATAACCTTTGCATACCCCTTAGCGCTGCCTTCTGTTCTATACATACTCTCAATAGATGTAAGAGCATCTATCATGTGAGAGTCCATAAACGCAGCGTAATTAAACCTGTTTACATCAAATACATAATTATCAATAGCCCCAATTAAATCACGACTATACTTAAATGTATACTCTTTCTCTCCCGACTCTTTTGATTTTTCAGCCCTTCTTTTAACGTGCTTATTAATATGTAAATTTATACTATTTATAATATCTCTTATAGGCTCACCTTTCATATCATAAGGGTTAACAGCTCTCTGGACAGAATCAAAAGACTTCATTAACCCATCCATAAATTCAGCGTTCAAATCTCTAGTAAAGTGAGGGAAAAACCCTTGCTCATATTTAGGCATATATATATCCCTAAGCTTATTTTTCAGTTCTTTAAACTCCTTAGCAGTTCTTGTGTCCCCGTTAACTGTTAATCTTTTAATAACAGAATCAATCCTTACATCTACTCCATTCCTTAATACAGAATACATATTATCCATTAGTCTCACATAAGAATCAACAGCTTGATACAATTTTGGCTTATCGTGAATCTTTTCTAAGTACTTAGCTAAATCATCAGATTCAAGCTTTAAAACCTCATCTCCCCTGTCTAGTCTTTCTTGTCTTAATATACTTCGAGATTTGGTCTTACCATCAGCTCTGTCCTTATCAGCCTTAATCTTAATTTCATTGTATTTCTTAGCAATACCTTCACTAATATCCTTCTCTATAATATTAATAAACTCATCATATACTTGTAAGTGAGTATCCTTCTTAACTCTATCTATTTCAGCTTCAATTTCATCATACCTTTCTTTTGCACCTTCTACTCTATCAAGAACCTCAGCATGTGCCTTTAACCTAGCGTCGTCCAATGCACTCATTCTTCTCTTTGCTGCAAGTCTTCCCATCTTACTAGTGAATCCTACCTCTACAGCATAGCTGTCTAAATTACTTACAACGTCCCTAAAAAGAGTCTTATTCTCTAATTCATTTGCTCTAAACTTATGGCTTGATTTCTGCATCTTACCTAAGATAGAACCTATAACTGGGTCTCTCTTACCATATTTAGATGTATTATAAAACCATGTTGACAAATTTCCACCTGTCCAATTACCTATCTTACCACTTTCCATATTACTTATAAGTTCATTTAACCTTCCCTTAAAGCTTCCAACTTGGCCAGGAGTTAACTCACCTACAGGTAAATGCATTAACTGGTCTAGTGGTAAATGCATCTCAGTTTCTGCAAAAGAGAAAGCAGCTTCATATGGGTCTTTTATAAATTTCTTAGTAGAAGACTTACCAGCCCATTCCCTTATATCTGATAATAACTTCTTAAAATTTGGATTTACTCCTGCACAGTTAATTACGGACATTGATTTTCAAGCTCCTCAAACTTTCGTTTAAACCTTTCAGAACCAAAATCCATCTCATCTCTTAGCTCTTCCATACTATTAGAAAGCCTCTTAATAGTTCTTAATCTCTCTGGGTTAAAAACACTTTCTTTTTCTAAAGCGTATCCTCTAAAGTATTCTGGCCCTCCCATGATAGTATATACTGGATTTTTCATCATATTCCTAACATACTTATTATTTTTATCCAGTCCACCTGAAAACACCTTTTGAGCAACCTCCCTTACCTCTTTCCCCATTTGACTCCTGATAGATAAATACTTTATCGGGTCTATAGTTTCTGATTGAATCATCAAAGCCTGTAAGTCATGCATCTGATTAAGATATGAATCAAATTCTTTCTCTTTCCCTGCTATATGCAGTATATCCCTGTAAAAACTAAGTAAGTAGTCATTCATTATATTCCTACCATGATTAACTCTTCCAGCATTTCTAGTCCATTTAATATCTCCGTGTCTTACAAAAGACTTTTGAAAATCTTCACTAAACTTAGGAAGTCTTAGGTCTCCCATATTAAGTCTAAGACCTTCTCCTATATTTGACTCCTCTCCAATCTTACCCATAAGTAAATTCTTTAATCCAACATCTTCATTAAAAAATCTATGCCACTGAGCTTCAACTTGCTGAAGACTCCCAAGTAATCCCTTAGTTAAATCTGCATCCCAACCAATTTCAGTTGTCTTTGCTGCTACTCCAGTAAGAAACTTAACCCCTCTTCTATATCTACTCGATGGATTATACATATTAGTAGCCTGGAATGGAACTGCTACTGGTTTGCCCCGAAACACTCCAACTGCATACTTGTTTTGAGCTGGCATCATAAAAGAATATATAAATGCTGGGCCATGCTCATTGTATCCTTTCTGAAGAAGTCCTTCCTCAATTTCATATGCTGTTGAGACATCAGGTAGATTTTCAAGATACCTTCTCATACTAGTAGTAAGTAATGTTTTATCACCATACTTTAAAACATCCTTTAAAGATGTTTGATTCCCATAGAATAATTTTCTTGCAGACTTGATTTCATTTAACAACTCTACGCCTTTTGTGTTAAGTCCAAATGACTCTCGACCAGCCCCAAAAGGTAAAAGCTCTCTTAATGTAGCCATTGTGCTGTAATGGATAGCTCCTTCTTTAACATTTTCTTTACTAACATTAACATATTCAATTCTCTGTAAATCAGAACCCTTTCTAGTCTTCCAATACTTTGCAGGAATCATTGGAGTAATCTCTTTTTCAATCTCTTCTATAATCTTAGAAATCTTATCCATAGAGGCTCTACGAACTTTATAAGGGACTCCTTCGTTACTCTTAATCTGCATCATCTTCTTCTTCATGCTTGCTATAGTATTTATTTTATAGTTTATATCTTGAGAAGCTTCTCTAACTCGATTTGTCATTCTACCAATAGCATCCCCAGCCTCTTCAACATTAGCACCATTTAAGACTTCAAGATACCAATCATTCATGAGCTTATTCATATCAGCCCCGACAGTTTTATTTCTACCTCTCTCAAATGGGTCTGCAATAGATAAATGAGATAGTATCCTATCAACAGGAGCTCCTCTAGTTCCATTAAAAAATTCCGTTCCATGATTTTTAGCTGTGTTATTAATTACCTCATTAGTCCATGTATAGAACTTCTTCTTTTTTCCAAACGTATCAGTATATTCCTTTACATCCGAACCAAAAACTTTTTGAAATTCCCTATCTTTCCACCACTTCCCTTTAGTTTTATCATTATTTACATATCTATTTCTTAATCTCTGATATAAATTGTTAGTAATATTATTATTGAAAAGTCTAAATCTTTCAGTAGCGTCATGAACCTGCTCATATCCAACTCCCTTACTTTCTCCAGTTTTCTCAAACATAGAGTCTCCAGTAACATTTAAGAATCTACCATACTCTCCAAGCATTTCTTTTAACATTGCTTTATCAAGTGCAGATAAATCCTGTTCAGTATATTCACCCTTAGTATATACAAGCTTTCTAAAAATCCTTATCCTGCTGCCTTTGGCATCTCCTATATTACCATCTCTTCTCATGTTATTAATTAAATCATTCCCTTTTTTGCTCGCATCTGGTAATGTAACAGACCCTTCTTTCTCAGGAAATAAAAATCTATCAGCCCAAGTATCAATATCTCTTGATATATCAGGATTAATTCTCCTAGCACCGTCAATGATATATTGAGTTTCTAAAGCAGCCCTTTGGTAATAATCAGTATGGTCGTAATCTAATACAATAGCAAAGTTATCATTTTCATTTCCTCCTAATAGCATCCTTGATTTATTAGATAATAATGATAATGGATTATTTTTATTATAACCATCAAACCAGAGATTACCTTCTTTCATCTCACCACCAAGCTTCTGCATATAACCTAATTTCCTTGCTACCTTCTGTACCCTACCTATTGAAGACTTGTATAATTCCATATCTGCAGCCATCACTTCAATAGCTCTGGAAATCTCCTCTGGACTCTGAGCCCAATGAAACTTGCTCTTTGGTATCCATGATGAAGGGTCAACGCCTTGTACATAGAAATTAGAAGACCTTTGTACATGATTATAAAAGTTCTTATTATGAGCAAACCAGTAATCAGATTTATCAGCATCATAATCACCTTCAAAAATATTAGCAACATCAAAACTATTTATAGACATTGCATTACCATGTTCCTCACTTAAAAAGTCCTTTAACCCAAGCATTGCCATATCATTAGGTCTTGTACGAGGGTTCCTTCTAACAACAATACCTATTTGAGTATTTTCGTGTATTACTCTATCTTCACCAGTTTTAAGAACCTCAAGATAGTCATATAAATGGCCTAATGTTTGGACATCTTTCCCTGTTTGAAATAATTCCCAATACTCACCAAGAGCCTTTTCAGGTGTCATTACCATATCATTGTTAATAAATCTTATTTCCATACCTTGATTGAATAATTCACTAAGGCTCATATCTCTTTCATGGCTCGGTAATAAAACTTCACCATGCTGAATCTTTTCACCCTTTTCATTCACAAGGGTTGGTCTTGCTCTCCACTTCTCAACAGGAATTTGTACTAAGTAAGTAGAACCACCATACCTTGCTGAATGATTTTTTTCAAACTGGTTAGTAACAGACCTTGAATTGTTTATAAGATTATCTATAAACATATTATACATCTTATTTTTCACAATGGAATCACTATAGCTCATTGGGTTAGCATGTCTTGTAAGGCTAGCCCACATAACCATATTCGATAAATGTACCCCTCCCTCGCTTTCGGCAAGTTCGTTCCATAGATTTCTATCTCCTAACTCCTTAGTTATAAAAGCTCTCATTTGAATCGGGTCTTGAGCAATCTCAATCATTGTTTCAACATTCTTATCAAGCCTATCAAACACTTCATCATACACTTTTGAAGACTCTTTATTGTTCATATAATTATAATCAGCCTGCGAATTTTTAGCACTATTGAATTTGTAATCTTTTTCAGATTTTAATCCTATAGCAGATAAAGGCATTGTTCTAATGCTAGTAGGCCCCGCTGTGTATCCAGTAAGGTCCTGCCACGGAACATTAAGAAGTGTTGGGTCTCTACCTGGTTCCTCACCAACTGGGTTTATCGCCTTAATAGCCGATTTAGCTACCATCATATCTACTCCACTTAGCTTGAAAAAGCTATCCAAGTCTGGAGAGTACATAAACAATGTTTTCCCAAGTAGTAGGCTTCCTCCTTCACCACCTGAAGAGAGGATAGGTTTAAGAGGATTCCTAGATTTAGGGTCATGTCCAATAATTGCATGAAGGTATGTCATCATATCTCTTGATACATATGTTTGACTATCAAAAGAAGTAACATCATTATGAGCATCCCCTATAACTTTACCCCATTCCCATCCCTTAATTCCTTTGTCTTTTATATGTTTTTCTACTTCAGTTTTAAGGTTGCCATGTACATCATCATTCCATGCAACATACTTAATATGAGGACTTTTTTTGCCTCTTTTTCTTAGAAACTTTCTAATCTTGTTACTGGTATTTATATCTCCAGTCTCTTTATAGGCATCAGCAACCTGAGCTGCCCAACTCTCATCTCCCATAATAAAATTCTTTGTATTGAACAATCTTGTTCTCGCCATAAGTTTTTCATTATCTACCTTACCATTTAAAAAGTCTATAAAAAGCTTGTTACCATCTGTTCCAGTTAGCATCTCTTTAGAAACTAATAAAGACATAGCAGAGCTTACTTCCGCTGGTGTCCTACTATCAGATTCTAGACTACTACGCAATTTATTTATAGTGTCTTGAACTCCCTTAGCTACAGTATCAAGATTGCCGTACTCATCAGCTAATACCTTAAAAGCCTCATTTACCCTTCCAAAATCCTTAGGCTCAAGAGCGATTGGCTCCATATTAGGCATAGGCCTCATAATATAGATTCCCTGAGGATTATCAAGGTCTGTACCCTTTGTAGACATAGTATTCTCGATATGTGTCCTTGCATCTCTAATCCTTCTTCTATTAGCCTCGCTAAGGTTAGAAGTATTCCCAAACATATCAACAAAAATCCTATTGTGGTATCTTCCATCAGGAGTAGCTTCATAAACAGATACTCTTGGGTCAACCATAACATAAGGTACCCCAATTTTACCCATAAGCTTATAAAATCTACCAATCTGGATTACTTGAGTCTCCCTTTTGGACTTACCATTAACCCACGTAATAACATCAACAAATGTTTGAGCTTTCTGTTGTGCAAGTAATCCTACAATGTCCCCAGTAATTTCAGCTCTTCTTTTATTCTGTTCCTCTTGAGAAAGATTTTTAAACTTTCTAAAATTGTCTCCTGACTTAACATATATTCTATCATTAATTATTGAGTTAAGCACTCCCCACTTAAGTATTTTATTGTCTTTATCATGATATATCAATTCTTTAAAATTCTCATTCTGCTCCTTTATATTAGTCTTTGATAAGTCAGTACCATCTATTCTATATCTATTATAAAAATCACTAAGTCTTATATTATCATCGAAACTACTATCATTAGAGTCTTCTATCATCTTATTTCTAGCGTTTTGTTCGCGCATCTTAAACTGCATTTCAGAGTGCTTAGCATCAATCCCATAAGCATTCATTCTCTGAGTTAACATCTCCTGAATCGTCATATCAGCTTCAAACTCTGAAGTTAATTCCACACCTGCCTTTTCAGCGAGTTTCGTAATGTCTATCTTGGCATCCCTCTTATGCCCCTCTCCAACCTTCAGAACATCAGCAGCTACTAACCATTTTTGAAGTCTTGCAATATTTGTTGGGTCATCTTTTATAAATCTATCAACTTGATGCTGAAATGCCCCATTGTCTTTAGAGTCATGGTCAAGTAAATTCAGAAATTCTAATAATTTAGCTCTACCTGAATATGATTGGTCTTTTATTAGAGGGTCAACTACTTCGTGTGCAAACTTAATAAGACTAGGGTCTACTATAGTCTGTTCAGCATCAATAATAGCTAGACCATTACTATCTTTAACTGCTTTTCTAACTAAAATATTATATTCTCTAACAGTATCCTTTAAACCTACAGGAGCTATGGACTCATCTATAAGCCTAACCATAAATCCCACACCTCTACCTCTTTCCCCTGCTCCAAAATCAGCAAGACCAAATTCTTTTAAATTAAACAAAGCTTCTGTCTGTTCAATGCTTAGATTAGTACCTTTAACAAGATTCCTAGCAGCAAAATAAGTTAATTGTTCATGTAAGTATTCAGGTATCTTATCAACATCATATCCATAAGAAGCTAATTTCTTCTTTAAATTGTTAATATCTGTAAGAGTAGTCTCGACTTTATTAGCTTCATCTAAAGTTGCTTGCTTATAGATTTTTGAGCCCTCAATCTTCTGTAAAGTAAGCACTCTGTTTAAAAACCTTTGAGCTTCATTAATATCATTTTCAGCTTGCTCATCAGTAACTCCCTCAGGCTTTTTAATCTTTATCTTACCTGAATCAGGAACTAACTTTGCCTCACCTGTTAAAGCGGCATCAGTGAATATACCAGCTCTTTGTAAAAATGGAATCAATTTTTCTCTATCAGGAAATTCTACACCAAATATTTTAACAGCATCCTTGGCAAACTTAACAGAATTATTATGTTTCAGTATCCCCATGTAGTCAGCAGCCTCACTTAAATAAGTGAACTTATCAGCATTTAAATTTCTAAGAGGAAAACTGTCATTAATATCCTTTTCTGATTGAGAAACTTTTTCATACACATTGCGTATTAAATTTTCGCCAACCTTACCATACTTCTCTATCCCTACTATTTTTGTCTCACTACCTATAGGCAGTGGATTTGTTGTCTCAAGGTAATGAGTCGTCTTAATAATCATATTAAACCCATCAACCTTTTCCATTAAGGTAGATTCTGCAAGGTCAGGGTCTGTAATCTTTTTACCTTCAGCATCTACTAACCATTCAAGCTTTCCTTCCCTTGCCTTATTAAGTAATGCCTGGTCTACTATGAGTGTCTTAGGAACATTTAAAACCTGTCTCCCATTTATCTGGCCACTTGTTATCCCTAATATATTTGCATCATCATTAAGTCTGATATGGTCAATAATATCTACAAAACCTTTTTCAAATCCTTCTGTACTTCTAGCAACAGATTCTTGTAATATCCTATCAACTTCTTTTGAATCTTTTAATTCTGGACTAATCTTCTTAGCTAGATTAACTAACTTATCTGCAGTCTCTTTTGATATATCACCTTTATACTTTCTATGAGTCTTATGACCTAAAAGACTTTCATACACCAAAGTAAATACTGGGTCTTCAGTAGACATCTCAACAGATACTTTATTATCAGGCAATCTTTCATTAGTAACCTCAGGGCTATCACTTATAACCCCCTCATCTATAGCCTTTTGTTTTAACTTATCATATTTAGAGTCGTTGAATAAACTTAGATGTCTATTTCTAACTCCATCAAATGTAGGTATCTTAGATAATGTTGATGGGTCAACCCCAAGAGTATATAAGTTCCTTCTTAACTGGTTCATCTCTCCAGAGTTCATATCAAATCTAGCAGGATTAGAGCCTCTTTGTAACCAAGCTCCTATAAGGAAATGAGGTAGAATATCGTTCACACCTGCTTCAGCATCATGCATGAACATCTCATAAAATGTATGAGTATTAAAAAGAGCTCCACCTACTGCCATTCTTAGCCAAGATGCCTTAAAGTTATGCAATTCATCAGCAGAGATTCCCCTCATCATTGCCTTACCTTGTTTTTTAAGGTGACCCCTTAGATACGACTTTAGAGCCTTATCTCCATCTTTCCCAAAAGCAGCTTTTAACTGCTCTGGTAATTTTTCGGATGTTAATTTAACAGAACCAGTCTTGCCACCATACTCTATATTTACGACAGAAGTTCTATTACCTACTCCACCATCTTTAGGGGTTCTCTTTAACTGCTGTCCCCAAAAGTTAGCATATTGAGACATTTGACCAGGGGTTTTGTTCTTATATATGTCTTTCCCAAAAGCAGCTCTAGCACCAGTTAAAAAATCCGCCTTAAAATTCTTAGCTTTACCAGCTGGGTTTAACCATGATAATTGTGAGAAAGCTAATCCATTTATAGCTCCCCACATTGGGGCAGACCAATCAAAATCACGACCATCCTTATGAGAAGCAACACCTTCAAATACACCATCAATTACTGGGAACATTGATACATCTCTCACAGCATGACCAATCCATTTAGCAAGTTTTGGATGAGTTACTCCTAACCCTCTCTGATACATTATACCAGTTATATCTTGTATAGGTCTTGTTAATAAATTACTTGTTTGCCTCCCAAACAATGTCTTGCCACCAACCTTAAACATCTTCTTAAAGACCTCACCTTCAGCTTTAGTAATTTCTTTCCTCAGTATGCCATTTGCCACATAGTCGTCAACAAGCTTCATAGCATCATCTGAGAATCTTTGTCCTTTTAATATCGGGTCAATCTGAGCTTTAGTTACTAACCCCCTATATTTTTCAGTAATGGTCTTAGTTTGCTTCCTTGTTAGTCCACCTCTCTTACCAATTCTTCTTGCAGCACGTATAACTTCGTCAGCACTTTTTTTAGCACCCAATGCCCCAGATTTTCCTAGACCAAACATTATCCCTTTCTGGACTCCCTTACCTACAATCTTCATTGGAGCACCTGCAACGAACCCTGCAAATCCGCCAAAAGCTCCAAACCATTTAGCTAATGGGTCTTCCTTGTCTATTAACTCTCCCACCCCAGGAGCTAGCCAATCAGCCAGTCCAAATGATGCAGAATCAACAAAGCTCCATGTAAGGGCCCCTAGAGCATTCATCAGTGTATCGTCAGTTGGCTCTCTATATCCAGCAGTTGGAGTATACCAATCTGGGGTTTGGTTTCTTTGTTGGGCATTCTTCCATAAGCTGTTATCTAAAGTAGGGCCAGCTACAGGCTTAATGGAAGTTGGGGATGACACTCCCCTAGATGTTTTTACTCTAAGCTCTTTTCTTAACCTTTCAGTTAATTGGCTATTATCTACTGTCCCTCCGTTAGACATTTGGATTAGAACCCAGGATAATTAATAGTAGTTTGAGGATGCTTCTCTTCATTAAGAGAATAATCCCCTCTTTGAGCCCTGTCAATATTCTCTTCTTCTCTTTTCTTATCTTTAATAGTATTAATCTTTGCTATTATTTTAGACTGTTCTTCAGTCCATTCATCTACTAAACTTCTCATTGATATAAGGACTTCATTCTCATCCTTTGTGATTATTCCTTTCCCTGCCTTTTCAACTAGTATATCAATTTTCTCAGTTGTATTAGAAATAGAAGCATCTAGGTCTTCCTTTTGGTGAATAAATTCTGATAATGAAGAGCCTTCACCTGTTGGAGTATTATCAGTAATGTCTATTGCTTCTTGTATAGCATCTTTTGCAGGTTCATATAATCCACCAAATTTATCTATCTGGTAATCGCCTTTACCAAACTCAGACATCTCTCTAAGTAAATCTCTATCATTATTCTGAGATTGTTGAGCATCATTAGCAATCTTCTCAAGAGAACCTAATATGCCAAGACTCTCAAAATTATTTATCATTGTCCTACCTTTAATCACTTGACCTGTTTTCTGAAGATAAGCATCATTACCTAATTCTGTTAAAATATTTATTATTCCAGAAGAGTCATTTAATTTTCTATAATTATAAACCGCAGAAGCAATTTGCTCGGAGTGGTCTTTGTCGAATCTTTTATAAGCCTTACCCCTTAGCCTGCTAGCCATGCTTGAAATAGCTTCCGTTGGTGAACCGTCTTCACCAGGGTCTTCATAAATAGCGTCAAACCCAGTAGTACTCATAAATTCTTTAGCTGTCATATCTTTATATTTAACATTAAATTTACCTAATGTTTCTAACCCTGTAGCAGCTTCCTCCATTTGAGCCTGTCTTTTAGCAATTGAAAATTGCATCATTGCAAGGGCTGTTTTAACTCTATCCCTTTCCCTCTCCTGCTGAGAGGTTAAAATCATATTTAAACCCTGTAAAAAATCTGCTTCTTGCGCCATAATTATAATCCTATATTTTACCCACCAGTTATCATCTTTCCAAGATACCAACTATCTGATTGCTTATCAAGTGCTTTCTTCTGTAAGCTTGCTCTCTTAATAACTCCTCCAATTCTTGATTTTTCCCCTTCGTACCATTCTTCAATACCACCCATATCTTTTCCTAGCTGACCTAATAATCCCGTTTCGGCATGCTCAAATTTTTTCCACATAGAAGATTTCTTTTGAGTGACTCCTGCTGATGTTTTTAGACCACTTTTCTCAATTGCTGTATTTAATTGATTACCAGCTTCTTCTTTTTGTATCCCAAGACCTTCCGCACTATGCCCAAACTTAACTTGAGCAACTTCTACCTTTGCATCTTTTGTTGCCCCTAATTGCCCCATTGCATTTTGTGCCTCTCTAATCTTAACATCTTCTAACTTTGATTGAGCGGCGGCTTGCGCATTTGCGGCCTTCCCTCCAGAATGAGCTGAGGTTGCACTAAGTGCCGCAGAAGCCGCTACTGATGTTGCTATCCAACTCATATCTTTTCCTCCATTAGTTTTAACATTTTTTCTTTTTCAAATTTATCCATTTCACTAAATGTTTCTGATACAATTTCTTTTTGTATATCTTTCAAATCTTTTTTATCAGTAACATGAACAGTAACCCATATAACTTCTTCATGGATATATAAAAGTCTTTTTGTTCCAGGTTTGGTTATACCCCAGAATGGTGCCTTTATCCTTATTTCACCTTCCTCAGTAACAACAGTACATTCCCCTTTCATAATAAAATAGGGATGCTCATACTTGTGTATTTGAGAAGTAAGTAAAATACCTTTTGGCATTATTATTTGTCTAACATATGCTCCATCAACAAATGCATGCTTCAATAACCCATGACCTACCTTGTCTGCCTTTTCAGGGCCTTCTATTGAATTTGGAAAAGATTTCATTCTCCCTTCTACTCCAACAATTATATCTCTCCATTCATCTCTTGAGAAAGATGCAGGTGAAAATGACACGGGATTAAAAGTTAATTCAAATTTATTATTTTTTACTAACTCCATCCACTTACCTCACTATATCCATACTTCTCTTTAGATGTCTTTAATAGTCTGTCACCATATAATCTTTGATACTTATCAACCTTAGAGCCTGAAGCTCCATTGTTATCAAAAGAAGGCCTCCTATTTGAATGCTTAAAAATTAAAGCTACTTCATCAATCCATCCTTGACTTCCTATAACTCTCACTCTACTCATATCATTATTTTTAATTTCAATATTACCAACATCACCTCTACTATATTGTGATAAATGATTATCTGCTAATGTTTTCTTATATGCCATTATTCTTCCTCATCGCTACTTGTACCACCTGCCATCCAATCATCATCCTCTTGGGGGTCGTAACAAAGTCCTGCCGCAGTCTTTTCCCACCCGCTAGGGCAATCATTACTTCCACCCTTGTCATCGTCATCATCATCACCATAATTATTAAGAGAAGACTCACCATAAAGACTATACTTAGCCGCTGGTAATAAATCAGATTGTTTATGCTCACCAGCTTCAATTCCCTTCATCCCCTCTGGAATATTCCATTTACGCTCTTTTCCACCAACTAATACACTTAGCCTCTCTCCTATCTCTCCCCATACATTTTCTCCTTCACCTAATCCTGGGGCTTTTCCAAATCCTTCCCATTTTACTTTTCCACCTTCCATTTTAAATGGATTGAGTAAATCAGTAATCTTTGTTTCTCCAACAGTTTGCTCTGCTTTAGGGAACGCTTTTTTAATATCTGCAGAGACTTCTTTTTGTTCGACTTCTCCTCCAGCAAATGTTGATAATAGACCAA
>Ga0098061_1000678_pt1 | contig 16465 bp, 13 predicted proteins | sample 22_taG_FD_92579 | JGI IMG/M metagenome (GOLD analysis project Ga0098061, IMG submission 92579) | Marine viral communities from the Subarctic Pacific Ocean - 22_ETSP_OMZ_AT15343 metaG | ecosystem: Environmental > Aquatic > Marine > Oceanic | place: Subarctic Pacific Ocean | collected 2015-01-20
TTCCTCGAAAGCGGCTACGTATACGCTCCTTACGTGCCACTACAGGTCACTCCTACCATCTTTGGTACGGAAGACTTTGTGCCGCGTAAAGGCGTCATGACCCGCTATGCCAAGAAGATGGTTAGACCTGATATGTATGGTCTGGTTGTCGTCGAAGGCTTGCTTGGTCAGAGCGGCGGCGGCTAATAGTTTAAGCTAAGCCTAGAAAAAAGCCCTGGTTTCTTTGAGACCAGGGCTTTTCCTTTATTATCAACTATTTACATAAAAGGAGTTTTACCATGGGTAGAAAGAAAAAGAGACTGCGTTTATTAGCCGCACAAGAGAAGGCACGGGCAAGACAGGCTCTTGCATCACCTCCGGTTGCAAAAGAGCCTGAGTGTGTATTACCGCCCGCTCCAGCGCCGAAAAAGAAGGTAGCACCCAAGAAGATCGTCAAGTCTAGAACTAAAAAAGCTTGATACTCCTTTCTCAATACTAATTACCTAGTAAGCCAAGGAGATCAAATGAATGGCAGTCCCAACTTTAACACCTGCTTCACAGACCTCTGCAGTAGTTTTACCTGAGACAGGTTCACTAGCTAATGCAGAAACTGCCGCTAATTATCCTTATGGTATTTACGTAGGCAACACAGATTTCGTTTCTGGTGCTGTTGATCAAGTTAACTACACGTATCGCAAGTTAGGCGGCGATGTTCTGGATATTGAAATAACTGAGAAGAATGTTTTTGCTTCTTATGAAGAGTCAGTATTAGAATATTCTTATATTGTCAATATACACCAGGCAAAGAATTCAATGGGTTCTGCTTTGGGGATGATAACGGGTACGTTCGACCATGATGGACAGCATAAGTCAGATTCGCCCATGATCAACAATCCCAACGTTGCTCTCAAATATCCTAAATTTGAATTTGGCTATGTTAAGCAAATAGGCGATAAGACAGCCACAGAAGCTGGTTTCGGAGGAACAGATTCGATATATTCTGCTTCTTTTGATTCGGTTACAGGAAGACAAGATTACGATCTACAATATATAATCCAATCTGGATCCGATAACGATGCTTCGGCTTCTTATTATGGAAAAGTTGGCAACAACCGCGTCACAATCCGACGCGTGTTTTATAAGACGCCCCATGCCATGTGGCGTTTTTATGGCTACTATGGCGGCATTAATGCCATAGGTAATTTATCAACTTACGGCATGTACGCGGACGATTCTACTTTTGAGGTTATCCCTACATGGCAAAATAAGTTACAAGCTATAGCTTACGAGGATGCAATATACACAAGGAACTCTCATTATTCCTACGAGGTAAAAAACAATAAGCTTCGAATATTTCCAATACCAGGATCTTATTCCCCCTCAAAGTTCTGGGTGGAATTTACTGTTAAATCAGATCCCTATACAGAGGCTACAGGTAGTGTCAATACTGGTATTGATGGCGTTAACAATATGAACACACTGCCGTTTGCGAATATTCCGTATAACAATATAAACTCTATTGGCAAGCAATGGATTCGACGTTTTGCTCTATCTTTGTCTAAAGAGACCTTGGGACAAGTTAGAGGTAAATTTACAACAATTCCTATACCAGGGAATACGGTTAATTTAAATGCCACTGAATTGTTGGGCCAAGCAAAGGAGGAACAGGAAAAGCTGAGAGAAGAACTTAAGACCGTATTGAGCGAAATGACCTACGCCATGGTCGAAGCCGAACAAGCAGGTTTGGTTAAGTCGGCAACTGAGATTCTCCAGACAATACCGTTTGGTGTGTATGTGGGGTGATGTGAATGTCTCAAGATAAAAACAAATGGTCTCAACCTTCGCAGCCACCACCACCACTCTTCTTCAATAAGAAAGAACGCGACTTAGTTAAACAGGTCAGCGACGAATTAATTGAAAGAGTGATTGGTCAGACTATTTTGTATTATCCTATTGATACAAATAATACTGATTTCCATCCTTTATATGGCGAGGCGATAGAGAAAACGTTTCTATCCCCCATCAGGGTCATGGCTCTCATCGAATGGGATAATATAGCAACCGAGACTAGCCAGACTTATGGCATGGACAAGACCGGTGCCTTAACTTGCCATTTTCACAATAGAAGGATTTCAGAAGATCAAAACTTGTTTGTTCGTGAAGGCGATTTTATTCTTTATGGGCAAATATACTATGAGATAGTTAACATAGATTTTCCAACTCAACTGTTTGGGCAGGTCGACCACCAAATAGAGATAAGCGCTAAGTGTCTAAGATCACGTAAGGGGAATTTTGATGCCAGATGATAAGCCGAAAAATATTGACTACTCTTATACTGAGATAGAAGATCCCAGCTCTATCGATGAGCAGTTAGTGATGCCTTCATCGATAGAGAATATCGATTTCTCTATTCATGACTACTTTCAGAAGGAACTGAGTATTTCTGCAAACACCAACCAGGGCTTTAAGAAAGTTCCAATTTTTTGGGTAACTCCTGAGAGATCGTTCGCACGCAAATTTAGAGACTTAAGAGATGATAATGGGATGGTCGTTTATCCTTTAATGACCCTAGAGAGAACTAACATCAATAAAGATCGTGCTAAAAGGGGGAAGTATTATGCTGCTTTGGATTCGATACGCAGCCTATCTGCTGGAAACTTAACTATAACGCGCAGACTAAATCAGGATGAGACAAATAAGTTTGCTACTGCAGCTGCTTATCGTAAAAGCGCTCTCAACGATCCCAACAGGAAAAGAAATAACAAGAAGGTCGTATACGAAACTATTACGATGCCCTATCCTGTGTATTTAGACATGGACTATGAGTTGACGATATATACGGAATACCAACAACAGATGAACGAGATCGTAACCGCAGTTGTTGCTGGTACCAATCCTAGTAATTATTTTCTGGTATCACGAAATGGACACACATACGAGGCTCTGGTCCAGCCTGATTTTGCCTTTGATAATACGAGCACCCTAGAGGAGGGTGAAAGACTATACAAAACAAAGGTAACTGCTAAGGTTTTGGCATATACGATTGGCGCAGGCGAAAACGAAGCACTTCCTAAGATATTAAAGGAGCAAAACGTTGTTGAAGTCCGAATCGGGAGAGAAAGGGTTTTGTTCGGAGAAGATAACCCCAATAACGATGACGGTTTTTTTAGAGGTTAGTTCTTTTAGTAAAGCTGCTTACTAATTATAATAGCATAGATGAGTAAAAATAAAGTATTTCAACACTTTAAAATTATAGGAGATTGTTAAATGCCCGCAGATAAGTATCGTTTTATATCACCTGGTGTTTTCACCAAAGAAATTGATCAATCCCAACTTGAAGATGTAGTAATCGATCAACGTGGCCCCTTGGTCATTGGTCGCTCCCGCCGAGGACCGTCTTTTCTTCCCGTAACCGTACATTCGTATGCGGATTATGTCCAAACGTTTGGCGAACCCGTCGCCGGAGGAGGCGCAATCGATGGATGGAGAAATCCTGGCGAGGCTAGCCCAACATATGCGGCATATGCAGCAGAAGCATATCTCCGCAACAATCAACCCCTAACATTCGTGAGACTTCTCGGTGCACAACACCCGGATCAAAGCGGCACAGGTGGCGTCAATGGGTGGAAGGCAGGTTCTCCTGATACTTCACCAGGCGGCGCATACGGTTTATTCGTATTTCCTAGTGGCACAGTGGCGAACTCAACTGGCACCTTAGCAGCTGTTTGGTATTGCAATGCTAGTGCATCACTTACTTTGACTGGCACCATTAATGGTGGTACCATCGGAACAGCTTCAAACTCGACGCTTCTTCAGGGAACTTCGACGTCAGCGGCATTTAAGGTGCAGCTTTCACAATCAAACGGCACGGAAGCAGTAAAATCATTTAATTTCTCAATTAACGATTCGAATTACGTTCGAAACGTCTTTAACACAGATCCTACACAATTGAATAGCAATTTGTATGCTGCTAATGAAAGTAAAGGGTACTTCCTAGGACCCACCTTTGAAAGAGCAGTTGCCGATCTCGGTACGAGCACCGGTAATATGGTAGGCGTCATGATGCAAATCCAGACCGGTTCTGCTGAAGGCGGTGACTTTACAAACCTTAAAGCTAGTGATGGTGGTCCGCCAACTGCTAAAACAGGGTGGTTTAAATCACAAGATATGAACACCCCAAATGCTAATTTTGATCCCGGCTCTTCACCACAAAATCTTTTCCGTATACATGCACTCTATTCTTCCGGACAAGAGGCACAAAACAGCGTGAAAATTTCTATTAGAGATCTCAGATTTCCATCGGCTCAAGAGCAGTCAGTGAATCCGTATCCGTCTTTCACTTTGGAAGTACGCGATATTGATGATACGGACCTGGACCCACGCGTCCTTGAAGCTTTCGTTGAATTGAATTTGAATCCCAATTCTCCGAATTATATCGCTACAAGAATTGGCGACAGGTACCTTACATACAATACTACTGAACGTCGCATTGAAATGAAAGGGGATTACAGCAATAATTCCAAATACATTCGTCTAGAGATGCATGCTGATCTTGCTCAAGGAGGGGCAAATCCTTCGATGATGCCCTTCGGCGTAGCAGGACCACCTACTTATAAGAACTTCCAGCTCCGCTTTTTCGGACAGGGCGGCTCTGACGTATCAGACAAGACGGGCTCCTTTTCCACAGCCAACACCATGGCTCGCGCTGATAAAATCGTGAATCGCGGTGCCAGTTTAACAGCTGTTGATGAGATTTTGTGGGCAACGGGAAATGGAATAACCTCTTCATTGGACGACTTGTTGATTAAATATCCTAAAATTCCTTTGGTTACGAGCGCAAGCCAGACCATGGGCAACAATGGACAGAAAAACGCCTACTTTGGTGTCGATTTGGGCGAAAGCGCTGGTTCAAAGCGTTTGTCTCATGATATTGTCGACTTAACACGCATCCTCCCCGCTGGCTTAAGCGAGACAAGTGGTGTTGCAACTGCACAATATAACTTCACACTAGATAATGTTGTAGAAACTACCGTAGACGGCATTACACAATATATTTACCAAGAAGGCGCGCGCGCAGGTGACTTCTCTTATACAGCCGGAAACGGAGCGTCTGCTCTGGTTAATACCGTAGAGATCAATAAGTTCACTACTGTGTTATATGGCGGCTCGGACCAGCTAGATATTAGAGAGCTTGATCCTTTCAGGAACACTCTGTTAGCTGGCTCTAATGTCCTTTCAGGATATGGCTCTACAGAAGTTACTAACTATGCTGTTGCTTCTATCCAGAGAGCGATAAATATTATTACGGACCCCGAAGACGCTTCCTTCGATCTAACAGCAATCCCAGGATTGACTAACGAAAATCTCACAAATAATCTAGTTAATATGTGTGAGGAAAGAGCTGACGCACTGGCAGTTATCGATGTTCAAAAAGATTACCAGCCTCGTGCCGAAGGTTCCCCAAACCGGTACCCGGTTCTCCCCAACGTGACAAATGCTGTCAATACCTGGAGGACCAGATCGACCGATTCAAGTTATGGGTGTGCTTTCTTCCCATGGGTCCAAACCCGTGACGAGAGAAGCGGACAATTACTTTGGATCCCACCCTCCATCGCTGCCTTGGGCACGATGGGTTCGTCAGCTGCACGCTCTGAACTCTGGTTCGCACCAGCCGGCTTCAACCGTGGTGGACTCTCACAAGGTGCTGCCGGCATCCCTGTGACGAATGTACGCAAGAAGCTTACATCGAAGCAAAGAGACAAGCTCTATGAGAATAGAATTAATCCCATTGCTTCTTTCCCTTCTGAGGGTATCGTAATCTTCGGTCAGAAGACATTACAGGTACAATCAAGCGCCTTGGACAGAATTAATGTGAGAAGGCTCTTGATTTTCTTGAAGAAACAGATTTCCACGATTGCTAACAATGTTTTGTTTGATCAAAATATCCCCGCAACATGGAATAGGTTTGTCAGTAGGGTTGAGCCTCTTTTAAGTGATGTTCAGACACGATATGGTCTCACTGACTATCAATTAGTTCTGGACAATACGACAACGACGCCAGACTTGATTGATCGCAATGTGATGTATGCCAAGATTTTATTGAAGCCAGCCAGAGCTATTGAATTTATCGCTTTGGACTTCTTTATCACGTCAGCCGGCGCTTCTTTTGAAGATTAAATTTATCAGAAACTATTTAAACTGTAGACCATAGGAGAATATTTACATGCCAACCGCCACTTTTTGGAATTTAGCCACAACCGAACCTAAGAGACAATTTAGGTTTATATTGGAAATGGGCGAAATGGGACAAGCAGCATCTTTTGCATGCAAAGCTGTTTCGAAGCCTTCGGTGAGCTTGGACTCAACACAGCACCAATTTTTAAATCACACTTTCAACTATCCAAATCGAGCAGTTTGGCAACCTATTTCCGTTACCTTAGTGGATATGGTCTCTCCTGATATGGGAGCCTCTATCTTGGGGATTTTAAGAGAATCTGGCTATACGTGGCCAACTGATATAAACATGGCATCGACAAACATAATTAAAAGTCAGGCAGCATCTGCTTTCGGTAAAGTAAAAATTAGCCAACTTGGAAAGCCTTTTGGGACAAACCTCAATGTGAATGTACAAGATTGGACAAACGACATTGTTGATCAGTGGGTACTTTTTAATGCCTATATGGGTGGTACTGTCGACTTCGGTGGCGAACTATCTTATGGCAGCGATGACTTAGTAGAGGTTAAATTTGATCTTATTTACGACTATGCTTACATGACTTATGCTGGCGGTAAACACAATGGATGGAAGGGACAAGCTGCCGATGGGATTGCTCCCAAATTCAAAAGTCCTTTGGATACTAAAAAGACTTAATTTTGATTAGAAGAGGTAAGAATGGAATCGAGAAATAATAGTACTCGCTTGTCGGTGCCTGAACCATCAGACCCCGACGCAGCGCAGACTGATATTTCAACACAACAAGAACCGGCTCAGCAGGACACAAATAAGAATAGCTTATTAAACTTTATTCGCCCCACTGAGTTTGTTGAACTTCCTACAGAAGGAAGGTTCTATCCAGAGGGGCACCCCCTTCATGGACAGCATTCTGTTGAGATAAATATGATGACTGCCAAGGAAGAGGATATCCTCACCAATCGTTCTTTAATAAAGAAGGGTGTGGCACTAGACAGGATGGTGCGTAGCTTGTTGATTGATAAGAGAATAAATGTTAAAGATTTGTTCTTAGGTGATAAAAATGCCATAATTGTGACAGCGAGAATATCTGCATATGGACCGGAATACAAAGCTTCTATTACTTGTCCTTCCTGCAACACTGCTGAAACTTATGAAATCGACCTGGAAGAGGTCCTTGCCGATAGTGAAGGGTTTCAGATGCCATCCGGCGTAGAAATGAATCACAGAAATAATTTTATTATAGAATTACCCAAGACTGGTATTAGCGCGGAAGTTCGCTTGTTAAATGGACATGACTCAATTGAAGACACCAAAAAGAATAAGAGCATGGGCTTAATTGATATGTTTAAGAAATTTGTGGTTTCGCTTAATGAAATTACAGATAGAAAACAGGTAGATGAATTTTTAGAATTAATGCCGGCATCTGACTCAAAGATCTTGAGGCAGAAATATGGCGAACTGGTCCCTAACATCGACATGGATTTGAGCTTCGAGTGCAACACTTGTGACCACGAACAGACAATGGAGGTTCCGCTTAGTGCGGACTTTTTTTGGCCTGGATCATGAATATAGTGAAAATGTATATGAGCAAATGTTTGCAATGGTTTTCCATGGAAAGCTTAGCCTAATTGAAGCGTATAACTTACCTGTTGGGCTCCGGACATGGTTCTTGGGACGTCTCAAACGTGAGTTCGAAGAAGAGAAGGAACGTTATGAGGAGGCATCTCGACGTGCTAATTCATAGGGGCATCGACATATTTTGCTAGCAAAACTAATTATATTGACCAATCGAGGTATATTTCGTGGAAAAAGTGGTAATTGATTTATATGAGTATAAGTTATTAAAAGAGGGCTCTTTAGCTAACTTTGGTGCTAGTCTCAAATATACCTTACAGGCTATGTTTGGGTACTTTCGTGCACCGAACCTTACTATTCGCGGTACCTCTGGTGATATTAACAAATTTGTTCTCGCTTTAGCCGGCGAGAAGAAACATATGGAAAGTTATTTAAAGCATGGTCTTGAAGACCCCAGAACCTTGAGAGACAAATACAAACTCAAGAACGCTGTAAGTGCATTTGAAAGGGAAACGGGTATTAAATGGCCGTTTAAATAGGGATTGATCTGAATGGCTGATGAACCAACAATTACACAGACTGAAGCTTTTACAGCAGCCCTGGCAAAATTAAATGCCGAACGCCAAAAAGAACTTGATGCCCGCAAGAAGTTGGCTCAAAGCGCTAAATTAGAATATGAGCGTCTGCAACAGGAAATTAATCTTCTAGAAGAGCAGAGAAAAGCGTCTCAGAACATGGTCATATCTCTAAACGAGATCCAGCAAACAGCTGGAGAAAGCAGAGAAGCTGCCATGGAAGCTATCAATGCACAAGTCAAGGCACTTGGAAACCTTACAGATGCATCCAAAGAACAAAAAGAAACCTTAAAGGGTCTAAAAGAGCTTCAGGAAAAGGGGACCGACTCTATTCATGAAAACATTGAGGCTTTAAAGAATCAGAATCAGCAGGTTCTCGCAAGCACCAAGAATCTGGAAGAACTCAAAAAACGTTCGAAAGCAGTGGGAGATACCATATCGACGACATCCGGAGCGGTGATGGGTCTAACTGGCGAATTGGGGTCGAAAGGTCTCGGCGGTGCCCTTGGAATGGGCATCACTCAGGGTGTTGGCTTTAAAGATACTTTATCTGCCATGGCAACATCTGCCGCAAAGTTATTCAATCCCATGAACTTAGTTGGAAATGTTATAGCCAATACCGTTAATAGAACAATGGAATTCGGGAAAATGCAAGCGGATCTTAGACAGCTTACCGCATCCGGCGACGAGATGAATAAGATGTTCCTGAAGTCTTTCGAGGCAACACGCGGTTTAGGTGTGGCGACCGAGGAGCTAGCCGGCTATTGGAGAACTCTGGAAACCAGTTTTGAGGGGTTCAATCGCTTAACACAAACACAACAGGTAGAATTGACTAATTTAACTGCCACTATGGAACGATATGATGTAGCTGTTCAAGACACCGTTGACGCTCAGGAGTTTATGCAACAGGCACTGCAAATGTCAAGCACACAAGCCGCAGAAACTCAAGCAGATATGGTGGCTTTAGGAAAGGCAATAGGACGCCCAACGCAGATTATAATGAGAGACTTTAAATCTGCTCAGAATGTGATAGCACAATTTGGAAAGACTGGATTTGACGTATTCAAAAAATTAAGCGCACAAGCTGAAGCAACCGGTATGGAGATGAATTCTCTCTTGGGTATCGCTGAAGGGTTTGATACCTTTGATAGTGCTGCGGATAAAGTTGGCTCGCTAAACGCATTAATGGGGGGTGCCTATTTCGATACTATGACAATGGTAGCTGCTACTGAGGCGGAAAGAATTGAATTAATGAGAGAAGGTATTGCCGCATCCGGTAAATCCTGGGAGGCAATGGGACGATTTGAAAGAAAGTCGATCATGGCAGCTGCTGGCATCAGCGATATGACCGAAGCTAATAAACTGTTCGGCAACAGCCTTGAAGTATATTATGAACAAGAAAAAGCAGCTGCTATAGCATCGGGAAGTTTGTCGTCTTTAAGTGCAGAGGCAAAAAAGAATCTCACCCCTCAAGAAAAATTAGCTGCTATAACGAATCAAATGACTATGGCTCTGCAGCCATTAATCGATGGGCTTAGCATCTTCTTAGATGTGTTTATCAAATTAACGAGCATACTTACATCAACGTTCGGGCAAATCGCAATGGGCATTGCTGTGTTGGTGAAGTTTCGTGGAGGCATTGGCATCGCGGCAAAGGGGGTTTCTTTGCTCAAGGAGAACTTAGGAAGTGTAAAAAATACTGCAGCTGGATTCTTTAAGACACTGACAAGCAATGAAGGAGGGCTTAAGAAAGCCACCCAAGGGTTGTTCAAGATGAAGGATGTGACGAAAGATTTAGCTGTCGCCGGCAAGGGAACCGAAAAAGTAGGAAAGTCTTTTGCACAAGTTATTAAAGCAGTTGGATCTGCAGCACAAAAGAGCAAAGAGGGTATCTTGGCTCTTGGTGGTGCAATATTGATGATCGGTGGAGGTATCGCTATAGCGGCTCTTGGAATGGCTGAGCTGGTAAGATCGTTCCAAGAATTGACCGGAGAACAAATAGGGGGCGCACTCGCCGCCATGGTCATAGTCATGGGAGGGTTCGTTGCGCTAATGTATGCAATGGTGCCAGCAATCGCCGCATTGGGAGCCGCAGGCACCGCAGGCTCAGTGGGGCTTCTGGCATTGGGCGCTGCTTTTTTAGCGGTCGGAGCCGGCGTCAAATGGGCGGCTTCGGGGCTAGCTGATATAGCTCAAGCTTTTGCCTCTGTGGTGACCAATATAGACAAATTAGGTCCGGAAGGAGCAACCTATATAAAAGACCTGAGTAGTGAAATCGATGACTTCATGCAAAAGATTGATGACATGGATTTAGGCAAGCTTAAAGAATTTTATGCAACGGTCGCCGCTGGACGTGTGACTTCGGAAGTCACAACGGGAGCTGCGGGGGGAGGAGTTGGTCACAGCCGCTTCGAAGCCATAGCAGCCCAACAAACCTCTACTGCACAGGGTATTGCCGGAGGGGTAGCTGCTGCCACCGCTGCATCACCCCAAGCCCCTTCTGTCGGGGGTACGCCAACAACTGCAGCACCGAAGCAAGAAGTTATCTTAGAGGTTGATGGAAAAAGATTAGGAAGAGTGGTATATGACAGCTTCTTGAAATCCAAATTGCAGCCCGTCCTGGAGACAGTATAATGGCCGATGCATCTAATGAGCTGTATAAGAAAGGGCATTCATTACAAATCATGCACGTGCCCACGGGTAAAATAGTTGAGTTTAAAGCATTTGTTACGGATTTCGCTGATAACTATAATTCCAATTGGAACTCACAATCAGTATATGGAAGAATGGATCCAATCGCCACATTCCAAGGTACAACGAGGGAAATAAAGGTTTCATGGACGGTACCGTCTCACAGCAACGAAGAGGCTAAATTGAACTTGCAGAAAGCCTCATTGCTTTTTTCAATGCTCTATCCAGCCTATGAGCCATCAGCCGTAGGACGTTCAAGTGCGGGGCAAATCAGCGCAGCGCCGCTCTTAAAGATTAAGTTTGCTAATTTAATTTGCAGCGTCACGGATGGCGAGAAGGGAGTTGGCGTAAGAGAAGCGGGTCTTTTGGGTTTTGTCAACGGTGGAGTCAGCCTCCAGCCCAACTTCGCACAAGGATTTCATGATCCAGGATTTGGTGAACTATATCCCCTTTCTTATAGCTTGAGTCTCAGCTTCACTGTGCTACATACCCATAAACTTGGCTGGCAAGGAGGATCCTCCGGAGGCGAATCTAGACTTACGGAAACCAACAATGCCAAAGCTAAACAATTTCCTTATGGCAGTCCTTATCCAAAAAAATCCACTAACATAGTCAACGATCCAGCTGATAGCGATGCAAAGGTAAACCCTGAGAATTCTGGTGGGACTACGCATTCTCCCGAGGAGGATAATCCTGACCCAAAACCGGGCGATATCAAATCAGGTCTCGTCGATGAGAAAACTGGTAAGCCTATTCCTGCGTCTGCAGCAGCACCTGAAAGGGTGCCAAACAACCCTGGTGCTGTAGAACAAGCACTGGAAGATTGTGCACTTAAAGCCACGCAGTCAGAACCATTTTTTCTCGAAGAAGGTGGTTTTGAAAAAGTAAAAGATACATGTGGCTAAATAACTACTAGCTGGTATTATTCGGTTAACTATTTATTAATATATACGCGAGGTAAGAGGCAAAAATGACGGTACGAAGAGATGATATGAGGGAAATTGTATATAATTCTAGTGAATCGTATGCAGATATTCTGGCTCGTAGGGGTAAAAATTTCATTGAGCAGTATGCCACAAAGCAACTGAGTTACCCGTCCAAGGCACAGATTAGTTCTCTTTATATTAAGAAACACTTTTGGGGAGTAGGAGATCATTATTGGAAACTAGCTTCGGTTCACTATGGTGACCCTGAGCTTTGGTGGGTGATTGCATGGTTTAATAAAAAGCCGACTGAGGCGCATATGAGGAGTGGCGATATGGTTTATATACCGTTTCCTCTCGATAAACTATATAATTATTTAGGTGTCTAGGGGGAATGTTTCGTGAGCGATTTAGACACCACAGATAGTGCCAAAGCCGCAGCCGATGAGGCAGCTAGAGATGCCGCCAAAGTAAGCAGGGCACAAGACCAATGCTTCTTGATCGATGGTTGGCGCACGCTTCGAGCCAGGAACGAAAATAGAAGCTATTCTAACCTGATTCCTATGGCTGTTAATTCAGGTGAGATTGTTTCTTTAATGAACGCGGAACCTGATGCTTCTATTTTCTTCAAGATGACACCAGCCCAGTTGTCACTTTTGGTGCCGACTATAAGACTTTTCTTAGTTGACTATAATGTAAATAAAAATAATGTTCATGTTGAATCGGGGATGAGGGAATTGTATTTTGATGACTTCATTCATGAATCAGATATTGAGGATATTCTAAAGTCTGCTTCTGGGAGAGGTTCCGGCGTCGGCATTAAGGGCTTTTCCTATACTTATGACGGTGGCAACTTTGCTACGATTGATAAATCAATTGTGGCAGACTTGAAGATAATGTTTACGGACATTAATATATTCACCAGAAAGCAGCAATCTAACGGTGCCTCCTTTGTAGATTTGGTTGAGCGTGTGGGCAAATTCATACCATCAAATAATAACAGGGCCTCTAGAAACCTGGCGAATGCATCTTCTTTTTGCCGTTCACCCAAGACAAAAGCCGAAAAACAAAGGACTAGCGGAGCCACTCAAATTCTAAATCCAGAATTCCGTAGGATAAAGGCTTTAGTTGGCTGGGCTCTTCCCACAAAGAAGGGGGAGGAATTCCTCAGTAATGCTTTTTTTGATGGAGCTAGCGTCAAAGGTATCAATTCACTATTAAAGAGGATGCAACTAGAATTATTTCTGGATATGACCGGACATAAACTGGATTTCCATAATGATGGTCGCATAGAACTATCTATCCAATATAGGGCTTCGGTGGAAAGCGAGATGCTGTCACCAGAAGCAGATCTGTTTTTCAAAATAAAGAAGCAGCTGCGCACCAATGCAGAGAATGCTCAGGAAGAAACAAAAAGAGCAGAGACAGCCGCCGACCAAGATGCTGCACAAGAGACCAGTGAACAGGCGCGGAAACATGATCGCAATCGCGAAGGCGGCGAAGGAGACACATCTCTTTGGAATCAGATGCGCGCTGCCTTAGGGGCTAAAACAGAAGGGCAAGAATATCGAGAAGATCTCGAAAAAATTCTAGCAGAACAGAAACAGGCTATAAGGGAGTCCATGACTGCTGCCAACAATAGGTTGAAATACAAAATATATCAATCATTTATTGGGAATCTTATTGGTAAACGTACCGTGTTTTATGTCGACGTTCCCAAGAAGGAGTATTCTAAGTGGTTACAAGGTATATCGCCACCTGTCACTTCCGATACAGAATATAGCAAAAAGAGAGCTGCCGGCTCAAAAAGACATTTCGCTGATAGCGTAATGAAAAAATCTAAATTCGAACAAGGCATCGGGGGTGAGGCTGCACTTTCGAATGGATATTCAACCATAATGAACGGCTTGACCGACGCCCACGCCGCAAAAGATACCAAAGCCCAAGAAGAAGAGATGAAAAAGATGGGTGCGGAGCTTCATCGTGTTACAACAGATGGTAACGCTAAATACAAGAAGCCCGCCAACGCACGAAGAATACATTTTATGTTTCTTGGTGACATTTTGGATGTTGCGATGGGTACTTTTGTAAAGAATTTGGAGGACAAACGTGAATCAAAGGTTCGCATGATTGCATCAACGATGTCGTTTGTAGATCCCAAAACTGGCGAGACGGCAGATGTTAACCTATGTGATATTCCGATAGCTTTAGACGAATTTATTATGTGGTATAAGGGCAATGTGATTGATAAGATGCGCCCTTCTTATAAGATTCTGAATTTTTTAGAAGATGTACTAAAGACTCTCGTTTCACAATCATTGGGATACAATTGCTTTACTGGCATGGGACAGACTTATCCGGAATTAGGTGTGGTACCGATGCAATACGCTCTTTCCTCTAAGGGCAAAGAGCCAATTCCCAAAAAAGACGGTAGATATCCGCGAATCTCTTCTTCAGATTTATTGCGTAAAACATTACAGAAGCATCGACGAACAGGGAAGCCGGCTGAGTCTTATATTAATTACGTTGTTTTGCATGCCTCAATACGCGCATCGGCTCATATGAACCCCTTAAATGTTGATAAAGATGAGGCAGACGGAATATATCATCTTGGCATCGGGTTAGATCGCGGCATAGTCAAGGATATTAAATTCAAAGCTTCGAAGTTAGCGCATGCCGACACGGCACGCATAATCGATCAGGGGATGGAGAATATAGGACAGCTTTTCAATAAGTATGACGCAGATGTCACTATCTGGGGATGTCCTCTTTTTAAGAATGGGCAACATATTTATATAGACCCTAGAACTATGGGCGTCGACTCTCAAGTGGCACGCTTATTGGGACTAGGGGGCTATTATGTTATAACGAGGGTGGATGGAGAGCTGTCATCGGACGGATATTTCATGACCTTGAGTTCTAAATTCGTCAACAATGGTCTGTGCGCGGGCGAATCCCCTCCATTACGCCAAGCCCAGGTGAGTGCCGAAGACCAACAGCATGCTTCCAACCAGCCCATAGGAAAAGCGCCTGGAGGAGACAAGAAATTACTCCGCAATATAAGTGACGTACCTGAAAGTCTCCCGAAAGATACGCCGGCTTGATGTAATTCTCATAGCGGAATCTAATTATTATATGCCCTTTCCAGCACCAAAATTTCCTTATGCGAACAACGATATGGCTACCGTTGATCTGTTTAACTACCGCAAGCTCTATAAAGATAAGGTACTTACTAAAGAGACCGGTGGCTTGGAGGCATCTGTAGCTGATATTTGGTATAATCGGCATTTATATGGAAAGATTAACCAGAAGGGAGATTTCATTATTCTAAGGGAAGGCAATCTGGTTTCTTATTTGCCCACTGAAAATGGTGAAACACATTTGGCTGTAGATTTTGTATCACGCGCTTATCGCGATATGATAGAGACTATGAAGAAGGAGAGAGCTTTTGTTAGCACAAACCCGAATAACTCTCCTTATGTCAATTTTACGGTTAAGAGAGCTTGGACAAGTGTTTATGGTAAGTATTATGAATATATGGGCGATATCTATTCTCATTTAGCAAATTATCTTCATGAAAACAAGAACAGCAATAAAATTAAGAATTTCAGCGACTTCACGGATGCGTTCTTCGAGTTCTACGATAGAATGGACTTTTTATCCGCTCCTATGACTTTATCCGGCTTTGTTAGCAGTCGTCTGTGCCCTAACCGCAGCTGCGGTCTAGTGTTAGATATTAGCGCACGGGATGCATCCAATGACAGAATTAAATACAATGTCTTTGTCAATGACGAGAACTTTGAGATCTTCCAGCATTATGCCGGACGATTCGGGTTTGTAATAGACAAAAATATGCCATGGAGGTTGCTAGCTAACCTTAATTCGTGTTATATGAGAAAGATGATGTTGGATAGCCGCGTATATTATGATCCGACTGGAAAGACGTCCATGGGTGCCTTAGACAACCTCGATAAAAAGGACTTGGCCCGACTCGCCGCCTCTACTTTGGATCAATACAGCGAACAGGAAGCGTATGAGAAGAGCTTAGCTGCCGTCGAACAAGCTTCAAAAAGTGATTTAAAATCTTGGAAGGATGCAATGGCACAACAACTTGATAATGTTTTTGATCTATACTATTTTAAAACATATGAGCTTGATTTGAAGTATCTGAAGAATTATCTGTATCAAATGTATCGGAGCTTTATTAGCGACTCTCCTTACTATGAAAAGTACGAGGGATGCTCCGGCTCATCAAAAAAAATCAAGAAACCAAGAATAGGACTTGACATTGAGGCAGAAAGCGATTATACTTCTAAGGAGTTTTGGTTGACAAGATATTTTGAGATAAGAAGAAGAGAGACGAGAGCTGTATTCTCGACGTCAGAAATTAATTTCATAATGTTCAATGCTAAAAAGATATGTGCCATTTACGGAGAGAACAAAGCTTTGGAGTTTTTAAATACTAAGCTTAAGAAGAGACATAAGTATCTTTATACGATGCCTCCGGTTGCTCCTCAAGTGGAACGCAA
>Ga0098061_1000679_pt1 | contig 16460 bp, 19 predicted proteins | sample 22_taG_FD_92579 | JGI IMG/M metagenome (GOLD analysis project Ga0098061, IMG submission 92579) | Marine viral communities from the Subarctic Pacific Ocean - 22_ETSP_OMZ_AT15343 metaG | ecosystem: Environmental > Aquatic > Marine > Oceanic | place: Subarctic Pacific Ocean | collected 2015-01-20
ACCGTTAACCAAAGTAAAGTCATTACCTTCACTTGTAAGGTCGTCCCAAGAAGTACCGCTGCCTGGATAGCTATTAGTATCCGTTGAGTCAAGATTTAAAATTAATCCATCTGTAACGAGTCCAGCTGGTGCTGATGTTAGTGCAGTCTTAAGGTTTAAATTACCTGTTACTTTTATATTTCCACGTACTGTTAGCATCAATAATAAATATCTAGTTATGTGTAATAGGTCCTGTTAATATAGGAGGACAACATTCTAATGTTGCATTAAATATTTCATTAGGATCGGCCTGGCAATCATAGTTAACCCATGATCCCGTTTCTCCATCTGCATAATTTTCTACAATAATTGAAAGATCATCACCATCTACATTAGGTGGGCATTGTCCTACTGTAACAGTCCATTGGAAGGTCCATGGTCCTGTTAAACCATCTCCCCAGTTATTACCTGGATTTCCATCTAAAGGTGGACCTCCGCTTGGGGTATCATAAAACCACCCTGGGCCTGGGACTATAAATCCTGTTGCGGATGATGTGATATTTGTTGCCCATAACCACACACCAGTGTTAGTTACGTTTGTTGGTAATCCTACTGGTGCTAATGATGTTAAATCCCATCCAGGTCCCAATATTGGTACAATTCCATGGAGCCAATTAATTGACAATCCTTGATAATTGTTTATAGTATAAGTAAATGTTAGTACTTGACCCGGTTGATAAGTCCCTCCTGCAGGTGGTATATCCACTGTAATGTTATCATCTAATATACATTGTGCAAAAGATGATATAGGAAATAAAAGTAAAAGTAATAATCTCATAACAGTATATTACCGTGTTCATCAATGTCGGGTGTAATTCCCCATTCTGCCAATTCTTCAATCCATTCGGCTTCGTCTGTAAATTCATCAAATATCCAAATGGTTGTGAACACTTGGTTTGGTTCCACCAATCCATATGATTTCACTTCTGTCCTTTCGTTATCGAAGCAGATGTAGTAAGTAGTAACTGAAGGGTATCTAATCTCGTTCATGTTGTTCTTATTTTTTAAGCTACTCCACCATCTGTGATTCCGCCCCACTTTGTTATCAGACTTGTTCTTGCTGTTTCAGCTGCCCCACCTGATGTGTATTTTGACCCACCAAAGTTAACAGTTCCCGAATAACTCATTACACCTTGAGCATCCCATGCGATTAATAAAGCATCATAATTGGCTGTTGATAATTGTGTTGTGCCACCCATAAAATTGGAAAAATCAGACACCTGATTGATGTCCCAACTTGATAGATCTTGGTCAAACACATCGCAATTTTGGAATGTCTTTTGCATATTAGTGACACCACTCACGTCCCAACCACTGATGTCAGGATTAAATGATGGAGTAGATTCAAATGCCTTTCTGAAGCTTGTCATTCCACTTGTGTCCCAACTGTCCAATCCTATTCCTGTGAAGTTTGCCATTATGCCAAACACCAATTCATTAAATGAACCTTGAACTATCCATCCTTCCATTGATGAATCAAACGCATTTGCACCACGTAGAAACTCATACCAATTTGTTACACCACTTACATCCCAACTTGATAGGTCTTGGTTGAAAGATGTAGCCATAATAAACATTCTACGCAGAACTGTCACATTACTATGCACCCACCCGTCAACATTACCATTGAATAAATCGCATTTCCAGAATGCGTCTTGCATACTGGTTACAGTAGATGTGTCCCAATTGCTAAAGTCTGGCGTAGTTAATGCATCGCAGTTTCGAAAAATACAATAGAAAGAAGTTGTTGTAATTGTTGGTGCATCCGTAGCTGTTACGTCCAAGTTTTCGCAGTGATCAAATGTACGGTGATTAGAAATTGTAAAGAATCCCCAGTTCTGGATGTCTATAAATTTCATCCTATCGCCACTATACGCAACTTGCCAACCTTCAAATGTATCTCCGCTGATTGTAATGGTATAGGTGCCACCACTTGCATAGGTATGTTCTCTGTTTGCATAAGTCAAATCACTTGTGCTTGCATCTCCCCAATCAATTGTACCATCGAATGTGCCACCAGACGTTAACGCAAGGACAATAGTGTCCGATGCAGAACCAGCTTGTGTGGTGTCCACTTCGATAACAAAGTCAAGGTTTGCTGCTGCTGGTATTGGCACACCAGCTATAGAAGCTATATTAGATTTAGCAATTCCATCTACCGAAGCAATATTAGCTAATAGGACATTATTAACTGAACCAGCGGACATTTATAACTCCCTTTATGATCTTACTATCCAATCATTAGATGGATTGAAATATATTGAATTGTTTCCAAAATTATGTCCTAAGACTCTTACAATGTCACCTGTTGCAGTAGGTGCCGAATATGAGGCTGATCCATTGGCCGTTAAATATACCGGTCCGCCTATTGGACCTCCAGGATCGTGTCCTAAATTAACAAACCCTCTCATTAGCATTCCATTGGTATTTGAATTTGTTCCAATAGCAACAGCTAATGACGATGATGCTAGTGCACCTGATCCGGATTGTGCAGCTACATATTCATAGGAAGAACCTGTCAATGCATATATTAAACCAGGTACCGTAGTTGAATTACCTAGGTTAATAATATCACCACTTCGAACTCCAGCACCACCGGGCACATGATCTATAGGCATCGTTCGTGTTTCTACCTGTAAATTATCACCTATTAAATCACCACTTGAACTTATGTGGCCTGACTGCGTTACATTTCCGGATAGCATAGTGTTACCGTTAACGGTTAAGCTAGTTAGCATTCCTACTTGAGTTATGCTTATTTGGGCCGGGGTTAATAGGTTACCATAAAGAGCTCCGCTTGAACTTATATTACTAGCTGTAACATTTCCGAGTGCTCCATTCGCGGCAATACTAAACACAGGATCGGTACCTGATTGGTTATCAGGATCATCGGCATTATATATATTAAATGCAGGACCTGTCTGGTTACCTGTATATATAGTAAATGCTTTATCATGTCCTTGAGGGGTTCCAGGAAGACCTAATGAAGCAGAAACAAAGAATCCAGCATATTGCGTATTAGCTCCATATGTAGAACCAGATTGGCGTCCCATAAGATATGCACCTCCCCATATATCAGTAACATTCTCACCTACAATTAATCTATAATCATTAAATTTATTTGCTTCAATGGTTCCTATTAGATTACCATCTCCATATTGAATCTGGTTTCCTACTGTTCTTGGATATCCTAACGCAGATAAATCCCACTCACCACTTGATTTCCATAACTCACGAGAACCGGAATGGTAAAATACATGATGACCATCAATAGGATATGCGGCTGGTCCTATATCCATATTAACATCACCTATTATTTCAGTAGTTCTACCAATTCTCCCAGAAGGATGCGCTTGGCTTATAATAGCCGATGAAGAAGCATTTACCAAGCCTAGTACTGGTATTACTTGTTCTCCGGTTCCTATATCAAAACTTGCACTTGTATCTGTAGTGTCAATGTTTACACCACTAGCTATTACAGTACCACTTGAACTTATATTAGCTGATGCGGTTATATTTCTAGCTGGCAGATCGGTTGCTAAGGATGGTGTAAAGCCACCTCCTGAAGCTAATGAAGCTGATACACTAGGAAATCCTGCAATTGACAAATCTCCACTCGCGGATATAGCTCCTTCGATGTGTAATAATGCCGTAGAACCTGATCCTTCAATTATTGGCGTTGTTACATAATTAAATGATCCGGTACCGGTTGCTTCAATATTTCCACTTGCACTTATATCACCAATTGCATATATGGCTCCGCCCCCACCAGATGATGCTGATACACTTAAGGCATAACCGGAATTGACCGGGTATTGTGTATTTATGCCAACGTGATCATATGATAGTTTAAAGACGTTATTATTTGATGAATTTTTTATTTCAAATCCATGCACAGGTACTATCATTTGAGCATCACGAGTATCACCTTCTGAATTAGAAGATGATATTTTAACACCTGTATGCTGGCCTGGGGTTCCTGCTACTTGAATAAAATCACTACCTGTTATATATCCATCTACCTCTATTGAAGTCTCATCAACTGTTAATGTTTGATTATCACCAGCAACGAATGCAATATGATTGTTACTAGGCATCCAAACATAGCTGTCGACACCACCATCAAGCCATAATTTACCTTGATTATCTATATTTATGTCACCACCGGAATATATATGACTGAATGAGCCTGATAGGCCTGTTACTGTTCCACTTGCACTTATATGGCTTGAAGCTGTTACAGGTCCAGTTAATAACATACCACCACCATTAACGGCAGAAGGTGTTATAGCTAAATTTGTTGCTGTTTGAGCTCCACCATATATACTATGTAAAATTACATGAGAAGAAAATGCAGCGCGATTACCATATATATAACCATTATTAACATATATATACCCATCAGTATATATGTCTCCACTGGCTGATATTAGTCCACTTGCTTCAATATTTCCACTTGCACTTATATTACCCGAGGCTGTTATATGTGAATCTACTTTTATTGATAATGACGAAGATAAATAAGTTGTACCATCATACCACTGACCTGCTGATATACCTGTTAATTGTGAGCCATCTCCATAATAATAACCACTTGCACTTATATTACCCGAGGCTGTTATATTAGTAACATGGATCGATGGTTGGCCGGTTAAACCTCCGGCCACATCTGCGAAAGATGATGATATCTCTTTAATTATTTCATGTGATGCTGAAACTGCATAAGATGCTGATATAACACCTGTCAATCCAGACCCGTCGCCAGAGAAACTTCCGGTTACAGTACCTACCTGTAAAAAGTCAACCAATGATCCTGTAAAATTCACAGAACCGGTTATGGTATTTGATCCTGACAATGTACTTGCCAGGTATAGCAGGTTACCATCCATTTCGTCAATAGTTAATTGAGACCCTTTGGAGGTTCTTGTTAATAATGAGTATGGTGGTGTTAATGACATTTATTTTATCCTATTCAACGTAATCCGGATCTACATATCCCGATACAACATATAATGTAGTTACTGATCTTACATCTCCTCCCATTGGTCCATGTACTGGCTGTAAGACCGGAACTGCTCTTTTAACAACTCTACGTGCTCTAACCGCTGCCACTAATTGTGTATTAGTTGCAGTTTCAACGTTGTCACGAAATTGGCCACGCGAGAAATATGTATCGGTGGTAGCAGGTGGCGCTAAAGAGCTTTTTCTTCCAGTTAATGACATATGTTAGATTCTCTTTAGAATAAATATTGACTACTTCAATAAGTCGAAGATTTCGTCTAGAGCATCATGTCGATGATTATCTTTAAGCATTACCTCATATACATACTTTGAGCCCCTTAGTTTCGGTACTTCATGAACAGCTGAATCGTTTGCGAACTTCAAATCGATCTGATCTTTATCCCCGCAAAAAATCATTATAGAGCCTTTGCCTAATCGACCTAATACCATTAGTAATTGTTGTTTAGTTAAATTCTGGAATTCATCTACGATGCATACAGCATTATCAAATGTGCGGCCACGGAAATGTGCTAAACTTAATAACTCAATATCTTCTGCTTGCTCCATTCTTGCCAAGGCGTCTGCTTTATTATATACTTTACGCATATTAGAACGTATTGGAATTATCCATGGATCCATTTTTTCTTCTAATGAACCTGGCAGAAAGCCTATATCTTCAGTTGCAACGGTTGGTCGTGTAATTACTATCTTATCAACTTCTCGCTTAAAGAATTTATCTAATGCTATCTGGCAGGCTAATAATGTTTTACCTGAGCCTGCCTTTCCTATTACAAATGAAAAGGGTGCATACAATATATTAGATTTAGCTGTTTTTTGCTCGGCTGATAATGTTAATGAAAATTTAACTGACCCTTTGGGTGGTGTTTTATCTGTATTCTTAGTTGCCATATCATAACCTTATTTAATATAAATATGTAGCACAAAAAAAGGGAGGCCGAAGCCTCCCCTTAATTAAACATCAATTAGTAAATACTAATTAGATAGTGTTTAGACTATCTACATAGATCTTACCATAGAACTCAGGACGTACAATCTTCTTAGCGTAACGTGTCATTACACCTTTTCTCGGAGTGAAATCCGTAGGATCGTATACCAATGGAGTCATAATCAATGGAATATATGGAGCATATACAGCACCAGTTTCAAGGAATTGTGATCCTCTGTATCCCATCAAGATAGTATTCTCAGTCATATATGGGTTCTTGTAAACTTGGAATCTACTATTAATAGCACCAACTTTCTGAACGCCCATTGCGAACTGCATCTTATCACCATCTGTATCAGCAGCATATCCTGGAATAGATTCTAGGATGGTAGCTACGGTTGGAGAACATACTAGGAAGTTTGCTCCTCCTCTCATGGTCAATTGATGGATCTTGTTACTTACCTTCTGAACTTTAGTTCCTAAAGTCTGGAACCATGTTCCTTGGTTGTAAGCTTGAGCAGTTGCATTAGACTGAACGAATGCATTAGTTGCTGTATCGAATTCATATCCGATCTTAGCAGACCATCTTTCGGTTGTCTGACCGTTCTCGATCAACATATCAAGGATTTCAAGATCGATTTCCTGTGAAATGTACTCAGAAAGCATTGAAGTTAATTCAGCTTCTGCATCAATTGAATGATAAGCATTTAAATCTTGAGCGAACTCAGGAGTCCAAACAGCTTTCAACTTACGTGTCTTGGCAACAATTGCTTCAGAACGCATTTGAAGATCGATTTCTGGAATCTGAATCTTACCATTGCTATCAAGCTGCTGACCAGCATTACCTTGTTCAAAATCACCACGTGACGTTGAGGTTGGTTGCTTTTCGTAGTATACTACAGCATTTGCAACATCAGATGCATTTTGTACTAAGAATTCAACATGACCACCACCTGATGATAATCTTGTAAATTCAGGATATACTGTAGTAATACCAGATCCACTAATATTAAATCCACGAACACCTTCGATGTCAGGATTAGTTAAACTCGAAGTTGCTACAGATACAATTGTAAACGGAGTAGTTCCAACAACGGAAGCACTCATTTCAGAATTGTAATTAGTAAACCAATCAAATGGTCCTGATAGTACTGATGTTGCGTTAGCAAACACACCAGTTCCAACAGCAACGGAACCTGTTCTTGCATTATCAGTGCCAACGGTAGCAGATAATCCTAACAATGATGTAGTTACAGCGTTAATAGAATATCCAAATCTTCCAGCACCATAAAGTCCTTCCGATGGAGCAGTTGTTCCACGGTCTGCATCAGTTACACCAAAAACAGAATCTGTCTGGCTTGTACGTGAAGCACCTGTGTTAAACAATCCATTCTGAAGATCGTTTCCATACTTGAAATCAAGATAGAATACAAGACCTGATGGTAGGTTCATTGGTTGAACAGATACGAAATCCTTAGCAGCAATTTCAGCGAAGATTCTTCGCACTAATGGTAGAGCTACCCCTGACCATTCTTCTGAATTGGAATCTGTACCTGTTTGGTTGGCTTCAGTTACTAACTGCTTAGCCTGGTTCTCTAAAAGAACCGCCATACCTTGTGTTTCAACTTCATTACTAAGTCCTTCAAGAAGTCCGGTTCGTTCCCATTTAGAAACAAGCGCTTTGGACTCTTTACGAGCATTAGCATGAGTATTGGTAGGCAATAGTGAATTTACATTCATTATATTTCCCTTTATTTAGAAAGACCAGCCAATTTCTTCCATCTAGTTGCTAATACATTACCTTCAGTAATTACACTAGCAGCTGGTTTGGTAGACCTGGTTGGCTTAGACGCGTATGATTCTTTAATACGCACCTTTGATTTTGTTTTACCGAATCCTTCGGCTAAAGTTGAATAAACTAATTTCACTTCTCTCATATTATGAGCTCGATCAAAGTTTTCAATAACTTTCATCTTTTGTGATTCATTCAACTCGTGGTTCTTAAATAACTTATTTGAGAATAGCAATTTAGCGTTTAGAAGATTAACTTCTTGAAGTTGAGATTTCAGATAACGGATTACATTGTAAGCTTCTTCCATTTCTTTCTCGTACTTACCTTCTTCCATTTCTTCTTCGTCTGCTACTTCTGTTAGCTCTTCTTCATCACATTCTTCTTCACGTAATGAAGCGATAACCTCATCGAGGTCGATATCTTCATCATAGTCAGCTTCAATTACTGGCTCTTCATCAGCGAATTCATCAGCGCCTTCAAGTTCACGTAGAATTTCGTCAAGATCTAAATCCATGTCAGCATCTTCCATACCGGAATCGTCGCCTAAGTCAAGTTCCATGTCTTCTTCTACAGGAGCTTCAAGGTCCATTTCTGGTTCCAGATCTGGATCGATTGGTGCTTCCATTTCATCGCCTAAGTCAAGTTCCATGTCTTCTTCCATTTCCATTTCATCATCCATCTCTTCTGCTAATTTAGCATGGAGCATAGATTGTAAACGTGGAGTGAAAGCTTCTTCTAAAGCAGCTTTGGCGTTAGCCATTGCAGTTTCTCTTACAGCCTTTGCGTCAGCAATTGCCTCTTTTAAAAGATCATTCATTTGTTGTCCTTAATTATAATTTGCGGAAATAAGATTATTCTGAATCTTAATAGATATAAATAAATTTTGTCAGGGACTATACATTGAGGTATAGTATTGGATAATCAGTAATATATATGCCGAACAGTAAAAAAGGTGACCATTAAGCCACCTTTTTATTTGATCTATATGAATATTAATCATACATATGCTCCCATCTCTTCCTACAATTATATATACTCGTCTTTCTTGCTTCACGCCTTTTGGTAGTAGGTTTAGTATATTCTTTGTTATCTTTTAGCTTTTGAATAACATCAGTTGCTTTAAGTTTGCTTTTCCAGGCTCGGATTGCTCCTGCAATATCACCGGAAGGATTTCTTTTTGTTTTAGCTACTCTAGTAGCATTAGGTTTACCATGTACTATAGACTGGTGGAATCGTAACTGTCTGCTCATTTAATAATTTAATCGTTAATAATGCTTTTAATATAAAGAATTTATTTCAATTATCCTAATATTGCTCTTCATTATCAAACTCATCATAATCTTCATCCTCATCACCATATCCATACCGATCATCCCACTCATCCTCGTCTTCTTCCATATAATCTGCCTTATAATCAAATAAATCCACATCACTTTTAGTAGTTGGAATCATTTCTACATGGCGCACTGCATATTTAAACAATCCTTCAAGAAATTTTTCATATTGCTTATCTGTTGTAGTACCTACTACAGCTTTTTCAAGTTTCTTAAATGCATCTTGAATCTGAGGATCGATTTCGTTATGCCTACGTAAGAATGCCATTGCCGGTGCAGCGGTTTCTGTTCCATATCCTTGATAAAACTTATCACCGTCATTATACCATCGGTAACCGATTCTATTTACAGCACGGACTATCTCACCATTCAGAGTGCCGGCTTTTCCTTGGCTTGGTACTAGTTTATCAAAATATTTATCTAATTCCTTACCATCTTTGGTATCACGAGCATATTCCAATAACTGACGCTTTGTATTACCAAATAATCTATTATAAGATTCTGCTAGATTAATTTTTTCAGCTTTAAAATTTTCTATCAAATGTTTTTTCATTATAGCGATCCATTAACTTTGTAATACTTGTTTAGCACTGAACCCATATCTTCATATGCCGATTCTAATCGTTGCTGCAGACCATCCATCTCTCCGGAGGTCTTTTCAAATACTTTATAAGCTTCTTTTAATTGCTTCATATGACGTGATACAGTAACATTATCAAACCAATGTTCAGATTCTTGAAGAGTTAATTGTTCTGCCGCTTCTATGATATTTGCCATATTAGATGCAGTTTCTTTTAATTTATTAGCTCTATATATGTTTTCACCGATAGAATGATAATTAGCAACTGCTTCCATAAAAGCTCGCTTTTCATCCGTATTCATTTTTGCTGGTTCTTCTTCCTGCAAAAACTTTTCATATAATGCCATTGCTGATTTAGTATCTTTCATTTTACTCTCCTGTATCACCTATATTAGGATCGATGCCTGTCATATCTGGTTCTGTGATTCCTGATTGTGACTTTTTCTTTCTTGTCAAGAATTTAATTGTATTATCTAAGCCTTTCTCTAATGCTCCCATATACCGGGAGAATGTGATGAATTGCTGTTCATTGCTAGCTTCTAGTTCAGTACCAACCTCTTTATGCACTTGCAATAACTCATTATATAAGTCATTAAATTTACCAATTGCATAATCATAATCAACTTGCTCGGATAATATCTTAGAATATTCTTCTCGAATAATCTTTCTTAAATCTTCTTGCTTCATCAATTACCTTAAATTAGAATGGTGGCATTGGACCAGTTGCTCCACGCCTATCTGTATAGGATCCTGGTGCATCTGGTGTGAGTGCCCATGGTTGATCAGCTAATAAAGCAGCAAATGAAGTACCACTACTTGCAAATGGATCCATATAATTACCAGTCCCTATGCCAGGTGATGTATTATTAGGTCCGTAATTACTTACGCCAGATGCTCCTGCATTATGCAAAGATTTTCGATTGTATGGGCTTCGTGCCTTAATGTTACCAAATGCAAAGTTTTTATTTCCAATACCCCAGACACCTGACCCTTGGGGGTTATCAACCTGATCAGGATATCCGTAGCCATCCGCTGGATTAGAATATCCAATCCATGTTTCAAAATCCGGACTAGGATTAACGCCAAACGTGCCTTGAGTATAATCACCATATAAACTCGTTCCTGCCATTTCTACTAATGATGCCATATTAGAATTCCTTTATTATATCTGTTATCAATCTATTTATAGATAAATATGGATCTACGGTGCTTTTGCTCCCGGCAGATTCATTAACTGGTGATAGAAAAGCTCCATGCGTTGATGGATTAGAAACAAAATCAAATCCTATCAATTCAAAGTCAGGCTGTACTTGCAATTCCATTCCGCTACCAGCTTCTGTCATTACTTCTTTCACTGACCCCATACCTCTGGAAGATATTCCCAATCTGATTCCAGACTTAAATAATTCCTTAAGTATATTACCGGATGGTGTTGATAATACTTCCACGGTACCTACTAAATCACTTCCATCCCAATGCATTTCTAATACATTATGTGATACATTATTCAAATTGATAATGTTTGAATCCGGATGATCTAATTCACCTAAGGCTCTACGCTCTTTAATAAAGGTATTATACTTTTCAGCTTCACGTTCTAAAATCGATTTCGGATATACTCTTTCATTCTGATTTTTAGCATCCGCGCGTTGCAATGTACCTTTAACAATTAACCGGCCACCATTATTCTCCAAACTCTCATTAATTTGTTGAGGAGTAACTTGAAATGGTATATAATCTAATATTAATTGTTTTGACATTTTTCTTATCCTTTAAATCCTTGAACTAATTTTTTAAATATTATTTCAATATTATCATAGCCGTTATGCTTTCGTAATAGATTAATACCTTTAGAGAAATGCTCTCTTGCGGCTTTTTCAATCTCTCGTTCAGATGCATTGGCGCCTAATTCTGGTGCTGGTGCTGGTTTGCCGCCTAACCCTGGGTCTGTTTCTGCATCTTCATCCCATATCCGTAAGTGACCGTCTGATGATAAGTCATATTTGATGTGAGCTTTATCTAATATCTCCCGGGCAGCATCTTCGAAATCTGCCATGGCATCTAAATCGTCTGGCTCAAATATAAATTGATAATATGCTCCATCATCTGGATCTTGTGTATTCCTGCCGGCGATATCTTGTCTATCATTATCAAAGAATTCATCCCATAGGAAAAATATATCCTCGACAATATGCATCATATCACTTCTAACCTCTTTCAATAGATTTCGGTTAGTATTGCCGAAGAGCCTATTATACTCATTAATCATGTTTGGTGCTTTCTTCATTATTGAGACAGTTCCTTTAATTTATTTGATAATCGAGTCATTCGTTCATTTATTTTAGCAAACCTGTTTCCTGTGGTTTTCCAATATGATGCCGACTCCACTCCCATTTCTAATTTCAATTTAAGATTATTAGTTACAATTTTTTCAATTTCAGCTAACATCTTATTTACTTCTTGAATTCCGGTGTTTACTTTTCTGGCTGGTGTAACGTTCGGGTCTTTTTTATATTCTCTATATGATACCGCTTCAAGCATTGGATATAATTCTCTAACTACATCCGGATCCGCTGGTACTTTGTATCCATCTGCAGATGCACTTAAGTGATCGATCGTTGCATCTATATTTTTTCTAGTAGGCTTAAATCCTAAGGCTGCTAAAACATCTACTACCAAATCATCAATTTCTATATCAGTTACTTCTACTGAGCTATTATAATCACGGATTGCTCTTAAAGCATGTTGAATATCAATACTAGTGGCTTCTTTAAGACCATACATTTCAGCCATCATTTTCTTGAAAGTAGATTTACCTTCCATTTTCTTGAATATTCTATTTGTCTTAGGTGCTTTCTTCCATCCATCAACTTCAATAGTATCTTCATCAGCATCGCCAAATGCATTTGGAGTATCATATCCAGGGGTTGCTGAGGATGTATTTATTTCGGTGACACTTTCTTCTACCCAGGTATTATATCCTGGCTCAAGTACGAATGTATATGTATTACCGTCTCTAAACGTTACTTCAACTCTATCATCTGAAATTCGTTTTACTTTTTTAGCTGTGCCATAGCCTGGATAATCTTTTCCTGCCATCCATATAGCTACACCCATTCCGGTTATATCTTCAGATTCAACAGCTATTGCTTTAAGCGCATCATCTGCTTCTTTACGTGTTATAAGTAACTCGCTAGCTAACTCTTCTGCTGGCGAATCGCCATAAGTCGCAACATATTCAAGAGCGGCTTGTTCTACACCATCACTTGCTACGAGTGCTGGCCAATCTTCATCCGGCGTTCCATCAACATAGTGATCTCCGGCAGATGAAGCAAATTCAGCATCCCCTGATATTTCATTCGCTTTAGCTATAGTACCAAAACGCTTATGAAGATATTCATCAGAATCATCTGTATCACCATCATTATCAATATCACGATCCTCGAGATTATCAAAATCTGTTACAGCTTCTTTATCATCAATGAAGTCTGCTTTTTCATGTATAAAATATTTTTTCATTTCAGCCCTTAAACTCATTGTTGTCTTTTTAATACATAAATTGCCGCAGACGATGCTGCAGTTATCTTAGATATAGATAATTCATATATAACACCTGCTGTTAAATTTGCAGCTGGTATCGTCCCACCATCGGACAAATGAAATACAGCACTACCATGAGTTTTAACTATAACAGCACCATATCCATAATTAGATCCGGTGTAATCTGTTTGGCCATCGGCTACAGCTACTGATGCATAATATCTGCCTGGATGACCTAATCTGTTAAATTGACTTTGACCTAACTGTGATGTAGATTCATTATATGGTCCTGGACTATTTGCCATTCTGAACTCCTTTTAATTGATCGATTAATTCATAATATCGAAGCATTGTAAGAATATGTTTGTCTTGAATAGTTTTAATATTATTCATTCCACTAACCATATTAGTTACTTCCTGTAATTTAATCTTAACTACCTTAGATGGAATTGTACTATTTAATGTATTTAGATTTTCAACAATTACTGGAATTTGGTTTTTAACCTTATCTAGTAATGCAGGAGAATTATTAACTGAATTAACATATTCTTTTAATAGTTCTTTTTGATCTGCATTTAATCCAGAATACTTTTCATTGAATCTATCAACTACAATTTTAGATGCAAGCTTCCGTACTACCGGATCTTCTTTAGTAAATGATTCATTGATTGGTGCTGATTCTTTTTCTTTACGGATTACATATTCAATTATCGTACTTTGACATCTAGTAATCTCTGCAGGGGAATCAGCGACATTATATTCAAATAATTTATAAATACTTGCATTCAACTTATAGTTTGAAATACGTGCATTTATAAAGTTTTCAAATACCAATTTGTTTTTAATATCACGAATCAAATTATATTTTGCTCTACGCAATGTTGTTTCATTTAATTGCTTGCGCGATTGAACTGCAGCTGATAAAAATCTAGTAGCCTGGTTCTCGGCTGTAAATCTTTCTTCGGCTAATGTACGGTATAGTGATAATTCCTTATATAATTCCGTTCCTTCTTTGAAATGTTTCTTTAAAAGTACTATTGCCGGCGAGTTACGATTCTCCATCGTATCGGCAGCAATTTGACGTACTAACAGTTCAAATAGAATAGCAGTATTCTTTACTTTAGAATGTTTTAATGAATTCATTCAAATCTTCCATTTTTCTGAGCATTTTTAATAAATATAGAACACATACTATTTCACTGTTTTTTCGTCTTCAATTAAATTACTCTCGTCTAATAATGTGCCATTATCATTATCAGAAGATTTGTCTTTAAGACTTTCATTTAATATTTGCTTACTTTTTAAACTAGTTGGTAATGTACTTATAAATGATGATATATCTTTCTGTTCCGTGCTTAATGCACTACCACCTTTGAAATCCGAGGTAGTCGAAAAGTCAGGTGTGGCTTTATCTTTAACACCAAATGGATCCCTACCAAATGCATCTTTATGCTTGCCCCATGTTCCATATTCTTTTGGACGTCCAGGACCTGCTTCATTGTTATCAGGCATACCAGGTAGACTGGCATTTGTTGATGTATGCATGGTAGCTATATCATGTGGCGTACCAAAGCTCATATTTGTTTTCTTAGGATCATTTCCTTCGCTGCTTATTTGCTCTCTTCGGAAACGTTCTTTAAGATCCTCTATTACCTGGTCTTGTTCATTCTTCCACTCATCCTCGGCCATATCAAATATATTTTCATATATCCATTGTTCTGAGAACATATTAAGTTCAATTAAATTAGCAGCCAGACCTTGACGCTCATTCATCAATTCAACTTTTTGCTTTTCATATATAATTGAAGGACTAGTTAACTGTAATTCAAAATCGATTAATTCTTCGTCTTGAAATCCTTGACTATATAAATGAACAATTGCTATTTTAGTTAGCTCTGAAATAAAGATTCTTTGAATCCTTTCAATTGTACGTGCAAATCGAATATCTTCCGCGGCTAATGTTGCCTTTCCCTCTACACCTTCATCATAACCTAAAAATGCTTTAGGTATCTTAAGAGCGGCCATCATCTTGTTACGCAGATATTCAATATCATCTATCTGGCCATCATTTGATAATCCCTGCAATGATTCAATACGTGTTCCAGATTCACCACCTCTTACCGGAAGATAAAAATCTTCAAGCATATTCATTAGATTGAATTTAAGATTATATTCACCTGTCTGTTCATCGATATACGGAGTCTTTTTCATTTTGTTCATGATATTCTGCATATGAGAATCAACTTCGTTAGGTGGTATATTACCTACATCAATATAAAACAATCTTCTTTCTGGGGCTCTCATTATTCTATGTAAGAGCATTGCATCTTCCATTAGTATCAATTGCTTGAATACTTTTCGAGCACCCTCAATCATTGATTTGCCATATGGTAAGAAATTAGCATCTGATAGTAATCTAAAGTGAGCTACTTCATATGGTTCCAATTCATTCTTTTGTGATACTGAATATGAATTGACTGTCTGTAATGTAAATCTATATGCATATGGATTATCAGGATCATATCCTTCTTCACGAACTACTTCATAAGATGACATGGGAGTCACGTTAATAATTCCTATCTCTGGTTCAATATCTAAATGTAAATAAAAATCACCGTACTTACATGCATTCCGTACCCAAGGCCATAAATTGTATTCGATATTTAAAATATCATAAAACAGGTTATGTAGTATTTTTTGTATCTTAGCATTATTAGTCTTAATACCTAATACATCATTTTCAACATTCTTTACTGTAGATTCATCTGCATATACATCTAATGCAGAGGCTATAATAGGATCTAAGTCCATTGCCTCATATTCAGTATATAATTCTGTTCTATTAGACTGAAAACTATATCCGGTACCATTATAAGTACTATACCGACCTGATTTCTGCTGTACTCCGGCGAATCGATCTGCATATCGACTATTATTAGCATTACCTGCTGATTGTAATCGGTTACTATCGACGACCTTTAATCGATCCTTACCTAACCGACGAACTACTACATTTGTAGAAAATAATCGTTCTAGTCTTTTAAAAAATGATTTATCTGCCATTATCTCGTTGTTTTATATAAATATTAACTATTCTAATAACCAGTTAAGATTATCATTATCTTTATCTCCGGTCTGCCATTCCCAGCCTTGCGCGGTACCGGTTTTGCTGGAATATACGCCAGAATTTGATTTACCAAAATGACCTAAGGCCTTGCGTGATAAATC
>Ga0098061_1000681_pt1 | contig 16449 bp, 26 predicted proteins | sample 22_taG_FD_92579 | JGI IMG/M metagenome (GOLD analysis project Ga0098061, IMG submission 92579) | Marine viral communities from the Subarctic Pacific Ocean - 22_ETSP_OMZ_AT15343 metaG | ecosystem: Environmental > Aquatic > Marine > Oceanic | place: Subarctic Pacific Ocean | collected 2015-01-20
ACAACAAAGGCACATGAAATGGCTATCCTATTCCAAATGGCCGTTGATGGCTCTAAATTCACCCATTTAGCCGATATTTTGCAAGAGTTTGATGGAGATGGCATAATGGATTTTATGCTATCAAGAATGTTTGTAAAGCAATCATCTGATGGGAGAGCTTTAAAGTCTTCATTTACTCCTGAAGAATTAGCTTTATTGCAACAAGTTTATAATGCTCAGAATTATAGCAGTCAAAGACAAGGTAAAACTAAAACAAGGATTTCCGCTGACTTCAATATAAATTTGGCTTTTAGTTCTGAACTAAATAAGATGATAAATGGTGATGAAGAAATATCTGATAATACATTGCAATCTCCTTCCCCCAAAGGATTAAGAGATGATTCTAGCTATTCTCAGGTTTTTACAAAAAAAATGAAAGATAATATGGGGAAAGGGTATAAAGGAATAAAGGATTTTATTCTAACCTTAGAAAATAATATATCTCCACTAGAAAGTCTGCTAATAGGACTAAATAAAAGAATAGACTCTGATTATTTAGATTCCTTTGCTAATCCATCTGCTAGAAAGCTCTCTCATATAAGAGCCGTAACGGATATAATGAACTCATCGTCTGTCCTTAAATTTATGGATGAAATGTTGACTGATGATTCAAAGCAAGAGATTTATGATAATGCGGAAAACTTTCTTTATGAAGAAAAAATATATATTGAGTCAGGTTCTGGGAAATTACCCGATGCTTTTCAAAGCAATAAAAAAGTTAAAGAAACATCATATAGTTTTATAGAAGTTTGGAATAAATTACTAGAATCAACAAAGGATAGGGAGCAAATTCAAGCAGATAAAAACCTAATGTTTGCTGAATTTATAGATAGATTTATGCCTAAATATGAATCCTTGTCTGAGGCTGAAAAACAATGGGTTTCTATTAGATTTATTACAGGAGGTATGATTGGAAGTGAAATTTATCTTCAAAAACTATTGCCAAAGCCCTTTTTAAGTAACCCTATAATGCAAACATATTTAAAAGCCTATGAAAGCCAATTAAGAGAAAATTACTTAGGCAAAAAAGATTTAATTGTTCCTACTGAAAAAGCCCAGAGAGAAAGACAAAGTAAAGAAGGTGGTTTTAATTATACAAAAAATCAAGTGATAGCAAAAAGAGAAGAACGTAGGTCAGCAAATAAACAGGAAACATTAGAAGAGCGGAGCAAGTGTAATGCCTAGTACTACTCAATGTAATGCAATTAAAAACAATCAGAATCTTTGTGATGAAGAAAAAACAGCTTGGATGTTAAACGCCCAAAATGCTATTGGGAATTTGATAGGAAGACCTTCTAATAGAGCTGTAAGAGCAGCTAAAACAAAAAAAGACAAAAGAATAGAAGCAGCAAGGCATATTGCTCACAAAAAATTGTATGCAAAATTAGTTAATTACACTATGGATGCAGCTAGTGAAGCTAATTACGATGAAAGCTTGATGAATGTAGAAGAACATGTTGAAAATTGGGGGAATATATTTTCCAAAAGGCTAAGAGGCCAAATAACTCCAAGAACAATGATGCAGGGAACTTACAAAATTCAATCTTTAAATAAATTAGTTGATAGAATAATATTAAAGAGAAATAAAGTTGCTAAAAGTGAGAAAGGGATAAGTAAGACAGAATTATTTATAGCTCCCCCAGAATATATAGCATCTTGGGTAGATAAATTTGGATTTATTGGGACTTTAATAGAAAAGATAATGTCATTGCAAGATAACAATATTAAAGATGCTGGTCAATTTTTAAATGAAATCACAGAAACAAGAAAGGAATTAACAGCCCTTTTAACATCTAAACTAAGGTCTAGTAAAGATAGTTTCAATTTTAATAATTCACTAATGGGTGGACTAAAATCCAGAGATGCAAATAATAATGAAATTTTAATAATAAAAAGATCAGCTAGGGATGAAGGTGAATCTTATACAATATACAATAGTCAAGAGCTTGCAAAAAAGGAAGACGATGAAAATTATACAATGAAAGAAAGTACTATTATGGCAAGCGACCTAATGGATAGTAGAGATGAAATTGATGAAGCTTTGATTAAAAAATATGTTGATACCCTTATGGATGAACTAGGGAATGGTCAAGTAAGAAAAATTGTACCAAAGCTAATTGAAGAAGCGAGTCCTGATGATAGAAAAATAATAGATATAAAAATAAAACAACTTCAAAATGCAATTAAAAATGGAGACAGAGTCCCAGGAATACATACTAAAGTAGTTGGGAAAATGGAATATAGATATGTAATGGTAAAGCAGGGGGAAGGAAGTAATATTAAAAACCCAAATGGGGAAGAAGAATATCATGCTTATTTAATTGATAAAGCTGAATTTAGCCTTACAAACCAACAGAGAATACCCGGTTCAAATATAAATTTTATAGGGAAAACATCAGTAGAGCTAGATGGCCAAGTGACTAAACAACAAGTTGGGTATACTCAAACAGAATTAGATTCCGTTTTGACAAATGGTTTTTATAGGTCTGATGCTATAAATGATTTTGGGAAAGCAAGAAGAACTAATGAACAAACTGGCAATGAAGAATCTCAATTTGATGTAAGTAAAATTCATGGAGGGCATAGAAAACAATATATCAATTTTCAAAAACTTGAAAGTGAGCCTAATCCTGAAGTTGTTAATATAATGTTTAATGCATTAACAAAGTTAAGGATAGGATATAAAAACGCTTTTGATGATATTAGTGCTAAAAATAAGAAAGAAGAACAAAAAAGAAATGATTTGCAAAAAAAAGTAATAGCTTACAGAACAAATCCAAATGGCAAAATTAAAGAGACAGAAGAAGAAGCTCTCAAATGGTTAAGCAACTTTTATGAAGCAAATGGCATAGATAATAATATATACACAGATATTAATGGGGACATAAGAACTGCAACATCTTTTGCAAAGAAAAAAAGTGAAAATTATTTTCCAAATAAATATACTAAATTTACAATTTATCAAGAAATGCTAAAGCCTGCTATTGATGAAATAACTGGGAAGATAACTACTGAAGAAAAGTTAAATAGCAAAGAAAGTCTAATTAAAAGTGGCAAATGGGATGACAGTGATTTAAAGAGACTATATGACGGGAGAGAGCATTTACAAGGCATACAAGAAGCTTTTATAAACAATGAACAATACTCACCAACTCCTCAACAAGTTAAATTAGTTAAAAACTTGAAACATATAACAGCTTGGACAAATCCTTTGTTTAGAAGAAAAGACGGTGGAATACATAGTGAATATTTTAATGAGTCTTATGATGCCTTAAACAGACAAAGCATTATGAATGAATTAGCAGATAGTGCTTTTAAAATAGATAGGATAGCAACAGTCCCAAGTGGAACTTTAAAATTTCTTGTCAATAGAATGAAAATAGCCTTTGGTGACCCAACATCTAGGGCAATTACAATTACAGGAAAAGAAACAAGTTACGCAGACATGGCAGAGAAGATGAATGGATTGCCTAGAGCATTAACTGGTGGAGCTACGTTTAGTCCTAAGCAGGCAGAAAGACTTACTAAGTGGATAACTGCTTTCCCCTCAATGATGTTTTTAGGTGGTAGCTCGGCCGTGCAAAATTCAGGACAGATTGTAAATACTATGTTGCAGGTTGGTTGGGATAATATTCTTGAAGCAACAAGGGCAATGAAAAGTGACTCAGATAAGTGGAAAAGAGTGGCTCAAAATACAGGAGCATTAAATGTCTTAACAATGTTTACGGACATAATGATGCCTGATGGAGAACCAAGAGCGGGAGATTTAGGTTTTCTTGGGATAGGTGGATTCCAGATACCAATGCCTAACATGATTACTTTTACAAGGCTCCTTAGACAAGGCAGGGATAAATTCGTTGAAAACAATAATGATGCTATTGATGGGATGCTCCTAAAAATGATAAGAAACCAAAATGGGGAATCTAGGGAAAGTATACAAGAATTAATGACAATTAAGGATTTAAAAAACAGGATTCCAACTAGTACATTGAAAAAGAAGAGAGGAGAATTTTATGATGCCTTTACTGTTAAAGAAGGAACTGACACTGCGATAATAAAAAAATTGTACAAAGATTTACTTGGTGAACAAAGTGATGCATTGTTAAAAAGAATGGTTAGCTGGAAATTGTCTTGGTGGTTTGATGAAGCTGCTGCTCCAGGGAAAGACCTTTTCACATTTACAGGTAGTGAAGAAAGGCTTAGGATGACAACAATTGTAGCAGCCTTGCTCCATGCTCAAAAAATTGGATTACTTGATGGAGACAGTAATAGTGATGAGTCATATTTTATGACAGACCACGCAGTTAAGATAGCAAGAAGTGCTGTTTACCAAACTCAGTTCGGAATGACACCTCCTTACTTAGGTGAAGGATTTAATGGTTTCGGAAGAGCCCTGTGGCAATACAAACAATACCCAAGTCTTCAAATGATGCATGATTACCAAGTTTGGAAAAAGTTTACAGATGGCAATGATGGAGGTCTTCACGGATTAACTAGAATAACTGAAGCTGTTTTTAATCAGTTTAAAAGCGTAAGTCCATGGAATAAACAACCTAAATACGATCCATCTGCTAGAAATGTTGACCACGATGCAATTGCAATGGCAAGATTCATATCGACAAGAGCAATAGCTTCAGTACTTGCAAGTAGCATAGGTTTAATTCCTTTTCTTGGTTCTTTAATAAAATTTCAAGGAATGAATGTTTACGGAATGTTAAGAGGTGCTGAAAATCCCGCTGTCGCCATAGCTACAAGAGCCCTTATGTGGACTGTTCTATTTGGAATGGGAGCAGATGACGAAGAAGAAGAGAAAAGAAATGAAATTGTAAACTCACTTGGTTTTCTCCTCTTCCCTGTCGCTTTAGGTATGTTATTTAATATGAGTAAATCAGCTTATGAGGCCTATGAAGAGCATATAAATTAATCTTTATTATTTTTAATTATTAATTGTGTGATTTGTTTTATAAAATCCATTTGATCTTTTGTTTTTTTACACCAATTCTCTATTTGTATAAGTAATTTTTTTATATCTTCGTTATCCATAGGAAATGAATACTGATGTTTTAAGTTTCAAGAATCCAATATGAATCCCTATTTTATTTCTGCATATAGTTAATTGGAATTGGAAAGGAGTTAGCATCAGAAAGTAATTAGTTTCCATTGATTCATCAATTTCAATTTTTATTATTTTAAATCCCAATACATCATCTCCAATACTTTTTATTATTTCTACTTTTGGTATTTCCATTTTTATTCAGCTACTTGCATGTATTGATTATATCCATATATAGTTATAAGTATAGCATCTGCTGTTTTTAAAGTAACCTTTAATCCGCTTAAACTTCGTGCTATATTTTTCATTTCATTTTTCTTTTCCTTTTTGTTTTTTGGCAATTCTCCATAGGATTTTTGCCATTTTTGAGGAGTAACGAATATTGGTTCAATATCAAATGATGCCAAGATGCCTAACCAAGTTCCATAGTTTCTCCCAAATTTAAACGCACTACTTCTTCCGTCAGTTGGAAATGCGTGTACTAACTCTATGTATACCTGTGAATCTGCTATATTAGTATCTGAATTTACATTTACTATATCACGAATTAATTGAGCCATTTCAATATTGGTCTTAGGACACGGTTTTGAATATATTTCATTACAATGGGAATCAATCCAAGAGACTCCTCCCGATGCTCCTGGATCAATTCCTATTATTATTTTATTATTTAAATAGTTCTTCATGTTTTTTATATTGTTTCCATTTTTTGCTTTTTGTATGATTAGTTCCATAATATTCTCTTATTGCACATTTTTTACATATATATAATGTAGTATCAGAAAAATCGGAATAATATTCATATTTAATATTTCCATTAAAGATTGCTTTGCACATTTGGCAAGGCTCTAGTCCTATCAATCTTGATTTTATTTTTATTGAAATCATTTACTAAAGTCTTTCTTGCCTGATCTGGAGTGGAGTAGAATTTACATTTATTACCATTGAATCCCATAACATAAGTACCAACTTTGCCGTATCTAGCTTTATCACATATAATCTCTATTTCATATCTATCATATTTATCATCATTAAAATTATATCCATAAAATACTAATAATGCTGTTTCTGCCGTTTGTTCTATCGTGCCACTTTCTGCAAAGTCTGCTAATCTTGGTCTAGGTTCTAGTCTTTTTTCTATTTCTCTATTTAATTGAGATACAAGCAAAGCAGCACAATTTTCTTTTTTGCATACCCATTTATATTCTACCAATATATCTTCTATTTCAAATCTTCTATCTTTATAGTTTCTTGAATCAACTTTTATTAATTGAATATAATCGTCAACTACGACATCAGGCTTTTCTCTTTGGATTTCTCTCATTGCATCGCTTAGGTTTTTTATATCATCATACATAATTAAGTTTTTTAATTTTTCTTTTAAACTATCGGCCATCATTTCAATAGATTGCATCCTTCCTTTTTCAATATCTCCTTTTCTCAAATGTTCATATAGCAAATCTTTACTTTCCATAATCATGAATTTCTTAATTACTTCTATATTGCTCATCTCTCTGTTAAATAACATTACTCTGTATCCTTGTTTCAATAAGCTGTATATAATATTCAATGTTAGGGTCGTCTTTCCGTGTCCAGGCCTTCCTCCTACTACTGTAATCTCCTTCCTAGTCATTCCTCCTGCTATATTATCTAAAGATGGATAACCAAATTTTATAATATTCTTACCTGTTTTTAAAGTATCGATAGTTTCATTTATAACTGAGCCAATTTCTCTTTTTTTGCTTGGTGCTATTTCTAATAATTCAGTTAATAGTTTTTGATGGTTATGTAATATATCTTCAACCTTTTCATCTGTCTTTACAAAACCACTTGAATATAATTTATGAGCTGATTTTATAGTTTGTCTTTTAATATATTTTTCCCAAACAATTTTAGCATAACTTTCTACATTAGATGTTGTTGGAACTGATTCGGGAAGACCTGTTATATAATATATATTTAAACCAATATTTTCATTTTCTTTTTTTAAATCTCTTATTTTATCTGAAACAGTTACCATGTCAATTTTTTTATTATCTCTATGCAAGTCTGAAATTGTTTCATACAGTATTCTATTTTTATCTGAATAAAAAGCATCGCTTTCTCTTATCCAAGCATTGACTTTTTCAAATCCTTTTCCTCCGTCTATTAAGATAGAGCCTAAGATGGCTTCTTCCGCTGCTTCTGAATGAGGCATTACGCTTATGTCACTCATTTGAACTCCTATATGAATGTTAATTGTTCATTAACTGGTTTGTAATTCATGATGACTAATTCATTTTTATAATCATCACCTGCCATTTGCCCACTATATTTAATTGGTATTTTTTCTATTGTGTAATTTTTATATAATTCATTTACTAAAGGATGGTCGTCATAGGAAATCATAAATTTACCTCCATTTATATTTATATCATTTGCTATTTTGAATAAGTCTATGTGGTCTTTGTCTTTTAATGAATGAAAATAATAATCGCCTCTTTCACCTGCTATAACATAAGGAGGGTCAAAGTACCAAAAGTCGTTTTCCTTGGTTTTATACCTATCGTATAGCTCTCTAAAATCACAATTTTCAATCATAGTGTTTTTTAATTTGTTTCTACTTTGCATTAGGTATTCCCATCCGTCAAAATGCCCAGCCTTTTTTTCTTTAGCTATTGGATTGTGAAAATTATTATTAAATGCATTCATTATTATATAATAGTATTTACTTGCTCTTTCTGAATCTGGCATATTTTCATATGTTATTTCTTCTTTCATATTATTTTTATATTCATTATAAAGCATCCGAGATTTTAATAAGAATTCACAATTGCGTTTAAATTCATCATAACTATGCAAGAGTGTTAAATAGAGATTTATTAAGTCATTATGTTTGTCATTTAATATATTTATTTCAGCTTTGCTTTTTCTAAAAAACATACTGCCTCCTCCAAAGAAAACTTCTATATATCTTTCGTGGGGAGGTATCATTGGTATTAATTTTTTACTTAACAATACTTTTCCTCCCATATATGGAATAACAGTTGGGCAATCAGATTTCATTTATACCTCCTTTGGGAATAGGGGAAGTGGTATCCTCCCCCTTGTCTTATTTTTTATTAATTAAGTACTACGTTTTTTGATGCACTTTTTGCCCATTTGGAAACATTTGTAAACAATGTAGATTCTAAGTTATGAGTCGATTGGTATGTCCTTTTCATCTTATGAGAAGATATATAAGTAGCGCAATTTAATAAATCCCAATATGTTTTAAGCTTTTTAGATATTAAATATTGGACTAAGAATTCTGACATTTGAGTAGGGAAAAGTTCTATTAACTTTATTATATGATTTTCATTTAATTTAGTATCTGAAAGCATTTCAAAGCTATCTGCTAAATTATAAGTTCTTTCTATTGTTTTTTCTATCTGTTCATCTATATTATCAAGATTAATGTTGTTTACATTATGCTTAAAGCTTTTTTTACCAATAGTAACTCCTATTACTAAGCCATTAGAGCATACTAATCTAAAGGCTCCTGCTAGGATATTTACTTGTAAACTTCCATCATAGCTATTTTTAATAATAATTTCAGGGTTTAGTTCGTCATTTTTAGCTATTTTTATTTTCTTATCTGGTATTACCCACTTCCATACGGTCTTTTGCCCATCTGCCAATGAAACTGCCTCTTTTAATACGGCTTTATGTTTAGCTAATATTGGAGTAGCAACATCAACAATTTGTTTATTTGTTACAACTTTATAATCATTTGTCATACAACTAAGTATTTTATTATTATCTTCTCTCACTATTAACTTGTATCCAGCTGGTTGAGATTTGTCTTTTCCAGCTATGTCATACATGACAGGCACTTCCTTTACTGGGAATAATGTTGATTCTATCATTCTTCACTCCTTGTTTTTACTATTGATGGTGGCTTACCTCTTCTCAATAGTTCATTTTGACTAATAGTTCTTCTATTTTTGTCATGATTTAAACACATAGCAGTTAGATATTTAAACCCCTTGCCTTTAAGGTAGTGTTTATTTTGGATAAATTGAGAAACTATCCATTCTAATGCTATGTCTTCTATTTTTGATAATGATTGATAAAAGTAATATTCTGATTGTATATTATTATCGCTTGGGATGTTTACTTGTATATTATTAATAGCCTTTCTTAGTATATTTTTAGTTGATTTTGATCTTTTGCCCCTTAGTTCTCTTATTTTTCTACTAGGATTATATTTTACTTTTTCGTATCCACAAGCTGGACACTTATCCATTTATATATCCTTTTGCATTTTATTGTGAATTTCATTTAGTTTTTTATAAGCATCATTATTTTTATTTTTTCTTATTTTTTTATGTGCTTTAATAAATCCTTTAGCAATTTGCTCAGGGGTTTTACCTGTTAATAAAGTTAATTCAGGTGTGTTTAATTCTTTAATTAACTCTTTTATATTTCCAGTTTCACATAGATGGCTTATCCACGCCATGTTTCCCATTTTTATCTCCTTTACATGAATCACATGTTTCTTTAATTTTCCCATAAAAAGGGAAGTTATTATAATAAATAATTCTCCTATCTCTTTTTCTAAAATTATCTTCTAATGTTATTTCCCAGCATTTATTACAGCTTTTACAATATTTTATGTTTCTATCTGCAGCTTTTGAATCACCTTGTTTGTAAATACCTCTCATTTTGTTTTCTCTTTATTTATTCTTTTTTCTCTGTCTCTATTCCATTCTTTTGCTATTTCTTTATTTACATCAGATATACGAACAACATTATGCTCATCGGCTGTTGTTGGTTCTCCATCAAGAGCAGTTTGAGCAAGGTCTTCAATCATTCCATAATTATCTCTTAAATCGCAACACTTAATAATTTCTTTTAAAGCATCTTCATACCATCTTATTCTAGTTTCAAGTTCTCTTATAGTTCCTGCTATATCTTTATTACCTTCTTCATAAGCTTGTTCGCATTCAATACATATTCCAGTTTCATTCATTGTTGGTTTATCACACCAATGACACATAAATGGTGTTGGCATATTACTCACCTTCTATTTTATTAGTAAGCAAATAGTTTACAGTTTTATTGGTATCATCCAGTTTATATTCTATACGATGTAATCTCCACAAAATACTAAGTAACATCATAAGCATCATTAACATAGTAAATTCCCAATACGGGAAATACTCTACACTAAATAAAACTTCCCAATAATATCTCATTTTATTTCTCCTTTATATTCTTTTAAGTATTCTTGATATTTAATTTCTATATCATCACTATTGAGTCCCCTAAGTTCAAACATTTTAGTTCTTGACCCATAGTGCATAGGAACATCCGATAATGACGGAGGTCTTCCCCATTCATCAAACATAACCGTTTGATTTAACCATTGTTCTTTATTCATTTTATTTCTCCTTAAATGCAGGTTCTAAAAACTTTTTTATTCCCTTTTTAACTTTTATCCAAAAAATATCTTCTTTACCTTTAAAATTATTGGATATGTTTTTTTTTCTTGGCATTTTTATACTCCTTTATATAAGCAACTGCTTATGGGTTTTTATCATTTTTCATTAAACATGCTATAAAGTTTTATGTGTTCTTCAATTAAAATTTCAATTTTATCATACATTTCGATTTTAATTAAATCATTGTTTTTTAACATTTCTTTTAAGCATGTGACTATTGTTACAACTTCTTCTTTAGAATCAAAGACCATTGCTGGTCTCTTGGAATTAGGTTGTTCACATTCTGTTATTGTCATATTAATTTTACCTCCGTATCTGCAGAAATGATTCTTTTGCCTAATGAATTATCTGTATTATTTTTATTTTCTACTATAATGACTTTTGCATTTGTTTCACATTCTATAAGAATTCCTTTAGTTTTTATTGATGGGATTTCAAATAAAGAACCTATTTTTAAGTCCTTTAAATATTTAAATCCTTTAACTGGATTACTTATAAATTTATCTTTTAATGCTTTTTTAACTAATTTATTAATTGCCCTTTCTTTTCTTTTTAATATATCCATATTATCTCCTTGTCTACATATAGGGTAAAACAGGTATGCCCCACTTTACCCCATATGTATTATTTACCTAATTAAAATGGCAAATCATCAGCATCCACTTCATCCTGAGAAAGTTTTTCTCCTTCTGCCCATGGAAATACTTCAAATGCCTTCCATACTGATCTTTGTTCTCCGTCCTTGGTATAGTGTTCTTGTCCTAACTTTATAAAACAAGGATGTCCTATTACATCTTCATTTTCTACTTCAGCCAATAAAGTATCTCCTTTTTTATTGGTAGGAAAAGTAACACCTATGTTTTCAAAAAACTCCTTATATTTTCTATTTTTCCAACCTTGGCCTTCATCGGGATTTGGAGTAAGCCATATGCCAACAGAATTGAATCTTTTTCCTGACATAAAAGAAGCAGATATTGTTACTGGGTCTCCCGCATCATCTAAGGATTGAACAAATTCGCCTCCTCCATTTTTAACCATTTTTGGAACTTTAGTCTTCTCAACTTCCTTAGGAATTAAAAAAGTTATATTAAAAACTTTTTGATCTCCTATTTTAGTAGCTAAATCTCGACTTTCAAGACCTGAGATATGAGCTGGATAAACTCCTGCGACAATAGGAATCATGCCATCCCTTTCTTCATTATAAGTTGTATTTGGTAAATTAATCATAGTATTCCCTTTATTTATTATTTTTTGTTGTTGTGTATTCTGAAATCAAAGAATTAAACTTTTGTTTAAGTTCGTTCATTTCTTGACTATATTTATCTTTCCCAATTCCTTGAAAATATAATTGAGGAGAAACAAAATTGCCATTTGCTGTTTTTATGTATCTTTTATTGCTTCTTGTTCTTGTTGAAACAAGCCCTTTATCTTGTAACCCTTCAACTGCTTTTTTTGATAGAACTCCTGACTTTTGAAGGTCTTCTGCTTCTTTTATTGTTAGTTTACCCATTATTAGAGTCTCCTTTGTTTTGTTGATTATTGAGGTCTTCAGGCATTGGAAATTGCCCTTGTTCCTCTATTGTAAATGAATTATAACTTGGATTTATAGTAACTTGACTTCTGTGTTCAGTTTCAAAACACATCATGTTTTTACCTCCAAAATTCTTACTTCCTTTATAAACTAATTTATTAAATACTTTTCCATCGCTTGTTCCGACTGAATATTCAACGCCTTCATTTAAAAATTCAGTAGTTATTTCGTGTAATATTTTCATTTTGTTATCCTTTCTAGTTTTGCCACACTAGCTTTATAGTTTGATGAATTAATATCTTTGTTTTGTATTTTATCTTCCATGTCTTCTATTTTAGCTTTCTTTCCTAATGATAATAATCTTTCTATTTGGTTATCATCTAAAGATGGGTCTTCGCTTCTATAAACATCTGCAGCTATATCCATATAGACATTAAAAGCCTTTTTCATTGTATCTGTATTTGCTGCTTTAATATCATTGCCTATATCAACAAAATCACTTGCAGTTCCACCTTTCTTAGTTTGAATCCTGTGGGCAGCAACCATATCCCCTTCTCTCCAAACTCCATTATCAAACCATTTCAATCTTCCATGTACTACATATGCAGCTCCACCTAAAGCCTCAGACTTAATTATAGTCCAAGACCAACCCGGAAATTGCTCATTGGCTATACTTTTCATATAGCTAAGTTCAACATAATCAAAACCTTGTCTTTTTTTTACTAAACCTTTAGGGGTTTCAATTTTGCCTACATTCCTATGTTGTTTTGTCATTTTATTTAGACTTTCTTTAATTATATCAGAAGAATTAGAATCTTCAACAATTTCCATTTTATTCATTATTATTTTCCTTTTTAATTAATAGTTCTTTGAGAAACTTATTTAAAATAGAAATAAACATTGCTCCAATACACAACGCTAATGTCCATATAAACAAAGCTATGCTAAATAGTAAAAATTCTACTATCCAATTTGCTACATCTAGTATTATCATTTTATACTCCTTTACAGTGTATGTCTTTAAAACCACAGTATCTACATTCCCAATTAGACATTGGAACTCCATAAGAGCCAACTTCTAGACTTTTTGAATCTACACTATCAGTATATTCTCTTAAATCTTCCCAATATTCTAAAGCTTTTTCTATCCAACTATTATGTACTACAATTTCTCTTACTGCGCTTGTATCTTTATTATACCAAAACAAAGACATTTCCATATCGTCTTGAGATACATCCATTTCTTCTGAAAAAGCATATGAATAAGTTGCAAGTTGCAAATTATAATTAGTATTGGCGTTTGGGTCTGGCTTCCTTCCAAATTTCATTTTCCATGGATAGCTACCACAAGTTTTAACATCTATTATTTTAGCTATTTTATATTCTTTATTAAAAATTGCTATGTCTAAATGGCCTAAAACTTTAAATTCTGGTACTTCTACTTTTTTTTCTGTATATATAATATTATTATTTTTTGGATCATTATAATCATCTTTTTTCATATAATCAATAATGGCTTTTTCTATGTCACTATGAACAATAGTGCCAAGTCTCAAAAGTCTCATCACTCTATCTTCCATAGATGGCTCGGGAGTTTGTTCTTCCCTTAATTTTAATTTCTTAAAACATGAACCTGCCTGTGAAGCAGAATGCCAGCCTTCATATCCTTTGTATTTTTCTTTATGTTCTTCTTGTCTTTTATTCAAATAATCAGCATATACCGATTCTAATTCAAACATATATTCTCCTTTTGGGGCTTTAAATTTAACAATAATTAAACTTAGGGGTTATCTATATTTACAATATTCATATAATAATATAGGAATGTGCAGGGTATTTCGGTCAGTTCCTTGCTAAACTAGGACTCTATTTCAACCATGGACTGTAGTTACATTCCTATAATTATTTTAAAGTATAAGCTGGCGTGGATAGTTACAACGCTGATGTAAACCTTTTAAGGGTTTTCACAACATGCACGTGCCACCACTACCAGCTTACATTCTTTTATGAATTAACAAATCTCAAATCCACCTGATTCACCACAAAATATTCCAAATTTCACAATTGAATCTCTTGATGGTGGATAGCTAGATGCCCAACTTCTTTTATGATAAATACTGTCCCATGTTCTTCGGTCATCATCATCATATTTGTTTGGGACAATGTTTTTGTCATATTTTATTCTCATCTTGTCTTGAAATACATCCATTTCCTTATCTATTATCTTATTATGCTCTTTGGCTTCATTATAAGAAATCATCATTTCATCTTCCCATGTCTGTATTATTCCTTGTTTATCGAGCTTTCTTATTCTACTTGCAATCCTATTGGCTTTAGTTTTACAAATCCTGTCTCCACTATTACTGCCTCCTGCTTCCATATCATCATCTGATAAGAAGTCAGAACAAGCTCCACATACAAAAGTCCAAATAGGTCTCCAAAACCATACATTAGCACGAAAATATTCTCCAGGATTTAACTCTTGGTGTTCATCTTGTGCAAGAAAGTACCGTTCTTTGTCTTTTTCAGTCATTTCAGCCCAATTATTCCATCCATTTTCATCATAAAATTTTGATAAAATAGTTGGAGGCACTTCATTGACTTTGGGGTTTAATCCATATACATCGAATCCCATATTATTCTCCTTTAGTAAAGTTTAATTGGATTACGGTTATTGTAATTATACACTTCTTCAATCATTCTAAGATAATCAAAGATTCTTGTGCAATATACAAATTTCATTGGAACTTGCTCTACTTTGTGTATCATCTTTTCATGTTCAAACTCAGGATGAGTCATTAAATCCATATACACTTTTAAAAATGTACGATGACGATATATCTTGTCATTATAATCTTTAAATTGCTGTATTTTACTAAGCAGGTCATGCACAAGGTCTAATCTCTGTGTTACCCTGAATTCACCTCTCCTAAACTCATCAAGCATAGTTTTATCATTTCTACCTGACAATATATGGATAAGCGTTGAAATAGGGTATTGATATTTCTTACGAAACCCAGCTAATACTTTATAATCATGTATTTTTCTACTGCAGTAATGATGTAATGAATCATGGAGTGTCCATTTATCCTGCACAGAATTAACCATACCTATATCATCAATAGCCATATCAGAAAATCTATAATATATAGGCAATCCTAGCTCCATACAAGTTATAAACCTATGTTGGCCATCGCTTATAATCAGTTTATCGCCAGATTCACTTATAGCGACTTTAATCTCATTTTCACTAGTTAAATCTTTACGTTCAATTTCTTCCCTAAGTCTAGAAGATTTTCCCGGTTTAATAAGTCTATTGCTCTCTATGAGCATAAATTTATCATAATTAGTGGTTACAAATGTGGGGACTAAAAGCTTTTTGTCTCCTGACGCTATTGCTTCTTGCTTTCTTGTTAGTTTTATTTCTTTTATTTTCATGATGCTCCTTTTATTTAAATAAGGGTGATGGCATATCTACCAAAGCCAACCATAGGATTCTCACTTGCCTTCCTTTGATTAATATTTTTACACCCTTATATTGTTATATACTTTTATTCATAAACTTTATTCTCATACTATCTAAAACCAATACAGCGTTTTTGCCTTCCATATAGGCATCAACTACTTTATCGGGATATTTATCTACAATTTCTTTTATAGATATATTTTCTAAATAATATGTATTTACTGATTTATCTTTTTCAATGTTTTTCATTTTAATTCCCCTTTGGTTTTATATCATACCAATATTTATTTCCACAATCATCATCCCAAATACTTATTTCTTCTAGTTTTAGATTGCTGTTAATATGAATTTGCTCTAAATCTTCTTTAGATATAGGTTTCCAATATCCTATTCTTATATATCTTGATTTATTGCTAAGGCTCCATTTAAATACAACATTTTCATATCCATATATTTTCAACAGAAGTTTTACTTTATCTTCATCTTCTTTATCAGGATATATATCTATTAACATATTTCTTTTTGATGATTCGGTTTTAATAATAACAGGAGAAATTAATCTATTTGTTATATTACATTTTCTTTTTGTGGTGGTTTCAAGACGATTTTCTTTCTTCAAATCATTTACTCTACCGCTAACTGCGTTTATTTCTATCCCAGTAAATGCTGATATTTCTTTAAGAGACATTCCTGTCCCTGTGTTGTCTCTATTTACTATATCATATATTGTATCTTTCTGATTTTTTGAAACACCAGACTCATTAATATCTTTGTATGCTATTTTACTTGTTGTTGTTACTGACATTGTTATTCTCCTTTGTTATATTGATTCATCCAATCTGATAAATATTTTCTTGCTTCATACTTAGGTAATTTAAAATGTTTTTCAAGATAT
>Ga0098061_1000682_pt1 | contig 16448 bp, 26 predicted proteins | sample 22_taG_FD_92579 | JGI IMG/M metagenome (GOLD analysis project Ga0098061, IMG submission 92579) | Marine viral communities from the Subarctic Pacific Ocean - 22_ETSP_OMZ_AT15343 metaG | ecosystem: Environmental > Aquatic > Marine > Oceanic | place: Subarctic Pacific Ocean | collected 2015-01-20
ACGGTCCCCGACCCGCCCCCCTCAGATACCCATGATATCGACCACTTTTTTCGCAGCCGACTTCCATGAGAACTTGTCCATTCTACTACCCAAGTTAACAAAATACTGCCGAAGATCTTTAACGACTGTTACGTGTTCTATGAAGGGCTCACAATTCACGCCATTCGTGACAATAGAAACACCACAAGACAACGCTTCAGCGGCGGTATTGCACCACCCACCGTGGGCCTCCCACGAAACAAGATAATCCAAGGATTGGTATGCCCGCATTAAGTCTTCGTTGAACAAGCCACTAATAGGAACCAATTCAACATGTTCCAAACCTTTGCAGGAGGATTCTATGTATTCCGTATTTTTGTGACCTCGACCTCGGGCATTGTAATAACCAACCTTAAATTTCTTGGTCCTGAAGAAATCAGTGTTTATCCCACCCTGGACAACATGCAGATCAATAGGCAACTTCTCATAACGTGATTGAAATTTCCCGTTGTTCGCAAATGCTCCGGACCAAGCGTAATTGTGTATGCCTCGGACATAAGCCGAAGTGTAAGCATCGGAACTGGCAATGATCCACATCCAACGCTTGCCCTGAAAACGAGAACTAAAAGTCAATCGGAAAAATCCATCGGTTGCATGTCCTGACCAAATGTGATCTGCAACTAAATTGTCGTCGAGACTGACGATGGGGAATCTTTTTTCCATCCAACCCTCCCATTGAGGGTTAGCAGAAGCGATTTTGAAATCGTGTCCCTGATCTGTGAGGACATTTCCGAGTTCAATAAATCTTCGCACCCCACCAAAACATTTCACATGGGGTAGTAGTGTGGCAATCCTGGCCATTAATCTTTGTACCAAAGAGGGGTCTTGGGCCGATCATCTTGGGAAATCCATAAAGGATGGCTGCTCATGGACTCGTAACCCAGTTCCAAAAATTCACAACACCCTCGGTAATGACGGTCCCACATTGAGTAATACAGACGAGGTATGAATTCTCCTACCGCCCCACGGTCTGCGCACTCATCAAACAATCTGTGGACCTCATCTGAATGATCGGGATACCGCACTAACCCTCTCTCAAGCAGTTCGGAATCAGAGCGAACCTGAGTCTTACTTCCACGACCCCGAAGAGCCGATTGGAATATGTCCTTGGTATTTCGAACCATGACGACAGCCAAGAATCTATTAGTCTGAGCAGAAATTAAATGGATATAGGGGAAAAGGGCGGGACACTGGATAACTTGCTTATCGTGTTTCTTAAGATAACGGAGAAGAGTATTAACTCTTATCGCTACCAAGCGCGCCAGGGACTCACCGGAACGCCTACCTTCCTTTCCGAACATGATGTGGCTCTCATCCATGAACCTGTAATCCAAGTCATGGGCAATAGCTTTAGCCGCGAAAGTAGTGCCTGATCTCGTAGGGCCCGTTACGAGAACATTGCAGTGCCCTTCCAACTGTCCTTTTGCATATTCCATCAACCTACACCTTTCCACGTCGCACCGTTCACCGTGTAGTGGTGCTCACATACCATGCTTGGAAGATAGACATATTTACGTCCGGACTCAATCCACCGCGACGCCCAGAACCTGTCCTCCTTGCCAGGAACTTCTTCGTCAAATCCGTGAGTGAGAAGAGAGTTTCGAGCAAAGAGCGAGAATGCGTTGTGGAAAAAAGGTCTCCCCTCAATAGGGGAGTGCATGTTCTCAACACGATCATCACCGAAGTGAGACCATATGTAACGAGGAGTGATCTTCTTCCCTCGCCAGACGGGTATCTGCTTGCCGAACGCTGCTCCGTGAGCCGTGACGCAGGCCCCTGCTTGGGTCGCGTCGAACTCCCTAATCAAGCAGTGGGCGGACAGCAGAATAATAAAGTCTGTTGTTGCTAACTCCACACCCCTGTTCAGCGCCTTACCCGGCAAATAGTCGACGACGGTTTCGATCCTGATGTCACAGCGCCCACGGAAACTGTTCACCACGTCCAAGCTATCGTCACTCGATTCATTATCGAGTACCAAGATCTTCGCCTTCGGAAGAATGTCATTCACGCTCTGAAGTGCATACCCAACGTAGCGCTCTTCGTTCTTGCATCGAACGATGACCGTTATGTCATTACCACCTGATTGCATACGCTGCCCTCGCTTTTTCCAAAATCTTTCCCAAGGTTTCGAGAGTCACCGCCTGATCCGGATCGCTGATCGAGTTCGCTGGGTCCAGGTGTGACTCGATAATTAGGCCGTCTGCACCCGCAGCAATTGCCGCGATTGCCATCGGTCCCACGAAATCTCTTTTCCCACAAGCATGACTTGGATCATAAATCACAGGAATTCTGGAATTAAGAGACTTAATAGCTGGGATCATCATTAGATCAGGAGCCCATCTAATTTCAGGCCAGACATGCCTATATTGAGGAGCGCCGACCACACCCCTCAAACAGATGGCTACCTTGCTATTACCGTGGTAAAGGATTCTCTCAACTGCACCCAGTACCTCATCAATTGTCATCCAGGTTCCGCGTTTTAGAAGTACGGGAACACCTGACCGACCCAACTCATCAAGAAGAGGGTAATTTTGGGCATTGCGGGCACCAACTTGCACCATGTCAATATGATCAACTGCATGCTCCAAATCTCTTGGATCAATAATCTCTGTGACAGTTGTCATTCCAAGTTGCTTACCCACCCGACCAATAATCTCGATGCCCTCTTTTTGTAACCCCTCTTTCCAACCCGAATGGTGAGCCTTGGTAACTGGATACGTGCAGGGCTTGTATGCTCCAGCCCTCAAGGCCATGATCCCCATGCTTTTTAATTTACGGGCCTGGATCTCAAGAGCACCCTCATCGACAACAGAACAAGGACCCGAAATCATCGTGAAGCTATTGGTGCTAAACAAAGACCTACCAGCCACAAACTCTATTTGACGGTTAATGGATAGGCCCAGTTTCCCGGATTTAATTAGCCCTTCGATATACTTCGATTCAATCATTCCACACATTCACTCCTTCTCGCATGGCATCTCCCCCCCGCACTCTGTGAATGCGCCCACAGCCCTGTCCAAGTCTTCGGGGGTGTGGATATTTGTGGCCGGATCTTCGAATACTCCGATTCGATCACTAATTCGACCGCACAACAAAGCGGACAAAGTCATTACTCTGGTAGCTCCGCTCCTGACCAGCCCGTCTTCATCTGCCACCGTCACAAGATCGTCGTATCGAGATTCAATCGCATAATGCACCATCTCATCAAGATTGGCGTGGCGGTCTGGGTGGTCTGGTTGAAGACCAACCACGTGTGTTATGCCAATTTTCCGATCAAGCTCACAGATCTTGGCAACGTCTCTATAGATATCGACTAAGTGTTCAGAACTAATTTGGGACGGGTTGAGTCTGACAACATCGTCCACTTTGTCATGAACACTCAGAATGATTTCCGAGCTATCAGTGGCCAATATCACGTGATCCACACACGTCCATTTCAGTGCGTAATCAACCGCCCACTGAACAAGACTCTTGCCATGTATCTTGCTGTGGTTTTTTCTTGGAAGTCGGTTTGAATCCCCTTTAGCTGGGATGATAGCGGCTACATTAGCTCTCATGACTCCAATTCCTTCCACAGCATAGAAACAGACACCTCCCAAGCTCTCTTTTGTCCTTCTTCCGTCATACCTCCCACATGAGGAGTAATTATGACATTTTTACCCATACAAGACATTGCTCTAACTAAAGAATGATTACTGCGATCTTCCCCCCGGTACTCATCTTCAAGAACATCCGTGGCATACCCTCTAAGACCGCCACTAATCACAGCATTAGCTATGGCATTCTCGTCTACGATTCCCCCACGTGAAGTATTAATCACAAATGGACGAAGACCCATGCTGCTAATCAACCCACTATCAAACATATGGTGAGTCAATTTACTGTGATGAACATGAATCGACAGGACGTCCGACTCTCTCATCAACTGGTCTAAACTAACCAATTCCACATTCTCTGGTGATTCCGAGAGATAGGGGTCATGCGCCAACACTCGACCAAATAAAGGATGGCACATCCGAGAGTACATGCGTCCTAATCTTCCCAGCCCCAACACCCCCACGGTGAGCGATTTTAATTCATGCCCCATGAAGGAACGGTAATCCCAATTTCCTTCTTGAACATCTCTGCAACCGGGTCCAATTTGACGAATCAGTGCAAGGGTCAAAGTTAGAGCCAACTCCGCCGTTCCCGGTAACTGCTCTAAAACTGGATTATTAATAAGGCTGAGTACCCGAACATCATTTCTCTCACACGAATCAAGATCGATATGGTCAGTACCGGTAGAGGCGGTACACACTACCTCCACTGATCCTCTTACAATTTCCTCATCGATCACAAACTGCTGAGCATTGGGATTAACGAAAATTGCCCGGGGCCTAATTTTATGAAGGGCCTCAATAAAATCCTGGCGACTTGGATTACCCAGGAATACGGCTCGCCCATCTTTGGACAACAACTCCGTTAATCCATCTATGTGGTCCACCGGAGTAGCGACAATTACGGAATTACTTAAATGATTACTCACGAAGCCAATTCCACTAACTTGTCAACGTAGATCCGGGTAGCAGTTCCATCTCGGCTACCTTCAGAAACTCGGTAAGCAAATTCTTTGATTAGATGCTCTTCCCCCTTTTGCTGGTTGTAGACCTTGAGGAAGATGTCTCTCTCTAAATCCACCAAACCGGGGTAAGTTCCTAATAGGCCACTAATCCCATACCATCTAAGAAGTATTGTTGGTATTCCAAGAATGAGGCTCTTGATCGCAAGAGTCGTGGGAGCACCAACAACCACGGCAGCTTTCGATATCAAATCGTCATGATCCAAGTGATCGTTGATCATTTGGAAATTATTAACGCCCTTCCACAAACTAAAATCGTCCTTATCCTGATATTTTCGAGTTTTCTGGGATATCAGTACAGGAAGATTCAGCTGTCTTGATAGTTCGTTAATACCTGCCTTAACTAAGGCCTCCCCGTTAAGAATCTTGTACCCCTCATACTCATTAATCAGAAACATTCGGCCCCTGATTAAAGGAGATGATGGAAGCCAACCCGCAAGTACTAAGATGTACTCGGGGGGTGGAAGTTTTAAGTATGCAAGACGGTCATTCGAAGGAATTCCACCGAGAGTAACGTTGTCACGTAGCCCAAGTGGCGGTCCACCTGCGAGGTTTCGATAGCCACGGGTCCCCGGTCTATTCCTCGCTACAACATCAAATTCAGTCTGACCAAAAAGAAAGTTATGGTCCCAGTGTTTAGGCTGATGAGTAACAGATAAGAAAGGGCCTTTATCAAAGTGCCATCCCAGACCGTGGGGAGAAGCAGTGGTCTTTGCTCTCAGTTTCCTTACCCAACGGATGTAGAATCCTACAAGATTCTTGTTTTTCTTATGATAACTATCGTCAAACCACAGAAGATCATATGGACTGGGATCGTGCTGCCGGTCATGGAATAATTTGACACCCAATCGATTGCAGAGGGAATAAAACTTAGGTCGCTGGTCCTTGTCTCCCTGCCATATATATTTTGGATCCATCCTGTCAAGAGCAAGAACATCAACGTCGGCATGCTCTAACAGTGGCTCAATAACGGGATAAACCCGTTCCCCCCCGTGATAGACCCAAGTCACAAATAAGATACGAGGCCTGCTCATTTCTCTATTACCCAAAAACCCAACACTGTGTGAATTCATCCCCGGAGTTCTTGGCAGCCGGAAGTGAGTAATGATCCCCTCCCTTTAATCCTTCCGAAGCCATGAACTTCTCAAATTCCTCAGCCGTCCACTCCTGAGCGTGCCTCTTACATTGGGGGGGGCCCAGTGGGTTACCTATCCCCTTCTCCAATAATTTGGACCTATCTGGAGTAGACATAATGAGGTTGTTCCCATTGAGAAGAACCATAGCTGCCAATGCTCTAAGAAGATGACGAGGGTCCTTCAGGTGCTCAATCACATCTGCACAAATGATCAGAGCATTTTTTCGAACGAATGACTCCAACTCCACCTCGGGTATCATTAGCTCTCGATCAAGATCAACGCGAATTTTTCGCAAATTGGGGGCATCCCAACTAATGGAATCGATCATGCCGGGATAATCGACAAGTACTACCTCGTCCCGATCATGAAAGAAATTCTTGGTCTTTGTCGCCCCACCACACCCCACGTCAATAACCACCCCCTGCTCAAATTCTGAAGCGAGTTGGTAAACATCCCATTGCGCATCTATCTGATGCTGCACTTTATCTCTGGGAGGATCCAAGAGAGGGGTAACACGTCGGGTGTACCCGGAGGGTAGTTCAAAGTTATCCATCAAAATTCATCCTCGTAAGACCTGCCCTGCTTCTTAGACCAAGCGTGATTCTTCCAATGGATGGCGATGAAGAGGAGCCTCTTCACGGACGATCTCCCCACATAACGTAGGAGTCCGATCCGTAGAGGCCGGGGGCTTTGTCCTTTTGGTGCTGAACGGGTTCTGACTGAATGTTGACGAACCCCGAGATCTTCATCATGTCCCTGATCTGGGAAACACAGCAGTTCTTCATCCCCTTGAAGTCGCGTCGACTTACCTGGCGATCATAGGACTCGGCATTCAGATTTCGGACGATATCGTAGTGCTTGGTTCCCATGTTCGCCCGCTCCTCGTCGAGAACGTAATGCTCCCGCAATGCGGCGAATCTGTCGTCCCTCCCCGTGAAGTCTCGAAAAAAGAAGTCAGCAGCCACGAACCTCCCCCCCGGCTTCAGAAGGGAGAAAGACTTGGTGAGGAATTTCTGAGTCTGCTTGTCCGTCAGATGGTGGAGAAACCACCTATTCGCAACCGCATCGAAGAGAGTGCCGGGCTCCCACTTGAACACGTCGCAGCCGATGATCTCCACCCGCGCACCCTCCGGTGCCTCAGACTTCTTGGAAGGCTTCCGATCGACGCAAGTCACCTTGAACTTCTTGAGGTACTCGGGCTCAAAGAACTCCAGCTCAATGCCCCTAGGAGATCCACCAAAGAGGATCTCGAAATCCCGTCCGCTATCGTCCCCCTCGATGATAGGGGAGCCAGCGATCTTCTGACACATGGCAAATGCAGTGTGTTGGTGGATCGGCATCTCGACCGAGGGGAACTTCAAATACCTCTTCAAATACCTCATGATTTATCTCCTCGAAAGTTCTTGACCGTGGGCCAGTCTTCGTCAGCGTAAGACCTACCCTGTTTCTTAGACCAAGCGTGATTCTTCCAATGGAACACCCAAGTGCTCTCGACAACTACGGCATGAGCGCCCCGTAATTTCCTAAAGAATCTCCTCTGGAATTCAGTCTCATTACCCCCGAAGGGTTTTTCGGGGTCAAACATGCAAGGTTTGGATCCCTCAGAAAACCACTTCGCAGACAAGTTCCCCAAGGTGACCCCAAAACAAAAACCATTAACTATGGGCGCGCTCTTGAATCCATTGCCCAGCGGTCCCTTTTCAGAATATTGGACCCTATGAATCGCAGGACTTCCCGGCTTGTTTGAAGTTGGGCCGTATACCCGATTGTCATCCTCTACAGATTTCAAGAAACCCGCCCAAGTTCCATCAACAACAGTGTCGTGGTTAAGGAAAACGACACGATCACACCCGTGGGCGATTGCATCTCTTACGCCGCGATTCCATGTCCCAGTTAACCCGCCACCACTCTTCTGGTCATCTACACGAATGAACTCAAGACCGGGGACGTCGGCCCAACGCCCACGCAAACTTTGCGCAGCGGGATGAGTGGACTCATTATCGTAGACCTGTATTAGGCGGGGTTCTGGCGTGTGCTCAATCACCGACTCCACACAAGGTATTCCAAACTTTGTGATGTAGTCATGCAGAGTGATTATTATAGCGGCCCTCATTTCAGATACTTCCTCGCCATCTCCATCCACCATCTACCCGTGGGTTCAGGACGGAAAACCGCATCAAATAACTTACGGGAATTGTCAACTAATGTCTGAAATAGATCCGGGTCATTACATAACCTCTCAAACGCCTCCGGAACCTCAGACATAGAGTTGACCCTAAGGTGATTTTTCTCATGTTCCCATGATTCGCCCCACGGCAAGATCATAGGCTCTAATTCCGGACCCGATATGATCGGAACCCCAATACAGGCATACTCAAGAGTCCGGTAACAGATAGAGTTGCCCCACCCCGGTAAATTTAGACCCGCCCGGGATGTCAGAAGGAGTGACATATATTCATCCCACCTCAACCTAGGCTTAGGCCCGTCCAACGGCATACCTAAATCCTTCAATTCTTGAAGCTGCTGAGATCTCGTAGGACCTCCCCATTTGGTAATTTTACCGTCTTTAGAATTACGAAGACCCATGCGACAGAATAGAACTTCGCGCTTCTTGGATGAATCAAACTGTGAGCGCCATTCTTCAATTTTGGACCACCTATCCGGGTCAGAACGAGCCTGAGTATTGAAAGCAATATAGCCCCCGGGCTCAACGGGGCCGAATAACGAGTACAAATCAAGATGTCTGCGGTCGTATTTAAGAGCCAATATGAAGTCGTAGTCCTCTTGGCAATTATCAGAGAGGATGGTCTCCCAATTGTCCCGGTTCTTCGCATACATGTTGAACGGGACAGCGTGACTGGTGTAGTCAATCAGAGCTTTGCAACTCTTACCACCTTCTTGGAATTCAACGATGTAGCCTGTTCGGGGTGGGGAGGGGACGACTTCGGCCCCGGCAGCTATCAGAGCCTCTTTGAAAGTCAGGCACCAACTTGAATAACCGAATGATCGGGTAGTCAGATAATGTTTGGGGGGGAGCGCTTCTTTATCTGGAAAAAGTATCCGCACGTTGTGGCCTCCTATTTAAGTGGTCCGGCTTCTCGACGACTCTTATCCCATATGCCGGAGTCCACCTTCCTCATGTACTTCCGTGATAACTTCCCGGCAAACGGGTCAAAGACCGAACCTATATCAAGCAGAGTCCTATCGGGTTCGAAAAGATCGTAGATGGCGGTCTCACTGAGCATGCCCGCACAAAACATGACCACCGTGCTGGGATCTTTTTCCAATATTGGCCGCAACTCTGAACACACTTCATCTTTGTATTTCCAGGCGTTATTCCTCATGGCAATAGGAACCGATAGCCACGCCGGAAGATCACTACCTTTCCGAGAGGGGTGATCTTTGGGCGGCTTAGGAGATCTATCTGGAACTTCCACAAATCGATCAAAATGAAATAAGTCCCCCTCAAGTGGTTTGAGCTTCTCGGGGCCTACAAGAATTAACCTTCGAGACCTGAGAGCTTTGATGAATAGTCCTAATTTCCCCAACCGGCCCGCATCGCTCAGACCATCCACCTGATACCACTGGATCTTCAATCCTTCCCTCTCCACATACCTCGTAAAACCCTCCTGACGAGAAGTCTTGGGAGATGGAAGCTGATAGATAGCTGGTTTAGGGAGAGGGTTTAATAACGTCTCGCGAAGCTGAGCGCCTAATTTTGGATCACCACAGAGTTTATTGTCGCCCATCCTGGACGACTGCATAGCAGTTCTAATCTCTCAGTGCCCCCACCTGAGAACACTGAATGGTTCCCGCTCAGCGATCCGGCTCGCCCACTCCTCAACACCGAATGGGAGTGGTTTGGATAGGGTGTCTTTTTTCATAGAAGACCCCCGTAGATATCCCCCCATTTTTGGATGATATGTTTATCCATCCACCCCTCTCTCCAAAATTGATGGGCCTGTTTACGTAGAGATAGTAACCCCTCTGGATCTTTAGAGAGTTCGATCAGTGACTTCGATATTTCATCCGATCCGCCGTGAAAGTGATAGGGCAAACTGTCTAAGAAAACGTTAAAAAACCCGCACAGCCCCTCCACGGTGTCCTTACCCAGAGAGGTAATAGGGAGGAGGCCCAGAGCGAGTGCTTCTATAGAGTTATTACCAAAGTTGTGCTGAAGGTTATCCCATGAGATATGGCACTTGGACATGTTCTCTAACTGGTCGGAGTTCTTTACCTTGCAGTGTTTCCCTTCTTGGGAGATGAAGTCTGCTTGTCGAGAGGTCGCCGCCTTGACCTTTTCGAACTCTTCGGGGTGCTTAAGCTTGTGCGCGACTGGCTGGAAAACTTTGATCCGATTGGGCTGGGTAATCTCTTCGGGTCCGGAAGGTCCGTAAGGCTCGATATCCTTCGTGAGGATAAAGTTTGGAATGACGGTGGCCTGTGGGTAGGTCCCCAGAAGATCCCAATGGCAAGAGTGTAGAAAATCTACCTCCTTAGGAACTGGTGTCTTCTTCTCTCGATCGGGCGATCCTCGAACAGATACAACTATCTTAGGGTTCCCAGATAGCTGTGGGATGACCTGCTGACTGAAATAGATATGGTGGATATGAACGATATCCGCCTGCTCGGATAATTCTCCCAAATTAGACCATGTGAGGCCCCTTGGGAATCCCATTTGAAAGGTTTCTACCTTTTGAACCCTTCGCGCCTCCCAACCATCTAGGAAGTGGTTGATCGCGTATTCCATTCTATAGGGGCTGCCAGCCAGATCCATCTGATGGATCATCAAAACCTTGCGGTTATCTCTCATAAATCCTATCCAAAAAACTCAGACCTCGAAGTAGAACTCAATATTGTCTTCGATGAAGTTTGTTTGGATAGCTACTAATTTAGATCCGGGCTCAATCCTATTCACGATCTCGTTGAGAGTTTGATCGGAATTGGACACGCCAGCCTCGGACATGGAGCAGAGCGCCGCCCCCAGATGTAAACGATTTACGGGGATGCAGTACCTGCGCGGTGGGTTTTCGGGTTCCGTGGTAGAACTCCCGGACTCCATGGGTACATAACTACTTTTAGAGGTCTCGTTATCCCTGACATGGATAGCGTCCTCCCTTAACTTGGACGCTACTCGGTAAACGTGATCGTCCATATTAATCCGAGTGCTGCTCATTCGAATCCTCCGCTCTTAGCTTTGAAAGAAAAGTCTTTTAGACTCATCCGGGATAACCCGGAAGCATTAAAGGGTGAATCGTCGAAGGGTGTCAAGTTATAAATTGAAGTTCCGTGACTTTTTGCCCATGTATCGGCAGATTTCCAGAAGTCTTCGTTTCTTCCGGTGAACGGCCCACCCCCGGTGGACCCCTCCCTTCGACCGTTTCCATAAAAATGAGTTTTTTCGTTCTTACCCGGATTATTTGCGGTGTGGTCCACTCCAATCACTCCGATGGGATTGCATCCCGCCAAGACTGCTAACTGGAGAGCGTAGGGAGGGGTGGTACCTACTCGGCGTATGGGACCTGGAGGTTTCTCCGCCCACGTATTCTCCCGCACCTCTTTTAGAGAGGATAGCTTAAAGTACAGAGCATTCGGGAACTTGATCTCGGCAATCTTTTGATGCTTTCGCATCCCCTCCCACATGAAAAGCTTACCATCGTGCTTTTCTAGGGATTCGCGCTCCTGCTTCATTATTACGACATCTACGAGAAGAACGACATCCGGATTATACACACGGAGTATTCGATTTACACCGATGGTGAAGATGTCGTCGAGAAGAGACAGATCGACGTGATTAAGCGCAGGAGAATTCCCCATGATGACGCAGGGCCATCCTTTTAACTTAAGCCACGTCGAATTATCCCAGAGTAGGTCAGAGTGAGATATGACTACCCCGCGTATTCAAATGAAGTGTCGTCCGCATCAAACTGACGCCTCAACCAACCCGTGGGTGCCCGCTTACCCACAAAACGGCCCTGGATCTTCCCGATAAGGGCATCACATCCGTTATCCAACTTTGCTAAAACCATCTCGTGTCCCGAATCAAACCATTTGGCGGGATTCTGAACAGCAATAAACAGGTCAGAGCTGTCTACAATGCCGTCATCTCGAAGACTTTGAGCCTCCAGATCAAGATGCACTTTATTCTCATGGAACATGCTCTTCTGATACATCAGGGCGAAGTAGGCAAAGCCCTCTTCGAGCTTCCAAGTTGGAAGCCCCATTGGATCTGTATCAGGCTGTACGGGAGAATCAAAACTCTCCACGCTTTTCAGAAGATTATTGCAGCGGGAACAGGATAGACGCTGACCCGACATATTTACGTTCCAGCGTACCGCTGTCTCGTAACAGCAGGTCTTGGCGGTCTCCACAAACAGGATTCCCACATTTGGGCGACCTAGCGAGCCCAAAACATCAACTTGGGAGCGCCGACCGCTCACCTCAGAATAAGAACCATTGCTATTAGCCATAACGATCAAACTCCTCGGAGACGAAGACGGCTTATGAGGTCTTCATTCCTATTTGCTCTAAATCCACTATTAGGCGGGATATACTCTCCCGCTCTGTCTCGTAAGGGCCGCTTCGGGTCCTCTCCCTTTCGGGCAAATGCGGCATACAATCTATGGCCCTGGGGCACAGACTTTTTACCGTCTTGGGCCGCCAACCCCTCAACCTCTGGAATATCGGTTGACTCCTCAGAAGCATCTATAGATATAGATTCAAATTCTTCTGAGTTGGAATTAGATTCCATATAATTTGAGGTACGGCGGGGCATAGTACCTACGCAATCACATTTGCAGTTCGGAAACCTTTACGGAGTGCCGAACCTCTACGGGCCACAGTACCCAGACCAACACCGTCGCCCATAACTCGCGACCCGACACTCTCGGTGCTGTTATTCACATCACCATTACGAGCAACAGAAGCCCCAAGCAGCCTACCGCCGCCCGAACCCTCAACATAATTCGCCGTGGCAGAGGGAAAACTACCCGAGCCACCGCGCGCAACTCCAGCCATCATCTTACCCATCTTTAATCTCCTTTTTATATAATTCGATGCGTCCCTATTCTACACATATCCGGGACGACTCCCAAAAACTCACAGTAAACTCTTTCGAGGTCTTTTTAGAGTACTCCACGATTCCGCATCTGAATTACGAATACCAATTGAGATTATGTTCCCACTTGGACCCTTAATCACAACGGATGTAATTAAATCTCCCGATGCCAATGCTTTTCGGACAGTACTTTGACTAGCCCTGTATCTTTCCGCTACTGCGGTAGGACTTAGGTATATTTTAGGTATCTCACTCATCAACCAAACGCAACCAATTGATAAACGAAACTAACATCACGGGTTTCATTCGCTGGCGAAGAAACCACAGAGAACTTGATGCGCCAGAAGGGTGCAGGGATAGCTAACCGATTAGCGTTAACATCTATAAAGGGTATGAAGCTGCCCTCGTCAAGGCTGGGAGGACTCGAATCATTGATATCCGCGTCCCAAGTTATAGAAAATATGGAAGTTTCAGTTTGGTCTGCGTGCTCATTTAACTTGAACCAATTCTGCTGGTCGTTGGATAGCTCAAGGGTAAGAGTAGCACTGGCAATCGCTGCCAAATTAAGACGGTGAACCGCAATACCGCCATACACCCTTCCCATGGGATCAAATACCTGACCAACATGCCCTTCAGTAGTGGAGGTCGGTTGGGCCATGTAAGGGCGATATATCGTTTCGGTACTACTCCAAATAGGCTTTCCGGCCATGATTTATTCTCCAGTTAATAACTTAATTTGACTGCCCGTATAATATAATAACTCAAGTGTCTTTGAGCGAGAGGCTTACCGCCCCCCTCTCGAAATACTCGCACAGATTTGACCCTTGGGTCGAATATCCAATTATCACCTCTACAAAGACACCCGAGGGGGCCCCAATAGGGGCTCCCTCATTTTTTGTCTCACCCCGCCCTTGAAAAGCAGTGATGACTGTCGTACTTTATCCCAACATGCCAGCGATAACTACAAAAAACGCCCCCGAGGAGCTACTTGTCGCGGACTTGAGGGCTTACGCTCACCAATTAATAGTCGTGCAGAACTTGGGAATCAAATTTCACGAAACCATAAAAGAATACCAGCGGGCGCAGAAACTCGCCCCCGATTCGGAAAATGCAACTTCGAAGTTCAAAATTACTAAAAAATATTTACACGCTTTGATGTTCGAACTTCTCCCAGAAGGAGAGTTATGCGAATGAGATTCTAAAAAAAACATCAGACCGGCCTATAAACCGAGGGGAGGACGACATCATGCTCGATATTTCTATGTGCCAAAATAAAAGTTGCCCCGCTAGGGGCGGGTGTGTAAGGCACGAATCTTCGGGAACTAAACCCTCTACAGGTCAGTTCTACGAGAACTTTGAATGGAGAGACGGGTGCGATAATTTCAAGGACAATAAAGGGAGGGTGGGACGCCTAAGCGTGAACAAGTTTGGAAATATAGTAAGAGAGACACAAAAATGATTGAAATCGAAATAGGGTGGAGACTCTTCACAGTATCGGCAATATTAATTTTAGTTCTGAGTGGGATTGATAATCGAGGAAACAAGCATGGCAAATAAATCTGACAGGTATGCTAGACACGGAATGTCTGGAACGCGCATTTACAAGATCTGGGCAAATATGGTGATGGCAAAGACCGCCGCGTACGAGTGGAAAAACTTTGTGGCATTCTATAAAGATGTAGGTGATCCGCCTGAAGGTGATTACCTATTCAGTCGACCCGACGTTTCTCGGAAACACGGTCCCGATAATTTCGCATGGGTCACTAGAAGCGAATACGTCCAAAAAGAAGGCGAGCGCCGCAAGCGCAGGATTGACGGTAAAACCTTAGGAGAGTGGTCAGACGAAATTGGTATCCCAATTGATACTATTCGCCGTAGAATTCGAAGAGGTTGGGATCCAATGAAGGCCGTCAGCTTAGGAAGTCAAAAGTGTGAAAAGCGACTTCCTAGAAAATGAAATAACTGTCTATGACACGAATGAGTAAACCTTGGAATCCCGACTGGGCCTTCATCCTGATCTGGGTAGCCTTTATTGCTACATATTCCGCATTGGCCCTCATTTTTATTTTATCCTGATAAGCCCTCACTTAGTGGCTATTTTAGAAGGTCTCCCCCGTCGTCGAGGTTTCCAATCCCTCGCAACGTCAGGGGAGATCCCTATAGCCACCACATTATCACTAGGTCCAATAATGTAACTAGACGCGGATAACGTCCCATCTTGAATGGCGTTCAAAACTGTTTGATGGTGAACCCCATGCATCTTAGAAACAGTTTTTACGGAAAGGTGAATCCGCCTCTTCCTGGCGGGACTCTTATTCAAGTCTTTAATGTTCATGGTTGGATATTACGATAATCTTCCGGTCCCTAACAAGATTCCAATTTACGCATCCGGAACCGTCAAAAATATAGGGTTAGACCAGAAGGTGGTATCATATATGGCGTTGTAGGGCCCCCACAACCAATCAGGGTTGTAGGTATTGTATGGGAATAAGTAAGTTACCTTAGCTTGGCATACGAAGCGATCACCGGGCACTATCCAAAAACTACGCTTCGGATTAAACAACTCACTTACAAACCAGAGGGGTCTCATTGGATTAGTTTGGAATCCTCCGCCCTCTACCCAAGATAGGGGCCCAGAGTTATTGAAACTTTGAGAACTAAATTTCCACGTTGATCTCCTTACCGTAACTCCAAATAGGCTGGTGTCTTCAATATCGTTTTTCAATCTATGCCAAGGTAGTAATGTTTGCATGATTGTGTAGGGGTAATAACTTTGGTCAACATGTAATTCACCAAAAGGAGTCTGAATGGGGACACCCAGGGCCCTGCTCAAATGGAATTCAATTATTATCGTAGGTCCATAATTATCCAACATGTTCCCGGCAGGTGGATAATTAGGTTCAAAGTACCTTGGTATCGCGATGTTAGGCCAGTCGGGATATCCTGAGTACATTAACGGAGTTAAGATCCCGTAGTTATAGAATAAGAATCTAGAGTCATGCCTATACCACAGGTAGAAGGATTTAGGATCTTGTAAGGGCTTATTATCTCGCTGGCGACCGTCATATAAAACAGGTGGGTTTGTTTCATATTTCCAAATGAAAGGCGGGTTCGTATCCGGATAATTAGCTAAATAGATATAGTCCGGATGTACTCCGTACCACAGTAGTCGGGGATCCTTAAACTGGGCTTGTCCCGCTATAGCAAAGGCGGCCAATAGTATTGCCGCACACGCAACCCACTTGAAAAAACATATAACCATCTTCAACATTTTTACTTCCTCCTCACGCCAGAGTAAAAGTTGCCGATTTATTCGATTGTATCTGGGTCTAAAATTTCCTCGTAGTAGACGATGTAATCTGCGCGGATTGACTTCATGGAGGGGACCCTAGACCTCCAGAAGCATGGGGATACCATTCCCGCCTCGTTTGTATTCTCTTTGATTATCTTCTCGATTGAAGGTTCCCCTCTATTCCATACCAAGAGGGGTTCGAGCATGTCACCTTCAACGCAAAGCCTTATTTTCCAGAGCGTGGCCGGGTCTTTTTTCGGGAAGAAGAGGCCACCCTGGTCGACTTCTTCTTCGAAGTCTTCTTCG
>Ga0098061_1000683_pt1 | contig 16440 bp, 32 predicted proteins | sample 22_taG_FD_92579 | JGI IMG/M metagenome (GOLD analysis project Ga0098061, IMG submission 92579) | Marine viral communities from the Subarctic Pacific Ocean - 22_ETSP_OMZ_AT15343 metaG | ecosystem: Environmental > Aquatic > Marine > Oceanic | place: Subarctic Pacific Ocean | collected 2015-01-20
GAGGCAACCAATGGATGACTACACAGCAGCACGATTCGCTGATGCTTACGAGCGACCCTACCCCGAGGACCACCCACGGTGTGAGTACTGCGGCGAGCACTTGACTGATGACGAGCAAGACCACGAAGGACCGAACGAACTGTGCAGCGAACACCGCACGGATGACCAACAGACAGAACAACAACAACAACAACAACCAACCCTAACGGAGGCAACCAATGGGTGAATCAACAACAAAGAAATGGGACCCCTACACACACATCACCGACCTTGTGATCGAAGGACTTGAGAAGGGCGTCGGCCCTTGGTCTAAGCCATGGCGACTGAAGCCGGGGATGTCCGATGGACTCAACGGTCTACTACCATTCAACCCCTGCACCAAGTCAGGTGGTCGAGTGTACAACGGCAACAACTCCTGGCTGCTGGCCATCCGTGGCCTGCGCTTTGGATGGACCGACCCTCGGTTCTGCACCTTCAAGCAGGCAAAGGCGCGAGGCTGGCAGGTCAAGGACGGACAGAGCGGTGCCAAGGATGGGCCGGGTCCATCGCATGTGTACTTCTTCATCGTGAAGAGCTACCCGAAGCTGAGTACGCTGACCGGCGAGCCCTTGGTTGACAGCAACGGCAAGCCAATCATGTGGACATCATTCAAGCCGAAGGTGTACCGAGTGTGGAACTTCGAGCAACTCGATGGACCCGAGGCATGGGTGACCGAAGAGGAGGAGGCCGCCGAGGTGACCGAGGAGGAGACCACTGCACTCAAGCATGACCTTGCATGGGAAGTCATCGAGGCATGGCGACAGGTGGTGCCTACCAAGTTTGGTGGAGGGCGAGCATTCTATATGCCTTCCGCTGACCGCATCCAACTGCCAGAGTACGAGGCGTTCGACTCCGAGGAGGACGCGCTGTCCACCGAGTTCCATGAGGACATCCACTCCACGGGGCATGAGTCCCGAGAGGAGCGAGACTTCTCAGGACGATTCGGCAACGAGGCATACGCCTTTGAGGAGTTGGTAGCAGAGCTTGGGTCTGCAAACCTCATGGCTGCGACCGGCGTAGTCGGTCCCGGCATTGTCCGAGAGGACCACGTCAAGTACCTACAAAGCTGGATCAAGGTGCTCAAGAAAGACAACAGGGCGCTGTTCACGGCGAGCAAGCTGGCACGCCAAGCAACCGAACGCATCCTAAAGAACCATGAACAATCCGTGTCGGCGGTCAGGGAGACAACGGAGAAGGCTGCGTAAGCAGCCGCAACGGGGTGAGGGTAGGGACATACCCTGCTCTCATCCCAACCCTACCTTAGAACACAACACACGCCCAGCAATGGGCACTGGAGGCAACTAATGACAAACTATACACTATACATTGCAGAGATTGACAACCTACCGGAGGACGCCACAATCGACGAACTGGCGTTTCTTTACTACAAACCCCACCAAGATACACCGGGCCCAGTTCACATGTTCCGAGTCAAGGCGACAGGCATGGAGGAAGCAACGGAGCGCTTGCGTGGTCAAGCATTCAACAAAGGCTGGTCTATTCACAACACCCTTTCAATCGTGGTTGACGGGGCAGGCATGAGATACCGCGACTGGATTGAGATGAACTTTGACGCGGCGAACAACGAGTTGTTCAAAGCCAAGGAAGAAGCAGCCAAGTGGGCGACTGCTTTGCATAAACTAAACCAAACAGGAGGCAACCAATGAGATACGAAATGTTCTACACCGTCACGATCCAGAGAGGCGGCTGCGTAGAGGTAGAGGCAGACAATGCCGAGGAGGCTAAGGCAATCGCCATGGCCTTCCTCACAGAATCAGATGAGTCCAACGTCACCCGCTCTTGGCCTGACTGCGTGGACATGGACGATCCCAAGTACGTTCTCGATGAACCCACAACGAAGAGAGTGATGGATGGAATGCTCGAAGGATGCCTGTGATGAGGCTGGCACTTGAACTGACTGGCCTTTGCATCTTTCTGTGGGCGGTCATGGAGGCTCGTGGATTCATCAAATCAATCGAGAAGCAAGAGCGTGAGTAAGCCATCAGCACTGGAGCTAATCGTTGCACGGACCCTTGAGCATTGGTTGAGGAAACCAAGAATGTCCCAACCTAAAACCAAGAACGTCCCAAAAGATAAGCGTAAACCATTGAAATGATTAGCGTCTGGTTTTGCAAATGTCCCAAGCCATTGTGTGAAATGTCCCAAGTGTCCCAAGGTTGAAGGCCTAAGCATCTGGAATCACTGTGTTCCATTCGGGCAAATGTCCCAGCCTGACATTCAAAGTTCCCTTCTCCCCCAGACCCCCTCTACCCTCAAATGTTTATAATTGGTATAGATATACACTAGTAGGTATATGAATCTAATAAAAGATAATTGGATCTAATAAGATCTCAGCGGCCTGTCAAACCCCAATCAACACAAGGGACTGAGAGCCTGCCGAAAATAAAATAAACTTTTCCTGTCCGCCTAAGACATTTGACCGCGTCTTCTAAGACAGGAAGGGAAAACCCCGACCGACAACCAACCCCAACAAGGCAACCAATCATGATCGAATGCATCAATCTTTACCCACTATCTGAAGACCAAGACCCTGGCGGAGAGTACCAAGTTCACCCGCTTGTGCGGCTTGAGTATTGGATCAAAGGCAAACTACAAGACAAGCTGGACCCCAACGACCTCATGAAAACCATGGCCGGAGTACCAGCCACCGCCGAAGAGATCGCCCTGTTGCGCGAGGCATACACGGCTTGCCTAAAGGGCGACCTCGAACGTGCCATCTTTCTGGCACGTGAGTACGAGCAGCTTGATCCCTATGGATTCTATGACGGAAGCTTCTGGGATGTGAAGTTCCCTGACATCGTCTTTGTTCAACCAATCCCCAACCAACTCAACAACTAAGAGAGGAAACCCCATGAGAACATTCAACAACCGACAGATGAGCGCAGCCTTCAAGAAGCTGGGCTTCCGTAAATCCGAATATCAACTGACCCGAATGGGCATAAGCTACAAGCACCCATGGTCCAAGGCCCTGTTCACATTCGCTAAGGCCGAGAACGGCGGTATCACTTGCTCCGCTCCCGGCGAGGATAAGCTGTGGAGCTTCCCCCTCGGACTAACTCAAGAGAAGTTCGAGGCGTTCGAACAGGCTGGCGTTCGATTCCCTTGGGTAGAGGACAGCAATGCTGACCAGATAGGAGTGCGCGAAGTCCTGCTATGCATAGCCCGAGGCTTTGGCGAGATGCTCGAAGAGGAAGTGGAGTGCGACGAGTGTGGCGAGGTGGAGTACCGGGCCCACATGGTCCAAGGACCCAACGGGCTTTTGATACATGAAGACTGTGTAGAAGAAGTAGCAGACTGGAATGAACACCCAGATGCATTTACCAAACGCATGCTTGAACGGCGTGCCCAACAACAACAGGAGAGTGAAGTATGAGCGACAAAGAACGGCAAGGAACAATCTTAGAAACCGTGACGACGGAAGGAGGCACCGTCTACGAACTGCGACAGGATGGACACTACTGCAAACTCTACACTGTAGGAGAGCACGGCTACTTCTGTGGCTACGTCAGTAACCCTGAGTACATGCAAGACGCCATCGACAACCACGAGGAAGAGATGAGAATCATGCTCGCTGAAGCTCAAGAAGAGTTTGAAGGTAGTTTACTACTTGACGGTAGAATCTAACCAACAACCAACAACCAACAATCAACAACCAACAATCAACAACCAAGAGAGGCAACCAATGTTCAATCACAACACACAAATCAACCGAGCCGGGGCAGCAATGACCCGAGCATTCCAACAAGCAGCCGAGGCGCTCATCGAACAGCGAGACAGCAGCGACTGCTGGGACCTAAAGCAACTCGGGGTCAAGCGAAAGACCTTCAAGGGTGTGAAGCTTCATCGAGTCCTTCTATGCAAGGGCTTCAACCAACCCCGCATCGCCGTAAGCAATGGCAGTATTGCATTCGACTTGGTAGGCAGCGAGCAGCATGACGCTTGGCTCGACACCAACCACGATGTCAATGCTTGCACCGGGCCAAGCTGGGAGAAGCAAGAGGTAGGCATCAACCCTGAAGTCTTCGACCAAAGCGGCTGGCTTGTCCAGAAGCTGCACCACGAGAAGGCAGGGGTGAATGCCGTGCTGCTCAACGCTGCACTCAAGTGGGTAGGCGACGGACCTGTCTCAATCACTCAGAAGCCAACCGAGCCACTCGGACCCATCCTTGTGCAGAACACGGAGAAGCTTGTGTCGGTGGTAGTGATGCCAGTCCGACTCACCTAAACACTAACGACCTGGACACGTCATCAAACTGTCCACCCACCAACCAACTGACAACCTATGGAGGCAACCTATGGAATCTATCCTTTACACACAACTAAACCCTGACGACTGCAACATCCAAGACGTGGAGTTTGAGCGAGGTATCAACCGCTTCATGGAGCGGTACATGACCAGCTTTCCTCTCTCGCTGCTTGAGAAGGACTACGATCGCTGGGAGCTTCAACCTCTTGGTACATGCGAGGTCGAATCTGAGTTTCCAGCAGACTCTGACGACTGTCACGAAGTGTTCTTCGTCATCGACATCTACGGCGAGCGGCATGAGTTCGCGGACGAGTGTGATGCTGAGTACTTTGCTCAGGAGCAGAACGAGGAGGAAGAGCAGAACCGACTTGGCTTCCCTTGGGCGCACAACTGCTGCTTCATGCCAGAAGACAACATCAGGGACGAGGAACTGCGTGCCGCTGGATTCACTATCGCGCTCTATACAGACAGCGACGGTGATCAAGTGCGCCTCTGTGGGATTGATAGCTGCGGCTACTCTTTCATGGGCGCTCACTTCTCCAAGCTGTGTGCAATCGTTTACCACCGCTGGGGCAGGGCAGTGCAGACTGTCGATGGTCTCCGGCTCATCGAGTTCCCTAAGACAGGAGGTGAGTGATGAGACTGAATCTTTGGGGCCGCTGCAACGGCGGCGAATGGGAACACATCGACAGCGCGGAGAGCACGGACGACAAGTCCTATCTCCTCGCTGAATACCGGATGGCCTTCGGGCCGGGCTGGCAGTTCCAGTGGCGACGTAAGGGAGGTGAGTGATGGGTTTTCTCGACAGGGAGTTCAACCCCACCTACAAGACGCGGTGGCTGCCATCCAAGAAAGTGCTGAAGCCAGGACAGAAAACCTATCGAGTGAAGGAGAGAGAGGATCACCACGAGCAGACTTGCGACCAAATGGACAGGCTTAGTGAGCTATTACAAGAGCCACCCTCATTGAGTGATGGGGGGTTCAAACCATGACAAAGGTGTACCTTGTACGATTCAACGTAGGAGTGGAGACCTATGCAAAGGTCTGTCACTGGCTGCCTGGAGGTGGATATGCCAGGACGATTGGCGACATGCTTCTGAAGTTCATGGTCGATCTCTACCAGGGAGAAACAAAGCCCCGCTTTACCAGCCCAACCATCTTGGCAACAAGGTGGGTGGTGTGGTCATGCCAACAGCAGAACAAGAGGCATCCACTAAGGGTAGAGAACATCGGTGTAGTCTCAAACGAACGCTATGTTTTTGCGGACTATGTGTTCGACATCAACTGCGATCAACTGGGGCCACTAACCAACCTGCCAGACATCAGATGCACCCGCGTCAATCACAACGGAGGAGAGAACAAACCAGTAAAACTTCAACCATTTAGCATGTACCGACAACTCATGCTGGAGGAGAAAACAGAACCAATGATCATTGAAGACAGCATGCTGTGACATTTAGTGACAACCAAACATAAACAACGTGGTTACTATGTAGCCACGGAGGCAACAACTATGGGACATTCAATCCCCGACCAAGACATGACCGATGCGCTCATCGTAGCACTCGGTAAACTTATCAACAACAAGACGTTCAAGACCGCTCGTCAAAAGCTGGAGCCTGGTTCATACGATGTGCCAGTGTTGGTCCACGGAACCTTACAGGTTGACGTGGCAGAGGACTACAGCCGCAAGGGAACAAGCCGTATCCCTTACACCGTCGTCATTGCATTGCTTCTCAAGCATGCTGGCTACACCAAGAAGTCCTCAGTGCGGACGCTGACAAAGGTGTTTCGTGAAGCTCACGAGATGGACAAGGACGCAGCCAAGCTTCTCATGCAGGAGTACGGACTCACTGAAGCCTTGACTACAGTGCAGAAGATTGTGGCTGACTCGCTTCCACCTATCCACGCCAAGGGTGTGGTCAAGGTTCAGAGCGAGGGCTTGGTAATCGAGCAGCGTGAGTTGACTCGCTCCGAGGCTGAAGCCCTGTTCCCTGCCGCAGCGGTGGCAGAGGATCGCAAGCTCAAGCCACGCAAAGAAGAAGAAGGAGGTGAGTGATGAGTGAGTCTTATGAAATACCAATCCGAATCAGTTTACTCCTTGAGGTAACAGTCGAAGCTGACAGCCTTGAGGAAGCCCAACAAAAGGCCCTAACCTTTGAGATAGATGACCAACTGGTGGGGGTAAACGATGGGGCCGATGGCCAGTGGTGCGAGTTTGACCAAACAACGGAGGTGCGAGCGGGAAGAGTGAGCTTCGGAGCATACCTAAAGGATCAGCGGGGCAGGCTGGGGCTAACGCAAGGCGAGCTTGTGGAGCGCACAGCCGGAACGGTCTCGCAGTCGAGCTTAAGCCACTATGAAGCGGGGAGAAAAAGACCGGCTCACGCGGGGCTTGTCGCCCTCCTGGGGGCGCTCGGGGTCAACGGGATCGATCGGGCGGTGGCTTTAACTGTTTGGGCTTCGCCCTTGGGAGGTGAGTGATGACTGCCAAGCAAGCAATTGACCGGCTCAAGGCTGCCGGTATTGACGTTAGAACTGCTCCCGCCACGGAGGTGGTTGAAAAACTGACCGAGCTTGCTACCGAGCTTCGGTGGTCTAACCCGGCCGAAAGGGCCAACAACATGCTGGCGCACCTTCAAGGGTTGACCGCCATCTTAGAAGGAGGTGAGTGATGGAATATGAATACAAACCTGGAGAGTTCTTTAGATTCGAAAGCGAACAAGAGAAGAAAGAGTTTCAGGAGGAGGCCGACGACCGAGCCGTCCCCCTTGCTCAAGTCATTCAAGAGAACATCGACGAACAAAACCATGTCGGCGGTGCCGAGGATGGACAATGGATGCGGGACAACGATCCCGACTGGAGGTACGGATGAGCGCCAAAGGATGTAAAGGCAGAGGCGGTAACGCTAATGGCAAGAAGAACGAGGGCCGCCGTCACGGTGGCGGTGGAAGTGGTAAAGGCAAGCGCCGTCGCGCTTCTGCCTCGCGCGTAGAGAAGGCTCACGAAACCGTTGAGCGTCGAGCGGGAAAGAAAGAAGCCACGGAGTATGACCCCGACTCCATCATGGGAATCATGGAAAACATAAAGAGTCTGGCCGACGAGATCAAAGGAGGTGAGTGATGAAGAGAAGCAAGTGGATTGAGACCGAGGTCGAGGAGGGGGGCAAGGTGTTCTTGCTCCCCGTTCGATGTCGTCTTGAAGTCAAGGACAATTACGTCCGAACAACAGTGCAAAGCAGGGATGCAAATACCGGCAAGTGGAATACCAAGATGCATTCAGAACCTATGCACATACCAAATACAAATACAATATCAATGGATGCATTGAACGAAATGGCTCAGAAGTTTGCTGACAAACTCATCGAGTCTACTGAAACTTCATTGCACCCTGACTGGGAGGTGAGTGATGGGCGAGCAATTCAATCTTGAAGAGATCAACAGCATCGGACTAAACAATCATCAGTGGATGATGGTCATCCAAGGACTGCAACGGAACCTTTTGTATTCGAGGAACTCAATCGCGAAACACCGCGAGCTATACTCGGTTGACGCAGATCCAAAAAACACACGAGCAATAGCCGCCTACAGGGAGGACATCGAGAAGCATCAGGATATGCTGAAGTTCATTAGACAAAAGATTTTTACTAATGACGAGCGGAAAAATGTTCCCGACTTTTGAACGACAACCTATAGATGTTAGCGCGGTATCTGCTGCACACAAAGAGGCGACCAAGGCGCTTAGGAAGGCAAGGGCTTCCGGCTCTACAGGACTTGAGGCCGCTGTCATTGCTCAACGAGAGAAGAACAACACCTACAAAAAACTAACGGGGACTGACCTCCCCGGTTTCAAAACGGAGGCAACTATGGAACCACTATCTAACTACGACGCTGTCGGTCTGGCCGAGGGCTTTGTCGAGGGAACTGATGACCAACGCATCCAAGCGTGGCAGCAACTCATTGACACTGGCCTGGTCTGGCAGCTTCAGGGCGGCTTCGGGCGGACAGCAATGAGTCTGATTGAATCAGGCATCTGCTCACCACCCAAACCAATCCCCGCACCTTAGCGGTTGCGTGCCCACCCAGTACCCCTGGACTCCTGTGTTCTGGCCGTCGCATAACGCTCAAGGATACGGACAGCCGCAGACCTGGCCTTCTTTGCACTCGACAAGTCGAGCGTCTTGAGGTCTGTAAAGTTTGCAGCCTTACCTCTCCGGCTCTTTCTGCAATCCCTATAGGCGAGAGCATCCTCGGACGATGACAGAAGAACACGAAACAAAGGGCCGTCTTGGTTGTACAGCATGTCAGACAGAGACCTTGTCTGTTCTGGGAGAGTCATCAAGTCTTCAAGAACCTCTTGGTCAACGTCATCCCAGTCAAGCACTTCATCTATGAGTGACTCAGACAATCTCCTCCAACCAGACTTGATGGGCCATGGCCGCTTAGGGACCACGGATAGATAACAGTTGATGGACGACTTCTGAGTTAGCCCACAAAACTCCCTAAGAGTTCTGGTTATCTCCGCCCTTGTGAAACCATCGAGTCGCATCTCTCGTACAATCTCTTGATGTTCACCTTTCCAAAGACGACTACGCATGAAACGATCCACAATAAGAACCGCAGAATCCAGAGCAATCAATGTCGCTGATGGAAGCGAAGTACCCGCAGCACCCTGGCATTATGGTGCCGTCCAAGCATGGCTTGCCTGGCGCAAGGTGCAGCAAGAAATGGGAGACAGCATCTTGCTCAAGGACTTCTCCGCTGACTGTAGCAGTACGATGGTGCGCGTTGTCGCACTTCTGTCTGGTCTCAACAAAGGCTCGGGATCATTTAATGCCGTGCATAAGTGGTGCATTGAAATCTCAGCCTCTTGGAAAGAGCGGGGTGTGCCTTACGAGATGTGGCTGCTGGCCCGACCGGATGGAACGATTGGAGCCAAAGCAAGAAAAACTACTGACAACAAAGCTAAGACTGTATAATATATGCATACACAAGGAGGAAACTAAAAAGCACCATGACGAACTCTTTGCCTGTTCACCCACATGTGTTCTGGGCACCAACGACAACCTTTAAAATCACCACCAACAACTTCAAAATATGCTGGAAACGGGGGCCCAGACGGGAAGCAATGGGGGCAGACCCGATCAATAACCTTGGCGACATAACTACTAACGATAACCCTATCACCTATACAAAGACTCTTTGGAAGCGGATTGCCGCTATCAGCACGAGGAAACAAGGAAACAACCATGATAAGAACTACACCTAAACCAAAAGAAACACGCGCCCAGAAATTCTACAGGCTTTCCGAATGCAAATCAATGGCAGAGTTTGCACGCAAGACAAGCTTCCACCCAGTGACAATAAGAACATATCTCCTTCCATCCGATAGGAAAAGCTGGAGACCAACACCTATCCCTGCTTTGCATAACTGGGCACAAGCCCTCAAGGAAGGCGGCGGACCATCAATCGCTATTGGGCTTTGGCCTGATGGGGACGTGACCTTTGAAGTCGAACAAGAATAGGCGACCAAAGTATTGGTCAAACTGGAGAGAGGACTCAAAGCTGTCGAGCATAGTGGCTTCCTATGAGATCTTCATAGGGGATAGACTGTCTGTTGTATCGTTCACTAATACAGGCGCACCCATAATGGAGATAGTCTCGCCAAAAAGATCACTAAGAAAAAAAGCAAAAAAAGCAGGGATGATTTATGGGCGATGGCCAACAGAAAACGGTGGAGAACGGCGCGGGTGGATACCTGGCCGACCTGATGAGCCGTTAGAAACAAACCCTTATTTAATTGAAAAGCGTTGATGAGTAGTAAAAGTCGGTTAGACTTAAACCTGTCAGGTGTTGGTTGCCTCCAACCACGACGTTGCGACCCCGGTAGTGTCGGTCTCTATCGGGGTCGCTTTACGTCCAGCTAAGACTGTTGAGAATATCCATCGGCGGCCCAGCCGCCCCCTTTGAGTGAGAAGCTTGTCCGCGATACCATCTTATTGGTCCGCTTAGACTGGCACTTTGGACACACCTGGGCTTTGTCGCGCTCCGCTTGGGACAAGAGCTTATCGAACTGAGCAGCGCAGTTGTCACAACGATATTCAAAGATGGGCATTTTAGTACCAGGTTGGTTGACTGTCCTCATCATCAAGGTCTTTCCTTATACGCTTAACCTGTGTGAATTCAACGGGCCGCACTACCCGCCGAGTCTTGTCCTCAAACTTCTGGTTACTCGCATTCCAATCCACATGCACAGTGCCGGTTGCTCCGTTGCGATGCTTGGATATAATAATCTCAGCGTCTGAGGGGTCAGCCCTTTCGTCGTAGTAACTGTGCCTATAAAGGAACATCACCACGTCTGCGTCTTGTTCCAGTGAGCCAGAACCTCTTAGGTCTGACAGCATGGGCCGCTTGTTGGTGCGCTGCTCGCAGCCACGGTTGAGTTGGGCAAGGCAGAGGATAGGCACATCCAAATCTCTTGACAGCACCTTTAATGCACTGGACACCTGTGAAACACTTTGCTCCATACTCTCCGCTTTTGGCGGTCGAATAAGTTGCAGGTAGTCCACCACGATCAAACCAAGATCGGGCTGCCTTGACTTAAGGCGGCGTGCTTGTGCAGATATTTTTGCAATACTGATCCCAGCCTTATCTGAAACATACAAGGGAGAATCGTGAAGGAACTCAAGCGCTGATGTTTCAAGCCGGTCCCAATCTTTAGAGCTAAGGTCTCCCGTCTTTATGTTCCAAGCGTTTACCTTGGCAAGTGAAGAAGCCATTCGGTCAGTCAGTTGATCCGCGCTCATCTCTAAAGAAAAGAAAGCCACAGGTACTCGTGCCTCTAAAGCAGCAACCGCAAGGTTTAAAGACATGGCTGTCTTGCCCATGGAGGGTCGAGCAGCCAACAACGTTAGGCCAGGGTGAAGGCCGCTCAATACATTGTCGAGCGCCACAAGGCCCGTAGACAAGGCAGTCACAGTTCCGCTGGCATTTAGCGCAGCAAGCCTCTCCCACCGATTCTGAGCGCTTTCGACAAGCTGCGGACCCTCATGCCAGTCGTCTCCACGTTGTCTGCCAGCAATGTCTAGTAGGTCCTTCTGGCCCTGCTCAATAAGCTCATCAATCTCTAAGCCGCCGTTGGTAGCGCAAGCCTGTAAATTTATAGAGGCTAAAACCATTCGCCTACGAATAGCCTTCTCTCTCATGTTCTTGGCATGGTAGGGAACCGAATCAAGAACAGGACAACATTCAGGCAGGCTTGTGATGTATGCGAGGTCGTTATATTTAGACTCTGAATTTGTGGTCATGAGATGTTCGCAAACCATCAAGACATCAACGTGCTTCCCGCTGTGGGCTCGCGAGCGAATCAAAAGATAAAGGTTCTTGTGTTTGTTACTATAGAAATCGTCTGGCTCGATCTCACCAGCAACGTCATTCAATAGTGTGGAGTCTGATAGTAAACCTCCGAGAACAACTTTTTCGCTTTGAATGCTGTTAGGAAACTGCTTGTCGGTCATCGGTGGTTGCCTCTACTAATGATTTTGTTTTGAGTGTTGCTCTGAAGCTCAGTCCGAACCTCTGATAGAAATTGATCGCGTACAACGTGTTGCTGTTTTCCAGGTCGGAGGGTTCCCAAAAATCTCCAGCCCCCCACTGAATCAACAGCCTCAACCATTGCTTCATGCACTCGTCGTATACTGTGAAGCGATGTTGGCCGAGAAGGATAAGCCCCAACCAAGAACAGCAGGCGCTCCCACAGAGCCTCGTACTTTGGTTCAAACGATTGCTTCTTAGGTGGAATGAATACCCATTCATTTCCATCCCATCTTTCTCTGGCCACTGTCACATTGCGATCTACCTTCTCTCTATTAAGAAGATTGGCAATGTCCATGTATCCCTGCTGTCGCCAGCTATCGACCAAGAAGTCACCGTCTGGAAACTCAAAGGCCATTCGGACAACAAGGATGAGATCCTGAGCGGTATGACCCCCAACCAAAGCGGCCCGTAACACACGCTCTCTACCCTTCGTTAGCTTGTTGTGGCGATGGGTCCTTCGGTATTGAGCTAACTCCCAGACATCAAACACAGTTCGGATCTCTACAACAAATCGTTCAGCACGTTTTGGGACGATGACAGCAGCAGGTTGGGACGCAAAAAGAACCAGGCTTTCTGTGATTACAGGGGTTTGCGTATCCTCAACAGCGATAGTTTGGGACGGCACCGTATCTGTGTTGGGACAATTTGGTTTAAATCGATCCAGTATCGAGCGTGTTTTTCTTTCGGTAAGACCCCATCGACTCATTAGTTTTCGGCGCGACGGAACTTTTCCAGTTTCAAGTTCAAGAAAACCAATATCAATTTCTGCCAATTTAATAGGCCATGGTTTTTTTATAGCCTGCCGAACCTGCCTCCACGCATCAGCAGTGATTAATAATCCGGTCGGTCCACTGTCTTTATTCATCTTGCCATCGGTCCTTTCCACTTCTACTGATTCATAGCGAAAACTGTTTGACTGTCAATGCCTGTGACAAATCATGACAATTCGTTTTGCAAATTTCTAAGGCCCCACATTGCGATACACGCCGCGTCAGCAATGCCGTCGTGAGCTTTGCGTTTTCTGCCTGGTGATAAATCCAGTTTGGGTAGCCGCTGTTTACAAAGATAAATGGCGCGGCCCTTTCCTGAGCCGGGGACATCTCGGAGCACTGACTTTTGCCAGGTCTTAGGATGCACCACCGAACAGGGGATGGCTAATGTCCCTATTACACCAAGCCACAAGCCGTACCCCATCCCAAGCGAAAACATTGAAGTCCCGCCCTGTGACGGCATGGCCTGCTGTTTTTCTATACATACAAGACGCACTTCTTGCAGCGCATGAAGCTCAGTTAAATGATTCCCCATAGCGACTGCGTCATATTCTCGTCGGCTACCTTTCCCAATCGGAACTGTGAACCGCTCCTTGGTAAGCGCTACACTCCTTATGATTCCGTGTTCGTCCATGGCGACAACCGCGCCGTCTTTCCCTGGGTCAATTGCTACTACTAAACTCATTTTCTGCCTCCAATATCTCGGGTACAAGGTCATCAAACATAAGGGAACCAGGCTTGACGCCAAGCCGCGACGAAATTTCTTCAAGCCGTTTTTTTCTTGGAGCAACGCGGCCCGACATGTACCGCTTTAAAAGCGAGTAGTCTATGCCTGTTTCCCTGGAAAACTGCCTGAACCCGCAGCCGTAAGCTTGGATTAGGTAGTGAAGGTTCTGACCAAATATTCGATAGGGCTCGTTCATTGTTTCTACTATATAGTATTGGGGGCAAAATGCACACCCACCCTTGACAGGGCGCATCAAATGCGCCAAGTTCTTTTGGAGGCGGTCAGTTTATTGCTCGTCATTACATTATGCTAATCCAAGGAGAGCACCCGTGTCTATTTTACCTGAAGTTACTGAGACTCTAATGAAGGAAAGCAATACAAGAAAGCTTACAGACCCAAGCGTTTTGATTGCCACGGCTAACCGCATGCTTTCTAAGGTCACAGTCGAGGGGAACCCAGAGCACCGGACCCGTAGCAAGATTGCCCGCTGGCGCGTATCAAACCTTCTCAGCGCTATTGATGAGGCCACTTGGTTCAATATGGTATCAGCAACGCTTGACGGGCAAAAGAAAACCCTGAACAACATGCAGTCAAACGGCGACTGGCAGCCCTGTGGTTTCGAGGCTGAGATCCGCGAGGACGCTGGGGTGGCTATCTTTATGCTCGGTGTTGAATGGACAGATGAAAACGGGGCGGAAGATGTTGTCTATCAGAACGGTGCCCCTGTTGTAAACGTTAACGTCACCACAAAAAGCGAACCAAGCGGTGGCAACGAAATGACTCTTGAGATCTTAAAGATGCTGGCCGCAGGCCAAGTCAATGCTAACGAAGCCATTTCACGCTTAGAGGGCGTTCTCTCCTCAAAAGATGAGGAAGAAGTCATTAAAGAAGCAGAGCCTACAGCCAAGGCTAAGACAGCAACCACTAACAAAAAGCGCTCAATCGGAAAACGACCTACGAACTGATCGGCGCTCATCAGGATGAATCCTTTGGACCGACCCATCGGCACTAAGAAGCCCTGCAAGTTCGAGGTTTTTACCTCGTTCCAGGGCGACCTTTGGTTTATCTCCAGAGTCCACCGCTTTTTTGGCATACTTGGCGGCTCTTGCGATTCCTTGATGACTAATTTTATTTTTCATAAAAACATTATACCCCACGGAGTACAACTTGACTAAACCTGAAGGCTGGCACGAGGCAAGAATGTCTGGTTTGGGGGGCTCCGACATTGCGGCAGTCCTCGGATTATCTAAATGGACCAGTCCCATTGACGTGTGGAATCAGAAGCGAGGGCTTGTTGAGCCACTTGATGAAACCAATCCAATGAGGCGAGGCCGTTTGTTAGAACCTGCTATTGCTGAATGGTATGCAGAAGAAACTGGTCTTGATGTTTTGAACGGTGAAGAGATGCCCATCGTTGGGCCAAAGCCATTTATGCTTGCAAGTCCTGATAGGTACGTCAGTGTTAACGGAGCCCGATTCGGGTTGGAGATTAAAACAGCGCGTAGCGCTGACGGCTGGGGAGACTCCCTTAGCGCTGGCGTGCCTGTCTATTATGCAACCCAGGCTGCTTGGTACATGGCTTGTACTGGTATTGACCGATGGGACTTCGCGGTTCTGTTCTTGGTCAACGATGAGTTCCGTCGTTACACGCTTTTTCGGGACAAGAAGACAGAGAAGAAGCTTGTAAAGAAATGTGGTGACTGGTGGGAGAAACACGTTTTACTTGGAGAGCCACCACCCATCGACGGATCATCGGCTGCTGACAAATATTTACAAGACAAGTTTAGCAATCCAAGTGATGAGTACCGTTCTCCAGACATAGAGGAGGAAGCTTTGATCTTTGATCTGGATGACATCCAAACGGAAATCAAGTCTTTGAAAGAAAAAGAATCGCTTTTAAAGAACAAAATTAAAGAACGTATAGGCAAAAACGCGGGCTTTCGTGGGGTGTTCGGAACCGTATCTTGGAAGCTTAGCAAGGGCCGGTCAAGCCTCAACTCCAAAGCTCTTAAGGAAAAACACCCAGACATAGCAAAAGCTTTTACTAGAACGTCTGAACCTGCAAGGATTTTAAGAATGAACATTCAACACAAGAGAGGCAACTAATGGCTAAAAACGAAATCGCTCAGAAACCAGTAACTAAGATGGACAAATTTAAAGATCTCATCAACGGTAAGATGAAGTCGCAAGTGGCAGCCATCTTACCGAAACACCTTACTCCTGAACGCCTGTGCAAGGTCATGATTGTTGAGGCAAGCAGAACTCCTAAGCTATTGGAATGCACAACCATTTCCGTGGCAGAGTCTATTATGCTGTCCGCTCAACTCGGGCTGGAGCCAGGCGGCACACTGGGCCACATCTACTTCATCCCATACGGAAACAAGTGTACGCCTATCATTGGCTACAAGGGATACCTTGAGCTTGCGAGACGTAGTGGACAAGTTGCTCGTCTTGATGCTCGTGTCGTCTACGAGGGAGAAAAGTTTGAGGTAACCGCTGGGCTGCATCCCAACATTGAACACGGTGTTCGTGGCGATGTAGACAGGTCTGACGACAAGATTATTGCCGCATACTCCGTTGCCGTACTCAAAGACGGCTCATGCTACTTCGAGGTTCTCTGGAAGGTAGACATCGACAAGGTGCGTCGTCGTTCTAAAGCAGGACGTAGCGGCCCATGGGTAGATGACTATTCCCGCATGGCTCGCAAGAGCGCTATCCGGGCGCTGTTTAATGGCGGCACCGTACCGATGTCGTTTGAGCTTGCAACGGCTGTTTCCGCAGACGGCGACGATCCTCACGCAAAAATGCCACCTATTGACATCACTCCGTGGGAAGACGATAGCAAACCCAAAGAGACTAACGGGATGAGCGACCTTGGCGCGGCACTCGCATGAGGCCGGTCAAGCGAATCTGCTTTGAATGTGACCACCGCTATACGGGTGACGAGCGTTGCCCTAAGTGCGGTCATTTTTCAGGCGAGCCAATTCCCAAAGTGCGTATAAGAATGCTTCTTAGGACTTCTTCTTAGGCGTCTTCTTCTGC
>Ga0098061_1000685_pt1 | contig 16424 bp, 18 predicted proteins | sample 22_taG_FD_92579 | JGI IMG/M metagenome (GOLD analysis project Ga0098061, IMG submission 92579) | Marine viral communities from the Subarctic Pacific Ocean - 22_ETSP_OMZ_AT15343 metaG | ecosystem: Environmental > Aquatic > Marine > Oceanic | place: Subarctic Pacific Ocean | collected 2015-01-20
AGAAATTCAGAAAAGTTTAGATTACTTCTATGTGTGCCACTCTCCACAAAAGGGAGAACGACAAGATTTAGGATCTTGGAAAGATTATAATCTTGTAATGTTTGACACACCCGACGGCAAACACTTTTATGTTGTAGATGACGAGGATAGGGCAAAAGCATATGTAGCAGTGGAACCCTACGAAGATGGGTATGCAATTGGCAATGTCAGGAAGACAGAGGGAGGATTCAAAGTCTCGGAATTCTACGAGTGGATTATTGATGAACTTGGAACTCTTTATAGCGACAAGGCCCAAACCGATGCCGGCAGAAAGATTTGGGACCACATTCCCCACGAGGAGGTACCCACCGAAGAAGGAGGTACACGATTGAAATCTATTGGTGGTGACACATGAAACTATTAATGGAACAGTGGAGACAGTATTTAGCGGAGAGCGAAGATGATGAATTGGATGACCTTGATGCCTTGACCCTGGATGATCTTGATGCCATGGAATTGGATGACCTTATTGGCCTGATGGCCAAGCTTAATAAGGCCAAGCACCAAAAAGAAGTGCCTTTCCCCCATGATCTCAGCCCCGAAGAATTGATAGATCGTTGGAAACCTAAACAAAGTAACATATTGGATCGAAACGAAATGGATCCTCGTGAAAAATATTATCAAACTACGGGGAAGAAGTGGTGAAACTCTTAATGGAAAATTGGCGTGAGTTCTTAGGGCGTGGCGATGAGATTATTGAATGCGAACGAGGTCAGTATGATCATCCTGGCAGTATTACACGGATACCTAGCAATACTATAACTATGCAACCTGACCCACAGACAGGCAATCCCATACAACATGTATTGTTGATAATAGGAGATCAATCAGGGGAAAAACAGATAGGAATTCCTGGAGGGCCTAATTTATTTTTCCCGGGAGATACCAGCGTCACAGAATATCCGCTTAAAAAATATAAAGTATGAAATTTTTGGATACTACTTATAGTAATGAAATTAGATTTAAAAACAATAGCAACCATTCTCGGTGTCATGGGGCTACTTGGAACTTGGGTAATCCATTTCGGAGGGTTCTATTATACAACGCAATTGCGTCTTGATAATATTGAAGAAAGTATTTCGCAACTAGAGAAAAAAGCAAAGAGGCCACACAAAAGGAATAAAGCACATGAAAATAAGTAAATCTACATTAAAAAAGATAATTCAAGAGGTCATGACCGGAAATTTTAATTATGGACAAGGCATGGGCATCGGCCACCCTCAGACTGCAAACGCCGTCGAACTTGCCGGAGGAAGAGGTGCCCCAGTTCTAGGCTGGTCAGAGATTGATGAAATCAAAGATGATGTGACTGATGCGGTCATGAATGTTCTGGATGATTATGTTACCACCACCGGAGATGCTTATGAATTGCTGGTGGTAATGGTCAAGGACTTGGAAGATAAAATGGCGAAAGAAGGGTACGCCGAAGATGAAGATGAACTCGAACGATTCTTGCCCCTACAAGAGCGCAGGCGCCCCACTAAGCGATCTTCTAAGGTTGGCCGGGCCGGGCATAGGGCGAGTAAACGAATTAAAAACTAATTAGTAAGATGGCACCAAACGGGAGACAAAAATATGTCCAATAACAAAGAAAAATTTTCAAGCTTTAAAAAGCAAAAATCCCTTACTGAAGGTTGGAGAAAGTATACTAATACTGAGAAGAAGATTCTTCTGAGCGAAGGGTGGGAGCCAATGACAGCTAGCCAAATAAAACTCCTAGTAACTAAGAACAATGGCCTGATTGATATGTTGGACTGGCCCGTTGGTGTTAAAGATTTAGAGAAGGTGTATGATCTGGTCAAAGGCTTAAGAAGTAAATATGTGATAAATAAATACCAAGATGGTGACAAAGAAGGCGCAATATTCGTGCTTAAACGTATTTATAAAGATGAGACTCATGACAATCTGGAAGACGATATCGAAGGCGAACATGCTGAACACGAAGGGGGATTGCTAGATCTTTTTGGGGCCGGCTCGCCCGGAGAAGCGCAGATTGTAATCGACGCAACTCTAGAAGAAATTAAACTTCAAGAGAGATCCGCTAACACGGGGATTGCTATTGAAGTTAAATTGCGGCCTTTTGAGAATGAAGGCTCAGTTAAGTTTTATGATAAAGATGGCGCCGATATTACCGATGTAATTCTGAATGACAACTTTGTAATGGCAAAGGCCCAAAACATTCTTAATAATAACAAAAAAATCTTACTACAAGATACATATGCAAAACATGGAATAGATTTTCTTCGCGCCTTTAGTATTTCTGTAGCATCCGAGGATGTAGCACAATATGATGTGCCCCCCTCGACAGATCCTCGAAAAATAATGAGAAAAAATCCTAATTGGCGTAATTGGTGGCAAGGAGAGAAGAGGACCGGCATAAAAGAGTCTAAACTTCACGAAGTTAGGTTTACAAAAATAGACAGAAGGCCCGGGTTTACTGCCGGGAGTGTTACCAAGAAGGGTGCCGCAACTGGCAAGACTGCCAAAGACAAAAAGGCCCAAAAATCTCCAGCGCGGAAAAGCAAATACAGCAAGCAATATCATCTTGCCAATTATTCTTCTATCGCAAACATGTTAAGAAATCGAGGATATCCCATCCCGACAGGAGAAAAGGCTCGTCTAGAGAAAATTAATCAAATGGTCGATGAGGCCGGCCTCGTTGCGGGCAAAGGAAAAGACTTTGACGATTATCCGGGAATGATGCGCGCCCTCGAGAAGGCATATCAGCCCAAGGGCAAAAAAGAAGACGAGCCTTTTAAAGAATACGAGCCTTCTGAGGCGGACAAGTATTTCAGTGCACGAGCGCCACAAGAAACATCCGATGCTCAAGACAAAGCTTTGGGCGCAGATGGTATTCGGGAAATGGTTCGTGAAAAAGTACTCGAAAAACTTAATCCCCCTGATGATTTGTTAGATGAATCTACCATAGCTAAATCGGTAATAGAAAATTTAATGGAATATGAATATTTTAAAGATTTAGCTTTACAAACTAAGAAAAAAGATGTAGAATAGAGAAATGATCTCTGACCAAAAATGGAAAACATTTCTAACCGAAAACTCTAAAATGTTAGGGTTTTCTATTGAGGATGTTGTTGAGCGCATTAATTCCTATGAGAATAATACTTGGATTTTTTTCGATACCGAAACAATGGGATTTAATCCTAAGATGGATCAAATAACTGAAATTGGAGCGATGGCAGTAGATCCTAAGACGGGAGATGTTGTAGGAGACTTTGATGAATTTATTAAATTGAATCCTCCATCCTTATCTCGCCTCCATGATCCTGAATCTGAAGAGAGAGCGGAATGGGATAAGGAGCAAAAGAAAAGTTGGAAACCTCTGGAGAAGCCGTCTGATGTTCTATCAATGACCCGTTATGGTGGAAAGGATAGAGAATATCACGACGAACAAGAAATTCTCAGTAAGTTTGAAGAGTTCATAGATCAATTTCCTAATCCCCTCCTAGTCGCCAAGAATGCGAGATTTGACATGCACTTTGTTAACAGTAGAAAAAGTGAAAGGTTAAAAAGATATCCGGTACTCGATACCGATCCTTTTATTAAACATCACGCCATTCCATTGCTTATAGAATTTGCAAATGGGGATTTTGAACCCTTCAGTCGGAGAGTCCAACTACGAGCACAGAGTATTTTAAAAACTCTTGAATATCGGCCTGGAAAATATTCTTCCTCTCTTGGTAAAATGGCACCGGCCTTTGGAATAGATGTGGGAGACTGGCATAATGCATTGGCAGATGTAAAGATGACAATTGAGATGTTTAACTCCCTCCAGAAACTATTTACTTATGCAGTAGGAAGAAATGTAAATACGAGACGAGGGCACGAAAAGGCAGTAGCCCAAGACAAGAAAGCAGGCAGATTATGAAAAAGAAAAAATACAAAAAACAAAGAAATTACGTAGTCGTGGAAATGATCGAGAGAAGTCAGAATGCCGGAAGTCATATAGACAAGAAAAAAGAAGATGACAAAAGTAAGTGTCGCGACAAGATTGACACTAAGAATATTGAAGATTAGGATTCTATTTATATAGAAGAGGTTTTATATGAGCGACAATTTACTAGAGTTTTTAGACGAGCAGATATCCGATCTTACGGATATTCCCAAGAAACCAAAAAAAGAGTCTTCTAGTGATTTAAATTTCTTATTTGAATTAATCGACCAACAAGTGGGTAAACTTAATCTTCTAGCTGAAGAAAAGAAGTGCGATATATCAAACTTATCAGACAAGATGATCCCCAAGATTCATATTGCCGAGATTCCTTGGGCAGATATGAGCACCGAAGGCGGAGAGCGCGCCGATCCTAATCGTGCAGAACTAGAAACTTATTTATCTAAATTGGCGACTCATAGAGATTTGCCTTCTAAATTCAAAGCAATTCAAGAGATGCTCGATGGGAATTTAGAGAAAGTAGGGATTAAAAAAGACGACGTGAAATCTCTTAGCACCATTTTAAGTTATGTGGTGTTTGTCAAAACTCTCACTTCTATTATTCAAGATTTCAATCCTGCATCTGCTGGATTTTTATTTGAGGGTCTGTTGGGAGTAACTACCAAAGGAAAGCAGATCCCGGCAAAAGGTGCCGGAAAAAGTGCCGGTGGTGGCGACACGATTGGCGATATGGAAAGCAAAATGCCCGGATATAAAAGAGTTAGTTTGAAGTTGTTGACTGAGAAAGGAGATAGTGCCGGTAGTGATATTGACGGATCGTTTACGGATTTGGTTGGAGACATGCAAAATCCCGCAAGCGACTATCGAATGCCTTACCTCATTGCCCTCAAGTCATTGACAGGAAAGGGGAAGGATACTGAAGGAACTATTACGGTGTGGGAGTTTGTCTTTGATATAAACACTTTTTTATTTTGGATGAGCACCAGCACTGATAGTCGGAAATGCATCACCTTGGCATCTCCCGAACCACTTCCACCGCGCCGAGTCAAGGGAGAGTTCGGAGAGATTGAAATTGTAAAAGGGGAAACTTCCCGAGAAATCTTAGATGGCGAAGCAGTATATAATGTAAAAATTACTCTCAATGATTGGTTGGAAATGGAAGCGCCCAAAGATTTGAGCACCGAAGAAGTATATGAGGATGCATTGGCGCAAGCAATAGGTATGTGGGCTGATGATCAACAACCAAAAGATCCGTCGCCCGAAGAAAGCGGCAGAGCATATGATTATTTTTCTAATCCCCTCAACTATATAGAAATGCCTGAAGAGGTAGGAATCGGGAGTCCACGAGTTCCGGTCTATAAGATGCTGAAAAAACAATGGGGCATACGGAATCAAACTTCGGAAAAGGGGCCCACGAAGAAAAATCCAAAGGGGAGCGAACACTATCTCCCTTCGGGCAAGCAGGAATATACGGAACGCTTAAAATTAATAAAATGGATGACTCCGGATGACTCTATTAAAGAGTTGGCACGTTTGCAATCAGATCCTGGTGCCTTTTGGAGCACTATAGAGAAATATTCTAAAGGATTTCAACTTCCCGGCGTTTCCCAATGGAAAATCAGTCAAACTAATATCATTGATGGAAAAGAGCCGTATGTCAAACAATTAGGACAACTTAAGGTGGGGCAGAAGCAGGTTCTCAAAACCTTAACAGACGCGATTGACAAAAGCAATCAGAAAATGTTCGAGATTTATTGTGAACTAGATGATTTAGGGGTTAACTTGAGAGAGTTTTTTATGAAAGGGTTTCAAGTCGATGTGGGCAACGCAGCCATATCTAATGCTGGTAAAATAGCGCGACGTACGAAATCATTTATGGGCGATAGCGAATCTGAGTAGATACTTATAGAGAGGAGAATTATTATGAAACTTACGGAAAGCAATTTAAGAGACATGGTAAAAGAAGTCATTAAAGAAGAAACCACTACTCCAATATTTCCAGGAGGCAACAGTGATGGCACTGTAGCTCAGGTAGAAAAGAGTAACAACGGCGTGGAAATACTTGCCTTCTTTGAAAATGAGGATGAGTGCAACGAAGAAGATGGCTGCCCAGACAAGGACGTCCTTCAAGGCGGCCTTGAAGAAGAAGCTACTACAGAATCCTTAAGTCTCAGCGATATCGTTCAAGAAGAAATTGCAAAATTTATTGAACTAAAAAAAAAAGGTAATTTCGCCTTAAGTTTAGAGCATAATGCTAAAATCTTCGATAAAGAGCTTAAAGATTCTTATTATCGTTTTCACAATAATCCAAATTTATTAAATGAAAGCTTTTTCGGAGAAGCCGGCCATCTTGGCCTCGATCTCCTTGGACTCGTTCCGTGGATAGGTAATTTTGCGGACGGTCTTAACGCAGCATGGTATATGTCGGAGGGCCGGCCAACGCTAGCGGCAATAGCAGCTTTATGCGCAGTTCCTGGCGCAGGCTACGTTCCGGCGGCTGCGAAGATTAGCCAAAGTATAAAGAGCCTTATGTCTGTTGGAAAAGCTGGAAAGCTTGCGGCAAAGGGTAAAGGCATTTTCAAGGGCGCCAAGGCGGGCTTTGGAGGCGCCAAAGCAGAAATGGCCGCAGCCAAAATAGCACGAGAGGAATTTGAGCTTGGCTTAACTGCTTTAAATAAATCAACGGCAATTGCTAAAGAAGCAAGATTGGGGAAAGAGATCGCCGAACAAGAATACAGAGTGGCCAAAGAAGCCTTTGACATGAGGAAAGTTGAGGTGACAGGCATGAGCGCTGCCGAAAAGCTCGCACAGAAGAACGCTAATAACACACTTTTCCGTAATATGGCGAACGCCGAGGCCCGGATGATTTCCAAGACAACGGCTGCGACAAAGGCTGGTACAGAGGCCGCGGATGCCATGATAAAACTTGGAGATGCCAAGTTCACTAAATGGGGATTGAAACCAGACATGGGAAAATTTTCCAAGAAAATAGGCACAGCACAAGCACAAGCGCAAACAAAAATGGGCGCAAAGGCGCTAGGTAAAATCGAAAATGTGCACAAAGCATTAAGTGACCTTCAGAAAGTTTCAGGGGTATTAAGGCCCAGTGTCACTAATATTGCTGGTAGACAAGTATTGAAACTTTTTGACAGCAAAGATCCGAAAGATCAAGAAATGGCCCAACAGGCTCTTGGAACTTTGGCAGCTTTAAGTGGAAATCCCACTCAACTAGCAACTCAACAGGCGCTTCAAAGTCTCTTACAATATAATGAGGCGCGGTTTGCTGGACAAGTACCGTTTACCCCACCAATGGTAGAGAGGGCCGGCCAACAAAGTTTACAGCAGTTTCTTAGAGGCTTATCGGTCGAAGATTGGGAAAAACTCAGAACTGTGTTGAACACTTATCCGATGGCAGAAGGAAAGGGCGAAGAACGCGACCCGGATATCTTGGGAAAGGATTTCCCTTTCAACAGCAAGACACCTAACAGCCCCTTCTCTATCGAAACAACTAAAGATCACATGAATATTAAATCAATCGAGGATGTGGTAAAAACAGCGCTTAAGGATGATATAGTTAAATATATAATGAAAGTTATAATTCCTGCGTTTAATGATTTGGGCATGCCTCAATATGCAACCAACTTGTTGCAACAATTTGGCTCTGAGCTGATAGCTTCTCAACTTGAGAAGGCATCCGCGTGAGCAACGATAATATAATCAATAGGAGAAATTATTATGGATAAAATAACAGGACTGTTAAATAAAACTGCGGATTTATTCCGGGCGATCACAGGCGCTGGACTTGCTCTTTTGGCAACGGCGGTTGTTGTGCAAATTCTTTTTGGGCCTCAAGCACCCTTTTTGCCGATTGACGTGGTAGGGGGTATTATAGACCTGACCAAACAATTGGGAAGTGAGGGGCTAGTAGGTTTAGCGGCAGTCGGAGTGCTACTTGCCTTGTTTGGTAAAAAATAATTTAATGAATGAACAATAAGTGAGGAAAGAGGGCCGGTGCCCTCTTTTTTTTTCTAATTAATATATGAAGAGAGGAGCCCTCGTTACCTATAAATGTTATAAAAATATTGAAAAAATTAATGATGTTGGTGTAATATTAGAAATACAGCAAAATTTGATTTTAAAGGAGTCAATTGGGTTTGAATATGAAGATTTATTGAGAATACATTGGTTTACTACTACATGCTTCCATAATATACCTGCATACAGGACAGATTATCTTAGAAGAAAGTGGTATTTAAGGGAAGGAATATACATTATTAATAGGGAGACGATATATGGCAACTTTTAAAATAGGCGATTGGGTACAAATTACCCCCACTCCAGATGAAAGATGGGAGCATTGGACAAAAGAGCATACTGCGATGGTTGGTATGATCGGAGAGATACTGGAAAAAGATACAGCACAGCATGATTCTGGCATTAAATTTGTTCGCGTTATGGTATATGATGAAAATGACGATCCATTAAAGCAAGAATGGTTTCTTGAGAGGCAAATCATCAAATCCACCCGCTATAATAAGGTTTTAGAAGATGAATTGCATAGGGCTTGTGATGAATTGCAAAAATGGGAAAAAAAGAAGAAAAAAATGGTCGACGATAACTTAAAACAGGCTTTTGGTCTTGAAACTGATGAAAAGCCTAAGAAATCGGCAAAAAAGACAAATAAATCTAGCACTTCAGCGTTAAAAACCTCAAAAGAGGAGGAAGAGACGTGGGAGGGCCCAACCGACGAGATAAATCAAGATACAATTGATAAAATACTAGATGTACTTGATGAATTCGAGTATGATGATGCGATTCATGGAGCAGATTAAAGAATATAACCCAGGAGATTTGGTATATTGTGACATTTTACAGTTAGCTGGTAACGATTGGGAGGTGGCAGTAGAAGGAGGGAACTTATTAAGCCTCCAACATACCCTTTCCTCATGGCCCAAAGTGCTCGCAGTCGTTATAGAGGTGCGCAAAACGCTAAAAGTAGCAAAGATATATGTTTTACCCTTGAATAGATGCGCCAGAAGTCCTTATGACTACCTATTTACTGTGAAGGAAAAAAATGAGCATTATAAAACATAATATAGCGCGCATTTTGAAGCGCCAAATCAAATACGCAGTTGAATCACAAGGATATAAGTTCTTTGATGGCAATACATCGTGGAATTTGAACATTATAGGCATTCGGAGCAACAATAAAGACGTTAATCACTTTGATGACAACATTTTGGTGGTTTATCGCAATAATAAAAAAGAATGGGAGATCTTTTGCGCGCCCGCAACCACTGATCCCGGTCTGGTGCCCCTGCTTAGACCCATTAGCAAGAATGGGACTGCCATTTTAGTCCCGGGACAGTATAGGGGATCACATAAAATTGATTTGCATGCCGGCAAGTATCTGGCATTGCGTCAGTCAGGGGCCCCTGTTAAGGTATATCGCGATAATGATAGGGATCGCGTCCTTGAAATGGATGAAGATACCATCGAAGAGGGGTATTTCGGCATCAACATCCACCGAGGGGCGCGCAAAGGAGACACCAAATTGGTTCAGTCCTATAGTGCGGGGTGCCAAGTGTTCCAAAGTGCTAAGGATTTTAACAAATTCTTAAGTATATGCCAAAAAAGTGCTGATAAATTTGGCAATCGCTTCACCTACACTCTTTTAGAGGAAAAAGACATTTTAGACGACCCACACTAATTATTATTATGTCAAATGCAAACTTTTTAGTAAAAAAATGGAAAAAGCACCTCTCTGAGAAGATAGATCCTCAATCTATCAATATAAGTGCCCTCGAAGTGCAAGATTCCCTCAATTCTGATGTGTGGGAAGACGAAGACTTCATAAATTCCGATATTAAGCGCAATTTGGAGCGAATTGCACGTGATTTCATGGATAGTTTGGGAATTCCGGCCCATATTGACGATATTGTCATCACTGGGAGCATTGCTAACTACAATTGGTCGCGTTTTTCCGATATTGACGTGCATATACTAGTAGATTTCGATGAAATCGACGAAAATCATGATTTAGTAAGGGAAATGTTCCAAAAAGCACACGCTCATTGGAATAGATTGCATAATATCAAGGTAAATGACCACGAAGTAGAGATATATGTTCAAGATATCGATGAGCCACACCATTCTAGCGGTATTTACTCCATTTTAGGCGATAAATGGGTCAAAAAACCCAAAAAAGACGAATTTACGCTCAATAAAGACGAAATTCAATCAAAATCAGCCCATTTAATGGATGATATCGATGAGATCGAACAATTGTTGGATAATAATAACTTTGAGCAAGCATTTGATGATGCAGGACGCTTAAAAGAGAAGATCCGCAATTTTCGGAGGGGAGGACTCGAAAAAGGGGGTGAATACTCATCCGAGAACCTCTCTTTTAAAATTTTACGCCGAAATGGGTATTTAGAGCGACTTTCGAGCATGCAAAACGAAGCATACGACAAAATGATGAGTTTAGAAGAACATCTGGACGATAAAATTGATTTTGACCTCGATCCGACGGATATTCATGATAAGATCCCTAAAAAAGACTTGCGTACATTGGGAGCGGGCATTCGCATTACACTTCCCCGTCACAAGTCGCTAGAACGCATCCATGGAGACAATTTTTCGTTCTCAGCTGGAGAATTTGCTGATGAATGGGATAGTTTAAAGAGTAGTGAAGAAAGAGACGATGAATTAGACATTGCTCTGGATAAACTTGATAAATCTAAGGAGAAAGATATTACTAAGATAGGTTTTCTGCAAGGAAAGCCAATACGCAAAGAGCCGACACTTTCAGAGGCAATGGCGGACTTAAAACGCGTAAAAAAGAAATATGAAGATGATCCGGCAATGTCAGCGGCGATTAATCGCATGGAAACCAATGATCCGTCGGGAAATCATAAATATATGAATTGGTTCGTTAAACAATTAGAAAAAAATCCAATTACGGCTGAATTGATCATAGGAATGGTAGATTCGATACAAAGATTCCATCGATTGAACCATTTGTTTAAAAAGAGAGATATTGCGCAATTTGCGACTCCCGAAGAGTTGCGCAGTGCGGCTGGATTAGCAACTGACGAGTTCCAGCGTCGAGAATACGAAAAGAAGCACCATAAAGAACTTAGTACCAAAGCATCCGAAGAGTCATCAATGTTATTTGATGGCAAAGTGTGGAATGATGGCACAGAAGAGGCGCAAGAGATGCCATTTACTATCGTGCGTCCAGACAGCGAACACGCATCATGTTGGCATGGGAGAGGCACCACATGGTGCATCTCAGCAACCGAAGCACAGAACTATTTCGATTATTATACGGGACAAGGTAAAGTATTTTATATTGTTATGGATAAAACTAGAAAAGATAGAGATAAATATAAGAAAGTAGCATGGATAGGCACGTCATCTGGAATTGAGTCCCAATTTGACGCGTCACAACCTGATCACGCGCCAATGACTTCGGGATTAGCGAGAGAGAAGATAATTGATAGCGTATTAAAGAAATTGACTCGTCGGGGACAGACAGATGAGGAACATGTATATCATGTAGAGCAAGCGGAGGCGTTCGCCGACCGTCTGCAATCGAAAATTGCTGAACATTTAAAAGAGAACCCACCTGAATCTGGATATGAAGAGAAAGTTCAAGAAATTTTAGAAAGATTTAGAGAACGCATGGATTGGGTAATGATTGACGCGAATGTGGAGGATCACGGCGACGGCGAGGCGGTCACTATGTATGCACATGCGCGCATGCGCTTCGATAATCCTGAACCAGTGAAATTAGTTCAGAACGATCAAATGCCACGATTCCTTGGGAAAGGCCCCGCTCATGAGGAAGAGACAATACAACAAATAAAGGCAGCATTGTTGGACAATTATGACGAGAATGTGCCAGCATCTATAAAACTTGACGTAAGGACAATGGTGGGATCGGAGCACGCGCCTGTTTTCGTTGTCGACCTATATTATGAGCCAGATGCCATGGCCAGGCCCCAAGTACCTACGCCTGCTCCTACTCCTGAAGGTTTTGAAGTGTTTTGTCTAGTAATGGAGAGAATTGATGATAATTTTGCAGAAACTCGCTTATTGGTAAGAAAAATATTGGTTGCCGATGATTACGTGGAGCCAAATGCATTTGATAAGCATGCCGCCGGATATGAGGAGGCAGACTTTGATTCTACGGATACGGATGAGGATTATCACTACGTAGCAATCTCCTATGAGCCCGATGCACACGAAATTGAAATGCTCATTCCTCTCAATGTGCCACGCGAGATTTGGGATACCTTCGAGAAGAGGGTGGAATACAACATAGTTTCTGGATATTCCGAAATCTCCAAGTTAAATGATGCATCTCGAAAGGTACTAAACACAACCCTCCAACAAATGCTTAGTAAGCAGGGAGAACCACCCGGATTGGAAGATGAACCTCTTTCCGCCGGATTAGATATGAATGTGAGAGGGTATATTCCTTCTTCACTTGAGATAGAGTTGAATGGCGCGGCCACAGACAAAGATGTTGAAGATGCGTATAGGATAGCGCGAGTGATTGATAATAATTTTGAAGAATTCAAGAAAGTATATATTGAAAACATTAAAAATTATGGGGAAGTTAGAGCACAACCTGCTGATGCCATTGAAGCGGGCGATGAAGTTTTCCAAGAAGAACACATCGCCGAAACGACTGGGCGCCCCAAGGTTAATAATCAGGCATATGTTAAGACGGGTTATCAAAAAATAGCACGTCGGCTATTTGGGAAGGCAATGCGCCTAACGGTAAAGGGCCCCCAACGCACGATGCCAAAAGGATGGAAAGTTATTAATCCGGTACCTGGAAAAAGTGGCCCGCCAGGAGAATAGCCGGTGTCTAAAAAGAGATATGATCAGCTAGAAACACAAGCTCAGTGGATCGCATCCCGGCCTATGGATTCGTGCGATGTTACATACACATATAATGACCCTTCGGACTCACACAAGTTTAAGATTGGCAAAAGCAGTACTTTAGGGGATAATGTAGCATTAACTATAGACTGTGATGCTACTGTACATGGCTCATTTAGTGGGACATTTCTCGGAGCGACTGGCGGTGGTGTTGGCGCGACAGGCCCAGTGGGTTACACTGGTGATGGTGGCCTCGACGGCGAAGAAGGTTCCAGCGGTGCTACAGGTTCTGAAGGCAATCAGGGAAGTGGGGGCGACGCGGGCATCACAGGCGCGACTGGTGTAACCGGCGCAACAGGAGATACCGGGCCCGATGGATCCGCTGGGGCAACTGGTGCTGACGGCGACACCGGCAGTGCTGGGGCCGGCGGGACCGAAGGCAGTGCAGGGGCAACTGGCGCTACTGGAACCGTTGGCAATGACGGAGGCCAAGGCGCGACAGGTCCAACTGGGAATCAGGGTGGTGCTGGTGGCGACGCTGGTCCGGGTCCAACAGGGCCCGGTGGTGGCATTGGAAGCGCAGGAAGCACGGGCCTTGTTGGGCCAACGGGCGACCCGGGTGGAGGTGGTGATCAGGGAGATACTGGAGAGCAAGGATGTACAGGAGCGACAGGTGACTGTGGCGCCACTGGCGCGCAGGGTTCAGAAGGCGAACAGGGAGCGTAAGAAATGGGATTAATAGGACCAACAGGCCCACAGGGGGCAACCGGGGCAACTGGCGCAACAGGAGCGACGGGCGGAGCAACAGGAGGGTGCCCTACATGGGGGACAGACACGATGTGGTGGTGGCTTGGCGCAACAACTTCGGGTGGTGCACCAGTTTTCCCAGCTCCCGCCGCCGGTCAATATAATCTTATGGAATGGGTAGAGAATCTATCAGCATGGTTAAATGGCGACCCGACTGCTTCAAATTGGTCCAGTCTGGCGGTTGCAGGATGGCACATAAACAATATCGACTCATGGCAGACATCTCCTTCTGATCTGAGGCTTAAGGAAAATGTTATTCCAATTCTGGAGTCTCGGGCCTATAGCCATTTGGACTTGGAAGAGCATGAGTGGGAGTGGAACCCTTTAGCTACTTCATTATATAATCTAAAAGGAGCTACTCAAGGCGTCTTAGCCGAAGAAGTGGAGAAAGTAATGCCAGGAGCCGTATTAGAAGACAAGCATGGCTACAAACAAGTTGCATATGCATTTTTAGATCCTTATTGTCAGTTCGAGCCCCCCGATCCCCTAAAGATCGCTGAGATGAGAAAAGTAAGAAGGCGCGAGGGAGAAAAATTAAAGAAACAATTAGAAGACTTTTTAAAAAATTGGAATAAGAAGGTAGGCCATCCAGATGCATTTGCCAGTAAAATGGGGCCTACGGGGCCAATTAGTAATTTGAGGAAGAAATGAGCAAGAAAATATATGATCAATTAGAGACGCAAGCATGTTGGATTGCGTCTAACCCAACTACTTCTTGTGAAGTTACTCATATGTATAACGATCCCTCCGACTCCCACAAGTTTAAGATTGGCAAAAGCAGTACTTTAGGTGATAACACGGCACTCACCATAGGATGCGATGGTGTAGTTACGGCCAACCTTATTGGTACTTTCAACGGAGCATCAGGAGGTGGAGGCCCCAAAGGCGCCACTGGTCCCGATGGAGGAGTCGGTCCAGATGGAGCCGAGGGTGGACAAGGCGCAACGGGCGAGACGGGTGGCACTGGAGCTACTGGAGCTAGTGGAGGGGTGGGCCCAACGGGCGAGACAGGTGCCACCGGAGCTACTGGAGCTACTGGGGCCACTGGAGCAACAGGTGCCACTGGAGCTACTGGGGCCACTGGAGCAACAGGTGCCACTGGAGCAACTGGAACACAAGGTGAAACGGGAGCAACTGGAGCTACTGGCGCGACAGGTCCAAAAGGCGCGACTGGTGCGACTGGCGCCACCGGAGCCACCGGAGCCACCGGAGCAACTGGAGCTACTGGCGCGACAGGTCCAAAAGGCGCCACTGGCGCGACTGGTGCGACTGGATCTACTGGCGCGACTGGATCTACTGGTGCAGAGGGCAATAAAGGGCCGGACGGGGACGATGGAGATTGTGGATGTACGGGTGCCACTGGTGCGACTGGGCCGTGTGGTGCAACTGGAGCTACTGGTGCGACCGGGGCCTCCGGGCCCTCCGGGGCTACAGGCGATCCAGGCTTACCTGGAGCGACTGATCCGGGGATTGGAACGACGCCCGGGTTTGGGGTAGATACAGTATTTGAATGGTGGGGCGCAACGTCGCCATGGGGATCGACGAACCCATATTTTTCTTGGGCGGGTCCACTTTCTCAGGGGTTTATTAGCTTTATATATCTTCTAAAAGAAGGCGCAAAGTCTGGTGTCGGCGGGGGTGGAGGCGGTTCTTGGCCCGGTGGTGGGGGATATGTTCCTTCCGATAGGCAACTTAAGAAGAATATTATAGAATTAAAAGATTCCACTAAATATGAGCACTTAAATTTAAAGGAATATCAGTGGGAATGGAATTCCTTAGCTTCAAAACTATATAATTTAAAAGGACAGGCGCAGGGTGTCATGGCAGAAGAAGTCACGGATGTGTTACCAGCCGCTGTTGTGACCGATAAGCATGGGTATTTAAATGTGTGTTATGAATATTTGGATCCCCTTTATCGGTGGGAAATACCAAAACCACAAAAACCAATCGACTATAAAAAAGAGCTTCATAAATTTTTAGAACAGTGGAATGAAAAAATGCACAAAAGGGTAAAAGCAAAAAATGAGTAAAAAGAGATATGATCAGTTAGAAACTCAAGCTCAGTGGATTGCCTCTAATCCAACTCAATCTTGTGATGTTACGTATCTATATAATGACCCTTCAGACTTTCATAAATTTAAAATTGGAAAAAGTAGCACTTTAGGGGATAATGTAGCATTAACTATAGACTGTGATGGCGTAATTCATGGAAATTTTGCCGGCACAATAAACGGCGCCTCTTCGTTGGGAGGCCCTGCCGGAGATCGAGGTGAAACAGGTGCAACTGGTGCAACCGGGGCAACTGGGCCCGCTGGTGATACTGGTGAAACTGGTGCTACAGGCGATACCGGCGCATCAGGCGTCATTGGTGCGACTGGCGGAGGTGGTAATACGGGAGTCACTAGTACCAGCGCCGGCGATCCTGGGATTAGCGGTACGGGAGGTGAGGCCGGCGATGGAGGTGTTGGCGGCCTCGTGGGCGCAACTGGGATTGATGGTGATGACGGTACAGGTGGCGTTGGTGGCACTGGAGGCGAAACCGGTGTTGGTGGAGATGTTGGGGAATCAGGGGTCTTTGGAACCACGGGCGAAGCAGGGGTCACAGGACAGGGTGGCGATGGCGGCTTCGTAGGCATTACGGGCGACCCTGGTGCACCCGGAACCGCAGGCGTGAAGGGCCCAACTGGGCCCGAGGGAGATTGTGGCGCTACAGGATGTACTGGTGCTACTGGCGTGTCTGGTACAACTGGATGCACTGGTGCAACCGGGG
>Ga0098061_1000690_pt1 | contig 16384 bp, 10 predicted proteins | sample 22_taG_FD_92579 | JGI IMG/M metagenome (GOLD analysis project Ga0098061, IMG submission 92579) | Marine viral communities from the Subarctic Pacific Ocean - 22_ETSP_OMZ_AT15343 metaG | ecosystem: Environmental > Aquatic > Marine > Oceanic | place: Subarctic Pacific Ocean | collected 2015-01-20
AAATCAGTATCTCCAAATTCTTTTATTAAATTGTCTAGAATATCTTTGTCATTACGATCAAAGTCAATTACCATACTATCATGAATGAGCCCCATTGTAAAGGACTTTCTTCCTTCCAATAATTTATTTACTGCTATTGCTCGCCTTAGAAAAGTGTCTGAAGTTGTGCTTTGGATGAGTGCATTCAAAGCATGAAACTTATCTGCTTTTACTTTGCGACCGAAAGGATTAATAATTTCTTTGCCGTTCCAATAATTCTGTAATGCTTTTTCTTTATCATAATATCTTTGAACTTCTGGAATACCAAGAGATGCATTTGGTGGGCCATACAACCATCCAAATATTTTACGTTTAATTTCCTCTCGACTCATTGTGCAATTAAGAAGGCGATCAAATATGCGACCGTGCCACTGATGAATATCTTCTTCTGGCTGCTCTTGTTTGTTCAATGCCAGCAAACATCGAAGTTCTGCTGCATTAAAATCAAGTTCAACAAACCAATCATTCTTAGGCATCACAACATTTCTGTAATTTTTATCCAGAGTTAAAATAGGAAAGGAATCTTTTTTTGTTGTAAGGCGACCTGTGATTGTTCCAAATACATTATAAGAAATACAAGGTTGTATTCTTGCGAGCTTTTCTTTAAACTTTCTGGTACGAAACTCATATAATTTGGTATCAAGTGCTGACAAATCAATGTTAAGTTTATTGTTTTCTATTTCAAAGATTAGATCTGAGAGTTCCAATAAGAAATTATAGTTCTCTGGTTTTTCATAAGAATTTAAAACATGATCTGTTATCTGAGATTTCATATCAAAATATTCTTTAACAAAAGATTCAGGCACAAGATCATAAAAACAATAATCATTATATTTAACCTTTGCTTCTTCAAAAGATTTAATATAAGCAAAGTGTTTTTGTTTAGTTTTTTCCCAATCATCTTTTAAAATGTCAGGACAACACTGATCAAGGTTTTGACCTTGAGCATATAAATAAGCATATTTAATATCTTGATCTTTTAAAATTGAGTTATATGACCAAGTTTTTGAAAGCTTATTATATTCTGGTTCAGATATAATTTCCTTATTTGAATAAATGCTTGCGCATTGTTGTTTGTTATCTATTATTTGAAATAACATATTTCAGATCATATCATATTTTCTTTTTGCTGTCAACAGATTTCTTTCCAAAAATTGTATAAACATATTTTGAACCCGCAGTTATTCCTTGCTGCTTTGTTATTGTTTGAGCACGAACAATATGTATCCTCATGTCAGCATCTGAAAATGATTGAGGATTTTCTGCAAGCAATATTCTTATATAATAAGTGACCCAAAAACTATCAGAAAAACGTTGATCTATATCGGCTGCACCAATTAATTCTCTTTCAATAATTTTATGAACTGTTTTTTGGTGAGGAATGGAAAACTTAGATAAAGTAAATACAGGATTATCTCTTACATAAGAATAATAAAAATTTACCAAAGCTTCTTTAATCAGATTTGCATCCACCTCATATGACCTATTATAATAATAATCAAATAAATTAGAAAAGCTAAGAAGAATTGCCGGTGTGGTTCCTTCAGTATCTTTCATAATATATTTTTCCATATACTTTTGCATAATAGGTGATTTGAGATCTGCGACCAATCGCCACGGAGCATTCTTATCTATCTTGAATCCAAATTTTTCAGCTGTCGTAGTATAGCATCTAAAACAAGCGTGTGTCAAGAAGTTTTCATATTTATTTTCATCATCATCATGCGGGCTGTCATCCACTTCAATCATAATTCCGCTTATCATTGGGGTGGTAAACTTTGAAGTAATAAAATTGGTCATTGTTACTGGAAAACCCTGGCCTTTTTCATTCATAAACTTAGTAAATTCATTCACAAAGTCCATGAAGGTTCGGACATTTTCATATCTTTTTTTAAAAGGAAGATAGGCTTCAACCATCATATTATATAAAGCATCCATGTATTGCTGTTTTTCTGTCGCAGGATCAGCCCACGCCTTAGAAGGAATTAAAAATTCAAATGGAGAATTTGATGCATCATCTTTTTGTAAGAAAAAATAAGCGTTGCGGAAATCTTCGAAGGCATCCACCACAAAGTTTAAAGCAAATAAATTTTCATTACTTGAGTTTATTTTTTTAAGCTTTGTAAAAAGTGGATAGATAGGAGTTGCTTCTCGATCCAATCTTCCATATAAATTTTTCTCATACCATAAATCAATAGGAATTGGAACATCATCGTTTATTAAATCAGGATATGATTCTTCTTTATATTTTTTGCGTTCTTCAAACAGAGTAAAGGCATTTAATTTGTTTTTTCCAATTGGTTTGATTGCCATTGTTAACTCCCCTGTTTTGGTTTTTCTTCAATACTCTTGGTTGTAGATACAGATTTAATTTTAGTTGACAATACGTCCCTCATTCTTAAACCAAACTCACTTTTGGTTGCGATTTTTGTATAATACATTCCTGGTCCGATTTCGTGTTCAACTCCAATAATTCTATAAAAGCCACCAAGTCCCAAAGTCATCGCCCATTTCATTCCTACATTTGGCCCAAGACCCAATGATCTAGGATCAATATACACTGCCATTCCAGGCTTAAAGTATGCATTACCCAACATTGAAACATTGGCATCATATTTATCCGACATTAATAGTTGAGATCGTACACCAGTATCGACGCCTCGTAAGATTGAGCTTGCTAATAAGCCTGGAACTTTATCCCTAGTAAACGATATGTTTTTAACAAGTCCTGTGGCATTTCCAACAAGCAAATGAGGAATGTTATAACCTTGAACCAACTTTAGTGCTTCTCCAACGTTATCAACTTTTGGCATTTTAGTAACAGCACTTATATAAATCCACGGAATAATAGTATTTGACGAACCTTTCGATTTACCACCTAACTTAGCTTGTGCCTCTTCTAATTCAGTTATTTCAATACGTTTGCGTTTGCCTTTCATCCAAAGATTATCTAATTTACTGTTTTTAGGAATATTTAATGTACTTATTTCTAAGTGAGTTGTTGGCTTATCTCCCAAAGAAGTCATTCTTCCGCTTGCGTCTTCTTCAGTATCTTGATCGAATTTTCTAACAGGAGAAGTTTGAAGTTTTAACACGCTCGTTACCAATTTGGAACAAACATCAGCAAGAAATTTTCTTAATGGCCAAGAAGATCGTCCTTCTGCAACGACAGATTTATAAAAGAATATTTTAAACTGCTCCATAGAGATAGGAATATCTGCTAAATTCATCGGTTTTAGTTGTCCGTCTTTGGGATCAACTATAAGAACAGACCCCAACAAAAGTCTTGCGGTCTTATACATATATTTGCCATGAGGATTTGTTTTTCCCACCACGGGCCTATCACAATTTTCTTTTGTCTCTGGCCTCCAATGAATAATGCCCATCGCAGCCTCAAATAAATCTCCTAAAAAAAAATAATTTATTCGATGAGTTAAACCTGGACCACGTTGTTCTGAGGTTTGTTGCCAAGAAACTGGTTTTGCAACTTTACTGACTTTAGTTTTAACCTCATCTTGTGATCTTGCATCCTTTATGAGTTCATTAGATTCTTTTTCAACTTTCGCTTTAAAATCGCTAACATCATCACTTCCGGCCATATTGATCTTTATAGAACGGTAAACTTTTTTGGAGGCTATTGTTTGTAATTTTTTTAATGTTGCCAAATCTTCTTTTGTCATGGTGGCACCGGTCGCACCGTCCTTTCCCTTCGCCACAATTGTTCCGGGCGCACCTTTTTTATTGGGGGGAGCAATTCTTAATGTGCGTTCTTTGGCGCGTAAGGCTGATAAGTTTAGATATTCCTGAACTGCTTCTCGTGGAACGTCCACATAAAAGAGTCTACTATTTTTCTCAAAGCTCTCAATGTAACCCAAAAGTTTGCCCCACGCATCAGGCAAATTTTCTGCCCTTAACGAAAATAATTGTTCTGTTGTTAAGTCAAACTCAGATTGAAGTTTCGCTGCTTTTGTCAACTTTTCTTCATTTTTTGCTTTCGAAACAGCTTGCGACAGTTTCTGTCGCTTATTGTTTAATGTTCTTATTGTTTGAGCCCTTACTTGCTCTTTTTCTGAGTTCTCATCAATCATAAATAAATCATATTTTTGGGTATTCATAGCAGATTCTAATCTCCCAGTAAATTGACAATCTAATTTTACGACCCCGCCATCTCCAATATTTAAGTTAATTCGGTGCGTCTGAACTTGTAAGACAGATCTCAAAGTTTCAATAATTTTTATCTGGTCTGGTGTAAAAATTACGTTTCCGGGATCTGTAGGAACACTCCAGCCAGCTCTAATTTCTAATTCAAATGGTGGGATGACACGTTGGTTTGCTTCTATTATTGCCGCCAAACTTTCATCAGTTTCTTGAGGTTTAAGATTAGTTGGAACATTTGTGGTAAGATCACTAAATTGAACCATTACTTCTTTGTCAACCATCTTGCCACCTTCTTCTACTTTAGCTTTGACGCCAGTTGGTCGAGGCATAAAAAGTGCTTCAAAACTTTGAAAAGTTAATTTTAAATTTCCTTCAATGGTAACGCCTGCATATGCAATATCAGTTCCGGTATCACGCCATGTTAAATTAGTGAGGGCTACATCGGTGCCACGGCCTTCAATAGACTTAGTTATAGAATCAACAGTGGTAATTTGATTAATCGGATAAGGGACAGACTTATACTCACCACCTCCAACATTAACTTTTTTTATAAGTTTAATTTCTGGTGTTAAAAGGGACCAATGTTGCGGCTCTAATCGATTTAAAAATTCTGAGGAAAACACTCCTTGCAATTTATTCTTTGCAAAAATTGCTCCACCATCAAGCAGAGCTATATTTTCATAAGCTTTTGGTACTCTGGCTCGTCTGCCCTGTGTCCTGATACCCTTCTGACCACTCAAGTATCTTAAGGTTCCGTGGGTATCGATTTCACGCAGCTTTTCAGGTAGCTCATCATTGGTGAATTGGTCAATAAAGTCTAATAAAAATGTTTGATCATTAATGGTTTCCATATTACAAACCCCAATAATCTAAAACACGTTCAACAGGTAATGGAATTTGTACTACATCTCCCATCACTAAATGAGATTCAGTGGGTTTTTGATTAAAGCGAGCGATGACCCACCACAAAGTTGGATCTCCATAATACTTATTGGCTAATTTATAATAACGATCTCCGAGTACCCACAAATGAGAAATAAGTTGTAAAGACGAAATTTCATTTACATTCAATTCTCTCATTTCGAGCGTAAAATATTGTTCAATGTATGGCACATTTCTTTCTTTAAAGATCTTGGCATATTTTTTTGAACTATTTATGCCGATGTCTGTTGTGTCATATCTTGATGCCATTTGTTAAAACTCATCCTTTATTGTGGTTCCGGTCGCGATGATACCGAAGTTAATATCTTTTGCTTTGCAGCCTTTACATTCGAATTTTCAGTTTTTTTCGCAGCTGTTTCAGCCAAAGCAGTAGTTTTTGGTATAACCTTTTCTCCATAAGGAAATCTTTCATTGCCCGTAACAGGACCAAATTGAGTTTGATTTTGTGTGACAGTTTTCTTGTCATCCTTAATACTTTTCGCCTGTCTGTTAGATTGTGCTTTTTCCCACCCAAGAGGATGCTCGTGGATCACATCCAATGTGACACTAACATCAAAAGCTTTTGCATAAATGTTGGTTCCTCGATGAAACACACCATCTGCAAGTCTCGGTGCGAAAGAAAAACCCTTGCAAGCGACCAAGAGTCCACTTCCATCTTTACTATTTTGAACCCAATTCATAAATTGTACTTTCCATAATGGAGAAGATTTAATTGTTCGCGCTGCTGCGCCGTATACATCAGATCCCATATCAAAAGTTGGATATAACATTTGTGTTAAAGTCGAAAGTTTTTTCATATTATCTATAGATTCTCTAACAGATGCAGCAGGCACACTAAAACCTAAACTTATACTTCTGGATGTATTCTTAAAAATTTGAATATTATCCATTCGTCCATAGCCTTCTTCACCTTTCCAATTAGAACTATACCTATCTGTAAAGGCAGTAAGAAATGCTTTAAAGTTTACGACTTTGCCTGTGGCAACATGCATAAACTGGATTTGTTGTCCGCCACGATTTGCTAATTCATTGGTTTGATCCGCAAACCTTGAAGTTGCTCCACCAAAAAAACCACGCACATCACCAACTGTATCATCTACGAACGTTGATACTGCGTCTTTTGAACTATCGAAAAATGCCATTATATCCTCCTATCCTTTCTATTAATAATTAGCGGGATAAGATTTTTGCTTCCAACAAAAGATGATCCTATTATTTATCGAGATTGAGTAATGACATAATCGGTGCGTTCGTACTCGTTTGTGAAAATAGTTGTGCTACTGTGGTCGTGGCTACACTAGCAACTTTTGTATTTCCTGCGTCATTCCACACTAGATTTATTTCTACGGGTTGTTCAAGAAGAGCCGCTGCTTTATCATTCCATGACGTTTGATCGGCTTCGGTCATGCGGGAATCTCGACTCATCGGCAGCGGCATCCATTGTTCTCCCTCCCCGACTCGCTCGATGGGCACAGTCTTTGCTTCAAACTCTTTGACGATTGCCCTCGCAGCTTGGAGTTCGGCTGAGTTATGTTGGATGTTGTAACTTCCGGCAGTAGTACCTGACGATCCAACCGCATTGCGACCGCCCCCTTGCAGACGGAAGCTTGTTGTGTCAGTGGTGCTCGCCAGCATTGCTTGTGCCTTTTCAAATTTTTCTATTTCCTCTGCTGTTACATTTATTCCTTGAGAAGCATATTCGGCTGACCTTCTTTGCATTCCATATGCGCGGGAGTCTCCGGCAGTGAAACCAGTCAATGCCCGGAAGGCAGGACTAATTGTCATTTTTTCAAGAAATCCATAAAACTTAGCAACAACTCCCATGACAACAGCTTTTATATCTCCAAAAAATTGCATAACCACCCCGAAAACGCGATTCAACGCGCCTTCCATGCCGCCTTGGAAAAATCCTCTGTTATTGACGAAATCTTCCCACAAGTTTTTAAGTGGACCTTTCACAAATTGATCAAAGAATCGTTGAGCTTTTGGGAGCATTACATCAAACCAGTCCCCCAAGCCTCTCATCGCAGCAGGAATATTATCTTTAAGAAATACATAAAGATCTTTCACATGCCGCAACATTGGAAAACCACCTTCGCCCGCATGTGCATATTTATCAAAGAAGCTCATTACAACCACATCAAGAGCTACAAACTTTGCCTTTATTTTATCCCAAAGTGCTCCCAAGTTGTTCCAATGCAAATATACTGTGGCCAAACCAGTGATCATAATAGACCACCGATTTGTAAGAAGACCCATCAATGGACCAGCAATCTCCTTAACTTTCCCAAGAGCCAACGAAAAAAGTGATGCTTTAACAATAACTTCTCCAATGGTAATAATAGATTTTTTAAAATCACCATCCAATGCTCGCCACCATTTGAAAATATTTTCAACACCCGCAGCAAAATGGTCAATAACACCAGCCGATTTATGTAATTCTATTCTAGCCCAACTTGTAAACATTCGAGCAACTGGCAGAAAAGCTTTTCCAAAAATATTTGATAAGCGATTAAATTCTGCCGACCATTGTTGAGTAAGTGTAACACCATCTCTTATTGCCTTGGTTAAATCTTGTTGTGCGACGATAGCCGGATCAGCTTTGTTCGCGATTTCATCCCAAGTTGCTTGCTCTGTTCCAAACAACTTCATGGCATCTGTCATGTCTGAGATTCCCAAAACTGTGGCAACCCCTTTGCGCTGGAAGCGATCCATCATCTCCCAACTTTGGCCCGAAGCTCTAATTGATTCACGAATCATTTCAACTCGCTGTTCTTCTGAAGCTGTCAACATATCCACACTATTAATAAGGTTTCCTCCCAACATAGCGTTAAGTTGACCAGCTTTTTGAGCAGCTTGTTCAAATGTATCAAAGCCGCTTGCAATTTGTAAAAGAGTATTTATTGCAATTCCGGTTGCTTTTGATTGAACAGCCAATCCTTTAAAAACGGAAATACCTGATTGACCATATTTTGCAAGATTGCTCATCGCTGGGCCGAAAGCCCCTTCAATAACTTTTGGTGCCATCTCAATGGAAAGCGCAAACTTTTTCATATCATCAGAGGCTTTCCGAGATTGATCAATGCTCATTCCCAATCCTTTGCGATAGATATCAAAATTCTTGGTGGATGTTTGAATCGAAACACCCAAGCGAGTAAACCCAAGAGCTTGTTGAGTAATAGCATTTTGTGCTTTGGGAGCTAAAAGACTAAATTCAGCATAATTGTTATATAATTCAGAAAATGCGGCTTGTGTTTCAGAAGTTGCAACCCCCAAATCAGTCATTTTGGCCTGAAGATTGACTGCCATTTCAGCAAATTCTTCACCGCGACCAGTTGATTGTTGAAGTTCTGCTCGTAATTTATCTATATCTGTGGCAGCTTCAGCGAAACCTTTTAAGTTGGTTTCACCAACGCCCATCGCTTTCGCAAAATCTGTTGCTGACTTGGCGGCAGACTCAAAAGGCACCGCCAATGCTTCAGCATTAAGCCGTAGCTTATTCATAATGTTTGCAAGCGCGGCTGCACCAGTTACCGTTTTAAGTGCTTCGGTGGCTTTGGCGGCTTTAGACGCATTAACTGGGCCTGGGCCTTCTCCTTCATCTTCTGCCATAATTTATAAGAGTTCCTCTATAAATTAAATAGTGGTTTAATGTAAAAAATATGTGATGACGGTGGCCTATCCGAGATGGCCGCCGCGATTGCGAGAAGTGTTTTGGGATCTTTCCATTTCTTCTTTTTCTCGTATAAATTCTTTTTCTATACGTTTAACCCACCATTCTCTTAATTGGATTGGCAGATTATAGGCTTCAATAAAACTCCATCCACCATATTGTTTGAGGTAGAAGAACTGTTCGTATATATTTTCAATATATCTATCACTCAGGCCAAAAAAAGTTGGCTGAGAATGGGATATTACTTACGTTGCTGGCGTTACATGACTCACAATCAACTAATTGTGTCATATCAACATCCGGGCGCACTTTATCATATTCTTTACGAAGATGAGTAGAGTCAAGTGCTGGCATAATATCTACGAATTCTTCAACCACCCCCTTGTCGGCCACTCCGTTAAGTGACACAATGATTTTTTTATACTGATCGGTCATGGACGAATCAGGTAATTTAAGTTTTTGTTTTTTCTCGGCTTTGTCCAATAACATCTTTTCATCATCGCCTGTTAGCAAACAACATTCTGCTACAACTTCAGTTTTTGGTAAAGTAATAAAAAATGTACCACTATCTGAAAATCTTATTTCTTCTGAGGTTTCTTTTATTTTTATTTCACCGAGATCAAACTCATGTTCTGAAACTGCTCCACACTGTTGACATGTAAGCTGAACATCATATTTCTCTCCAAAGCCACTAATTCGTGCTGCAATAATTAAAGCATTTTTATCACCAGTAAACAGTTGTCGTGTTTTGATATTTTTATCTACCAAAATATTTTCGAGCATTCTATCAACTGCAAGCCCTTTCTTCAAAAGACTTTTCGATGTAAGAATATCCGTTTCTTTAGCAGTCATGTAACGTATTTCTACAGTTTCCACATTGTGCAACGGGTGTTCGGGGGGATAAAATTTTCCTTTTGTTGGGAGTTCAACAAACTCCGTTGGAATTACAAAACTTAAAGGTGATTTTGTGTTTTCAATGGGTGGCGATCCACCCTCATCTTGAGCCCCGAGTCGAGATTCATCATTTCTTGGCATATATACCTCTTGTATTTTTCATTTTAATATTAAATTTGTGCTATGCTGGCACGTTCACGCCTGGGGTCGTTGGGTAATTCTTGTCACCAGCAACACTAAGATATGCATTATCATACCTCAATCCAATTGCAACGTTTAATAAATCTTCAGTTCCATAATCTAGTGATCCAAAATCAGCAGTCTTAACCCAAGCATTATTTAACACCCAAGTTTCAATTACTACACCTTCGGCATTTAAAGTTTTAATTTGAACAGTGCCCAAACCAGTAACTGAAGCTTTTTTAGACATAGATTGTCTATCTCTTGCAGCCGAGGGTGTCGTTGGCAATTCATATCCAGAAGCTTCTAAAAGTTGCATCACTTGTTTGCTTGCATTTGCAGTTGGATCTACAGTATCTACTATATCAAAATTAACTTCCTGCCATGTAAAACGTCCAGGATAGAAAAAAGTATGGTTTAAGAAATTATGCGGTGATTCACCAACTGCTACAGCAGGCTTTTTCACTCTTTTAATAAGAAATTGTGAAATACCAACGGTGCCCGCGCTGCCTTGGGATTGCCCAATGCTTCCACCTTCTACACTCAAGAGAAAGCGAAAACCTCTCTTGGGTTCCAAATTTACATTTTGCCAAAAATTCGCCATCTTTCTTTTATCTCCCTAAACTAAGTAGTCCTTTTATCGGTTTAATCCTCAAAAGCTGCACCACTATTTGTAATTACAAAATCAATTGCAATAAATTCTATCGACCGTGCAGGTTTTAAGAAAATCTTCGCATACATGATATTTCTATCAACCAAATCTGGCGTAGTTGTAGTCTTATCGAGGATTACACGATAATCTTCTAGGCCAAGTCGCATTCTAACACCGTCAAGAAATGGTATTACTTGTCCAGTAAACCGATCCCAAGTTGTTTCTACGTTTTGATCAAACAATAATCTAGCAGCAATAGTAGAAATTTCTTTCTTCACATAAATCATAAGTCGTCTTACGTTTACGCGGTCTAATGCCGACCTTGTTTTTTGTAGCGTCTTCTGTCCAAACATTACAATACCTTCTGCTGGGAAAGTTGCAATTGGATTGATATTTGCTTCGTAAAGCGAATCGCGTTCTTTGGAAGTTAGACGTTGTTTAACACCTGTCACCGGAATTCCGGCAGCACCTTCTGAAAGTCCGCCACGAGTAAATCCGGCTGGTGCAAACCAAAGTTCAAAATTATTTTGAGTATTGGCATATGTTCCAACGGCTGCAATCGATGGTGGACCCCAGAAACCTAATCCTAGGTTTTGATCGCGATACCGCAACCAAGGATAATAAGTAGCAGCATAACTATTATTAAGAACTCTGGCATTTAAATCTCGCGTAGCTTCTGCAACACTACCGCGAACTGCCGAATTAGAATCACTTGAATAATAAGTTGAACGATCATCGCGTGGTATATAATTTCCTGCAATATCTACAATTGCTAATGCATCTGCGCGGGCTTCGCACACCGTCATCAAATGATTAGTGATTCCAGGTGTTGCTGTGCCAGGAATTGTCATCATATTACATTCAACAACTTCTGGGTCAGCACATGCATCAATTGCCATTTTTACAGAATTAAAGGCCGAATTATTAATTTCGGTTTGTACTGTGCTATTGTAACGACCCAATGAATAGTCATTAAATGGGTTGCGTTCTTCAATATCAATGCCGTCAAAACCACCAAAGAGTGGTAATGTAAACTTATCAAAGCCAGCGTCCAGAGTACCCGAATAATTAGATGAGCCCGTGGCACTTAGTGATGCCCCGTTGACCCGCGAGCCAGAGATATAGTATGCTTGGCTGGAGTTAAAGGCTCCTTGATTGGACGCAGGCAGACTAGCAGTAAACCGAGTTACGTTGTCCAAGCTGAAAATATATGAATATTCAGTATCGCCAGTTGATGCGTCAGAAGGCGTTTGCGCCCCTTGATCCCCATCTCTATACCCATCGGGCAAACCTCTTACTGCATCCACATATGAATTGTTAAAACGAATGCTTGAGCCGGAAAGAGATGTGTCTAATCCGAAATAACATTCTTCGGCGTTAGAAATAACAGTTTGAAAAGTGTTGTTTCTCAAAAATGTTTTAGGATAAGTAAAAGAACCTGTCCATTGGTTTTCAAAATAAACCAAAGGACTTCCATCAGTTCCACCTTGTGCGGCAGCAACCCCTTCGAGCACTGCGTTGGTGTACGCTGCGTCTGCACCACCACCAGCCCCAATCCTGTTGGGAGTTGTTCCAGCTGAAGAAGAAAGATTCCATCCTTTAAACCTTAATGGCCCAAAATATCCAAATGGAATTAAGCTTTTTTCGTCAAGACCTGTTTTAACTTTAGAATCTACTTCAACATAAATATATCTAGATTGATTGGGATAATCCCCATATTCACGATATCGTCGTTGACCATCATCCCACCCTACATAACTATTGCCAATTTTAATTCCAATATAATTGGATGAATTTGGGTTTAAGTTACAGTTAGCAAAAGTTTCAATCACAACCGGAGCATTATCACTATCGGAAGCTTGACGGAGTTCAACTGTAAAGGCACCATATGGTTCAAATTCATTTTGAGCTGCTCTAATATCTCTAATAGAAATTTTTAAATTTGATTGCTCCCAAGTTCCGCCCTCTAAAGTTTTAAAGCGGAATAATTTTTGCAAATCTTCAGGACTGTATGCTGCAAAAGCGCCCAAATCTTGAGAAAATACCCAGCCCGTGCTTGCACGGCCCAAACTTGCTTGATTAACATTGGTGTCAGTTTCAGCGTTACTTAGTGGAATTATAACGCCTAAAACATTTCCTTGGTCGCTAGTACCACCACCACCGCCAGTGTTTGTAATATATTCCTTAACATTTCTGTCAAAAGTTTCTCCCAAAACATAAGTTTTTTGGGAAGAATATTGACGGCTATTTGGATCTATCGCAGTTGGGTCTGTATTAAAAACTTTGCGGATATAATTGTTTGAACTTTCATTAAAATCAAAAGTAATCGTATCAGTAACAGTTCCGCGAGGTGAAGTTCCATCTCTTACTTGCGCTTTAAAAGTGATATCAGTACCAACGCTATGGACTAAATGTCCAGCTGATGAGGTTTGCGTTGTAGCTCCAACAAGTGTTCCGGTTAGACCCACAAAACCTTTATCGCAATAAAAGATAGCTCCTAAAGTGCCCGTTGTATCCGTACTAGAAGAATTAATAAGCCATAACCCAAAAGCACCGCCCGTAGAAAGGCCGGTATAAGAGGAGCCGATTTTCCAACCTGCTTTTGCAGCATCGGTATTGTCTGCATTTGAGTTAGCTTTTCCTAAAAGCCTTACAAAAGTGACAGGACTTGCATTTCTAAACCATGCTTCTGCGGCATACGCACCATAAGTGGGAGTAAGCCCCATTGTGCCTTCGCGCCAAATATCACCGCTTTTATTTCCCGGTTGTGGCGAGCCAAAAATCTCAACAAAATCTGAAAACGAATTAACTTTAACAGGGCGAAGTGCTGGTCCCCTTTCAGCTAAACCAATAATCACCGGGCCAATAGGCTCGGCGTCCTTGGGAAGTTGTGAATTATCAATTTCTGCAATTTGCACACCTGGTGATACAAATCTAAATTTACTGACGCCGGTTTTTGCCATTGATTAAAATCTCCTTACACTAGTATAATAATACTTAAATTCTCTAATAAATAGTATCTTATCTGGTGAAAAGACTTACGAAACCTTATGAACGATATTTTCCATTTGGCCACTCTGGAATATCACCGAATACAACATGCTCTCTAGGAATTTTAACTTCAACAGCATTTTCTCTGATAACAATATTTGGTTTTTCTCCATTTTTGCCTTCTCCTACCAAATATCCCAAAACCTTTAATGTTAGTTTAGTCTCATAAATCCTGGTTTCATCAGCCATTTGACTTATATTGTTGGTAACATTAAAAGATTGATCTAAAAAGCTTTCATAACGATGACCTTCTGGGCTATAAATAAGATCATAGTTTATGCCGCCCGTGCGTGTCGCAAAAGGCTGTAGCATTTCATTCATTTGTTGCTGGTATTCTGTCCTAAGATTGATTGTATAAGAAACACTTACATAAACTGGCATTGGAATGGTTACTGTTTCATATACTATTTTTTTATTCTTTTTCTTACTTGGAAAATTAATTTGCTGTCCGCCAGAAGCTCCTGCATTTCCAGCAATTCCACCTTTTTTCCGGTGGGTGTCTGCATTAAGAAAATTAGATGTTTTGTCCTGCTGTACTCTCCGTGCAATTGTAATGGAGCCACCCTTAACATCGTTAACTGGTGGGATATTTCCCCAAAATGCTCCTTTTTTAGAGAGATCTTTAGAAAAGCTTTCTCGTTGTAATGCCATAATGGGAAAAATTAAAGCTCCATCATCATCTCTTAAATTCTTATGATTTTTAATTTGCCATGATCGTTCACCAGCAACCCATACAACCGGGACTTTCTTCCAACCTTTGTTTGTGGTGGCAAATATTTTCATTTTTTCTTCTAGCCAATTATAAACTGCATAATCTATTGTTTCCAGTGTGGAAGGATCAAAAGGCATTATTTGGCGTTGAGTTCCGTCGATGTCGCTTCTATCTTTCATCTTTATGTACCATCAAAAAGCCCTTGTCGAGCACGAACACACTTAGCTGAAATTTCTAACATATGATCTGTATTTCCAAACAATTGTTTTGGTTCGCTTAAACTAAGTATCTCATAATAATCTTCACCATATAAAATAAAATCACCTTCACGAACATATAAATCTTGATCTTCAGTTAACCTACGTTTATGAAAATGACAAGTCAATGAATACAAACGATCAAGACCATACGCAGTAGCACTAGTAGTGGTTTCACCCCAATCAATTAAAACATAAACTCGAATAGGGGGTAAAAAATTCTTTTCAATTGCCTCACCATAAAGAGAATGAAAATTTGTATGTGTATTGCTAATAGAATAGTATAAAACAGTTTGACCAATCACTCTTTCGAGCAATTCATCATTAACTTGTTTGACCAGATTTCTTTCCTTATTGTTGAAAAAAAGAGGTGGTGGTGGAGCGTCGGGTCTATTCCATTTATTATCAGATGACATTCATTTTTCCTCTTTTAACCCTTATAAACGCCCATTGGAACGTGGACCTGGAGCCTATTAGCATCCTCAGACAATTTTGCATCTTTATCTACCATTGAAGCATATGTAAGAGAATCAAGCAATTCCACCAACTCTGTTTTTAAAGCAGTTTTTTCCGCTTCAGATTGTGTTGCCAAATCAGAAGCATTTAAAGTTACATCATTTCCTGGAATTGGAATGGAACCAAATTTGCCTCTCACTTGCGCTAACATTCCTTTAGCAATTGATAAAGCATATTTTCTAATCCATTGTTTCCCCATGCTATTAATATTTTCATATGGAATATTGGCAAACGGAAGGGTATTATAATTATTAATTCCGTCTACTCCATCCTTTCGAGATTCTTCTTCATCCCACGGATCAGTAGGAATAGTAAATTGAAACCAGATTTTAGTAGGTGCCCCAACACCAGGAGCAGCTGGTGGGGGATAAATTCTAATTCTATTGTCCCTTATTTCATAAGAATAATGCGAAGCCCGAGTATAAAGATTTGTCTCAAAAGCCATTGATTGAAGTTTGTTTTGCCATGCCGGAACAACTTCAAATGTAGATTCATCTGAATATTGTCCATAAGTGAAAAGATTGCCTACAACATTTAATCCCCCATAATAGCCATAAAACCTCCACATCGCTGTAGGAGATTTATAATATACTCTTTGTATAGAAATTCTTTTGTTTTTTACCTTTCCTGCAAAAGATCCTCCCATCACGCTACCATCATCAGAAGCAACTTGTACAATTCCCTGAAGATCATAATCTTGAGTATTCTTTTTCAAAGAAATAGATGCTGAATAAACTCTTACATCCCCAAGTGCTGCTTCAGCTGCAAGACCTTCGGCCACTCTTTTGGTATATTCAAATTGAAATTTGGGATATTTTAATGATAAGTGAGTTCCGCTTAAACTTGATGAAAGCTCGCCAGCTTGAAGGTTTCCCTCGTGATCAAAAGTGCCTGTAGTTTTTCCTAAAAAGCTAGAGAGAACATTTTTGGCTTGATGATTATTGACAATGTAAGAATATTCTAATGTTGCCATTTCATAAGAAGTATAAATATTATTTTCGGTAAGTTCAACGTCTAAAACATCTCCACCCAACATTTTATAAGTATAGGAAACTTGAGCTACTGCACCAGAAGCCCATTGGCTAGATGAAAGTGCGCCAGCTAAATAGATTCCATAAGGAACGCTGCTTAAAGTTACAAGACTATAAGAGCCAGTAGATTTTAAAACATAAGGGCTTGTTTGTTGTACTGGTGATAGAACGGGTGGTGCTGTTGCCATTGTTATTCTCCTATTAATTAAATAGTTAAATGAGGCTTTAAACGAAAAAGAAAACCCCGCCTCCCAAAAGAAAGACGGGGTTTCACAAAAT
>Ga0098061_1000692_pt1 | contig 16382 bp, 23 predicted proteins | sample 22_taG_FD_92579 | JGI IMG/M metagenome (GOLD analysis project Ga0098061, IMG submission 92579) | Marine viral communities from the Subarctic Pacific Ocean - 22_ETSP_OMZ_AT15343 metaG | ecosystem: Environmental > Aquatic > Marine > Oceanic | place: Subarctic Pacific Ocean | collected 2015-01-20
ATATACTCTCCGGTGGATATCTCGATGGCCATATTCTCCGTCTCCATCACAGAAGCAACATAATCCAACTTCCTATAAATGACGTTGTGGTGTTTTTCCATAAAGGGCAAAATATGGCTCTCTTCATCCTCTGGAGAATTCGCATTGATGATGATTAGTTCACACTGGTCGAAAACTGTTTGTGCCTCCATATCGGCCAAAAACCCCTCGATAAATTGAGCGCCCTTGTATAAGGGTACAATCACCGATATTTTTGGTAGAGTGATGGGGTCTACATAATCCACGATATTTTCTTCAATAAGCGATCGCCACCGTTTAAATATGGTCTTGTTGTTCTTCTTTATGGTGTCGAATAATTCTGGGCCGCTTTGAGAGAAGTAATCCTCACTTGCGGCGCCCAACAAAGAGTTGGTAATAAGCTTACACCCCAGTATCTTTGCCTCTACTGCCAAGCGACTATAAGATTCAAACCATTGGGGGAAGAAAATTAATGTCTTTGCGCGCGCAAGTTCAGCAACAAACGACTCGAACGGCTGCTCTAAAATAACTCGCGGCTCAATCTTGTTTTGGCGGCAAAACTCTAGGGCCGCTGGCATGCCTTTGTTCTTATTACGACTTTCAAGGACAACCCACTCATAGTCTTTGGGCGTTTCCATGTACTTCTTCAGGACCAAGAGCTGTTCATCGGTCCATATATTCCCACCAAAGCTCGTCACATTATTTAAAAAAAGATTCTTCTGGAGGATCTCTGCATGCATCTTGCTCTGACAGACCGTGGTCACCGCATTCCTAAAAAACTCTTTATTAATAATTTGTGATTCTGGCGCCACAAAATTGGGCCAGAGAATTGGATTGTTGGACTGGATGTATTTGTGGTCGTGTTCGAAAATTGCATAGCGGCAAGAGGCTAACGCGGCTTTATTGTGTTCAGCTAATTGAAAAAAGTTAGCAATAATAAAAAAGCTGTCGTTGTGCTCCTTTATATACTGTGGAGTTACGACAGCTGATTTAATCCGATGGACCGTATATCGATCTTGAAGGAGTCCCAAAAGGGCCTCGTTGCAAAATTCGGCTCCTCCGCGGACCTCGTTCAGAAAAAAATCCGATATGAATACCACATCACTAGTCATAACTAACTACTTTATCTACAATCTCTTGCCACTCCTGTTCCTCCTGGGAAGGCTGCACGAGGTCCATAATTGCGTCGGCAAACTGTTTATATTGTTTCTCGGGGGCAAACTCCTTTAAGACATGCTTTTGTAGTTTCTTGGCTTGAGACTCAAACCGAGCATAATTTTTGTAAACCTCTCGTAGCTTCATCTTGTAGCTTCCCTGACGGGGGAAGCACCACAGAGCATCAGCCTGGATAAACCCATCCCAGTGGGCCTCCGCCTGCACCGGTTGTAAATCGAATTCTACTTTGGCACAGTGAGCTTGTGATTTTACTTTCTTCGTCTTTTTGTCTCGGACCGGGGCGTAAAGGAAGTCAGCTTGACCGCTCCAGAGGGGGCACACCACGGGCATCCCGTTACACACTGCCTCAAAGAGCGGCAACCCGAAGCCTTCGCCATGCGACAAAGATACCATGGCCTTGATTTTATCATGATTATATAAAGCCGAAAGTTGTTCTTCTTCCAACGTTCCATGAATTAAGTACACCTTGCACTTGCGCTCTGGATATCTCGCCACGATAGCCTTAAGACGTGCCATGCAGTTGTGCTTATCTCCCAGCGAATCAGACGCAATATTGGTTTTCACCACTAGGCCGACCTCTTGGTCTACAAACTCTTCCATAAACCACATAATTGTGTTTGGCAGATTCTTCCGCGGGCCAGCTTGAGCCATGGCCAAAAAGTTAAAATCATAGTCTAATTCTATATCCAAGTTGCCCGGAGGAGCCGTACCGCGTACGCAATAATTTACCGCCTCCATCGGCGTAGTGCACTTATAATTGGGAATTACTTCACCGGTCTCATTATTGGTGGCTTCATATGTGGTTTGTTCATACACATTTTTAGAGTGATTGGAAACCAACAGAATCTTATTCATGATGTTTCCTTTTTCTATCCACGCCGGAGCCACCTTGGTGGTTTCAATTCCCGCAGTGAAGCCCACATTGATAGGCGCCATCGGTTCAAATTCGTTAGGGATAGTTATCTGCAACGATAGATCAAACTGGCCCCCCTGTTGAATGTAAGGAATAGTCTTGACCAGAAGAGAGTCGATCCACTGACGCTCCTCATCATGATAGTTAATGTGGCCCGTAGCTCCCCACGGAATGTTGATCAGATAAATATCCAGCTTGTCTTCAATGGTTCGAAGGGCCCGAAGAGCAAATCTAGTTTGTTCGCCATAACCCGACCTAGAGAGAGCTGGGGCTCTAATGATAATCTTCTTTTTCATTATTCGATCTCCTCAAAGCGATATGAACTATAGTTCTTCCGGTCATCCCAGGAACCGTTAGTTTCATAAACGCGCGTCATAATGTCATCCCACTGGGATGTAAATTTCTCAAAATTATAATTCTTGAGTACATGAGCCCTTCCGTTGCGTCCCAACTCACGTCTTTCCTCGGTACTTAAGTTGTGAAAGGCTTCCAGTGTCTTAACCACATCTTTACCATCCAGTCTATCTTCATAAATATAGGGGACCTCTTGCGAGCCAATAATAGACTTAGAGGCTGGCTCTATGCCGAAACCGTTCTTAAACTTTTTAATCCTATTTTTGGTCTTATTGCGCTTAAGGGTTACCTCTTCGGAGATGGTAGAGGTCTCAGTGACCTGCTCCTGCAGGCCTCCTGTCATTGTGACGATAATGGGAGTTTCACAGGCCAACGATTCAAGAGTGGCTAATCCAAAGCCCTCCGCGTCCGATATGTTAATCGTACAATCGGCCATGTTATACATCATAGCTAAATGTTCCGGAGGTATCTTATCGCGGGAGAGCATTACTTGCCCGTCGGCAATTCCCAATTCCTGAATAATAGCTTCTAAATCTTGTCCGTGAACGTCTTTAGGATCTGTGTGTAGTACCAAGCAGGCGTTCTCGTGTCCCACCTTGTCTAAGAACTGCTTAAACCACCATATCAAGGCGCCCGACTGCTTGCGACGGGCATTTCTGTTGTTCCAAAAGAAAACCGTCGCATCTGGATGTTTAAGATGTTCTTCCCTAAAGCCCTGTATTGCTTCATCTGGAACGCGATGAAATATATTAGTGTTTACAGCATGAGGTACGTATTCACAAGGGATCTCTGGAGTAAGTGTTTCAACAATATTGTTAGTAACTTTAGATATTGTGGCAATAAAATCGTTAGAACGATAAAATGTAGAATTAAAAGTCGGATAAGGGAAATTATCCCACACGTGGTAATATACCATGGGAACGTTCTTTCTTATCTCATTCTCAATATTCCACAACCATCCGTAAAACCGCGGGTCGGTCATAAAGTATAATATATCGGGGCGCGTCTGGGCGATCGCTGATCTAATTTGGTCTGGATTTCCATAACCATCCACAGGGACAATAAGCCAGTCATCCTTGTATTCTTCTGTCTTCATGGGCTCGTACTTTTCATGTTTTACGGCGCCGGCCAAAGATACAACCTGATATTTACCGGTGTTGAGGAGCCCCTCAATAATATACTTTGTTTGAGTTCCAACTCCCGATGGTGATAAAGGATGATCGCTTAAAGTTAAAATCTTAATTTTGTCTGTCATGTTTCTTCCCCTGTTTATGGACAAAGTTCCGTTTTATGAAACACACATCTCGTGCAAGACGTTCGTTTCTTAATATAACGTTTCTTGGTAATATTGTAAAGGGCCATGTACAAAAGTTTAAGTGCATTCTCTGTTTTTTTCTTACCGCTCGTCACTCTAAAAATTTCTACACGATCCTTCTTTGCGGTACGTTTAAGTAGAGCAAAGTGAGTATCCACATTTTTAGGATCAATATTATGCTTTTTACAAAAATAGTGTTTATAAAGCGTTAGTTGATATGTGGTCATCTTGTCATTGCGTCTCTGTGCATTCCAGCCCCAGGAACAAGTCTTCCAGTCGACAATATGATATTTATCGCCAATCTTAATGACGGCGTCGACATAGCCCTTAAATTTTAAGTCATGGTCATCAATCGGCTCATAGAGCATCTCTTCCGAAGAATAGACTTCATACGTGTCCCCGAAATAGGCCTTCATAGCCGGCTCGATCTCTGGAAAGATTGCTTTGGCTTGTGGCACCATCTTCATGGCGTTGTCTAGACTAAACTCAACAGCGCCCTCATGAAGCTCCTTCAAGGTTTCTTTGAACTTTTCGACAAAGGTCTCATCAGGATTGAAATCTTCCTTCAGTAGCTTTTTCTCACAAACGTCGTGAACTGCTGTTCCAAAAGCGGTGTATTCGTTGCCTTTAAAGGCTTCATGCTTGTCAATATAGACGAGCTTATGATAAAAGGGGCAGAAGTCCCAATTTTTTAATTCTGAATATGATATATGGCTCACTCATTCTCTCTTTCTACTTTTTTGTTTTAGTGGTTTTGGTTGTTTTTCGCTGCCGCGGCTTCCGAGTCGCTTTAGGCTTCTCTGGAGGAGCTTCCTTGATCTCCTTGTCCTCCTTGGGCGCGGAGGCCACAGGGGCCTCCTTAACGGGCTTAGGAGGCAGAGACGGCGCCGTGGCCGCGGCTCGCGGGGCGCGACGACGGGCCCGAGCGGGGTTCGTACGTGGCGGAAGTGATTCAGCCGGTGCATCCGGCGGATATGCTCCTATATCGAACTCCCACGTGGGACGGTTGCCCGTATAGGAAAGATTATCAATGTAGCCGCTGTCCAACACCTTATTTACATTATACCCTAAAGTACTCAGCCAGTCAAGCATTTCTAGATCAGTAATTACAAGTCTAGGGCTCAATTTACCTTTCGTGCCCACTTCTAGCGTTATCGTGAGACGACTTTTATCTCTGGTTAGAGTTTTATTTAGGCTCGACAAGAGCGCGGGAGGGCAGGCCATTTATATTTTCCTATTCTGTAAATCATCAATGAATACATAGAGCTGAGGGCTGATTTTACGGACCGCGTCTATGCTATCTAAATAGTAGTTTTCAAAGCTATTGGCAAAGTACTCTTCTAGAGACGTTGCTCCGTATGGAGAAACAAAAAGACCAATTGTAAGGGTCAACAAAAGAGGATAACCCACTACATCGGATAAAAACATATCAAAGTCTTCCGAGTAATCCAAGTTGGTGTAATACCGTTCTGGGATTTTATGCCCTTCTTGTTCTAGTATTGATTTCAGTCGTTGGCGTTTTCCCAAAAATTCACTTATAATCCCCTCGTTGCTTCTTAACAAGGCCGGCAGCCCTTCTATAGAATGAGCTACTTCATGTACAAAGTCTTCCAAAAGATCATAAGTGGTGGGTTCTTTATTAGTTATATAAATTGCCCCATCTTGATAAACCGCATTTCGTCCCTCAAGAAAAGGGAATTCTCCTATATAAATCACCTCTACGTTACCTAACAACGATTTAGGTACCGTGTTCTCGATCTCTTCTACAAAGAGGTTGTAATTAACTTCCTCCGACGGAGAGAAGTCTTTTATGATTAGAGGAATCTCCCCATAGACAGAATATTCTCTTTTCTGGTTGTTTTGTTCGGTGATGTATCTGACTAGATTAGGTACTTGCATCATTAGTAGCACTTTCTTGAATAAGTTTCTCACCCTCTTCGATATCCTCGAAGGCCTGATGGTATCCTCGGATCCAATTTTCTTCAGCGACGGCCATCAAAAATTCCGGAAATTCTTGAGCAAAAATCTCCACTATCATCTGTACGGTTACTTCTCCGTTTTCGGGGGAAAGTGTGTCCCCCACGTGGTTAACCACCATCTCTTTGAGTACCGAGTTGGTAGCCACTGTTTTCTCTAAGTCTGGGTTTTCTCCTATGTCCATTTTATCTCCTATAAACATTTGGCGGCATATGTAGCGACACGAGAGCGCTCCCCCTTAGAAAGGGTTATATGGCCGGCCAATTCAAATTTTTTAAATTTCTCGACGGCATGCGTCAATCCGTTAGTTGTTTCATTAATATACGGAGTGTCGATTTGTTCCACATCTCCTGTTAATATGATTTTAGTTCCTTCTCCCACTCTAGTGATTATAGTCTTTAATTCATGTATAGTTAAGTTCTGAGCTTCATCAATTATAATAAAAGAGTTGGAAATGGATCTACCCCGAATATAAGTCAGGGCTTCAAGTTCTATTTTCCCTCGTTGCATATACATCTCTAGAGTAAGTTTATCATTTCCCATCAAAAATTGCAAGTTATCTTGTATAGGCATTAGCCATGGGGTCATTTTTTCTTCCATGGAGCCCGGAAGGAAGCCTATGTCTTTTCCTAGCGGCTGCACCGGCCGTGATACTATTAAGCGACTATAGTTCTCTGTGTCATAAGCACTGAGGTCTTCCATCGTCTGTTGCAAGCCGGCCGCAATCGCACAAAGCGTCTTGCCGGATCCGGCCTTCCCTATCAAAGTGATCAACTGTATACGAGGGTCCATCAACAAGTCGAGCGCGAAGGCTTGTTCTTTATTACGTGGCTTAATCCCCCATACCCCTTTCTTATATTCCAGTAGTGGTTTAAGGGGTTCCATCGGCGATATATAGCGACATAGGGCCGTCTTTTTCTCATTGGCGTTTGACACCAGCATCAAATATTGATTTGAATTTAAGTGCGCAACATCTTCGGGTTCTAAATATATTTCTTCTTTGGCATAAAAACGATCTATTGTCGCATCGTCTATCAAATAAGAGGTGTAACCTTTATATATACTTTCTGAATCTTTAACTGCGCGTTCGACAATATAATCGTCAGTCAACAATCCTACAGAGTCACAAATCACACGCATGTTGATATCGCGCGAGACCATAATCACTTTTCGTGTAGGGTATTCTTTTTGCACCGCCATTGCCGTGGCTATAATTAAATGATCGGGAATACTGGAATCTAGATCATCCGGGAAGCCAGCTGCCCCGAGGCGCTCAGTCCCCCATGCATATAAAAGGCCAGCGCCTTTGCGTATTCGAATTCCATTAAATAAAGTACCCTTACTCCGTAAGGCATCTAAAATACGAATGATTTTTCTTGCTTGAGCGCCCACGCCATCTTGGCGACCCTTGTGCTTGTCTATCTCTTCTAGAACTTTAAACGGAATTACTATATCGTTATTCTGAAATTCATATACACATTCAGCGTTGGTAAGAAATACACTGGTATCGAGGACAAATATTTTTTTTCGACTCATAAAGGGCTCTGCTATAAATAGGGGTGCTTCTGATTTATCGTCTCTTGACGGCGTTGATAATGAGTAGGGGGAGCCACACTAAGGCGATTATCACCAATACTATCTGACATCCAATAGTTATATCTACGTACTCTCCAGTCATGATAGTATTAACAATGTTACTCACAAAAGCTCCGGTAGTATAAACCAACATTAGGCTTACAGCCGTCACGAGCAAATATGCTACTACGTTTAAAAATCTGAGCAGCAGGTCTCTTAAAACTTTCATTCGTCTTCTCCCCTGTATAGATAATCGTCACCAACGCGGCCTGTACCCGAACCGTCCGTAGAACGCGGATATTTACGACTGGTGGTCATGATTTCATTAAAGTTGTTGAGAGTAAAATAAACATCGCCGTGTACGGTCTCTAATCGCCAGCGCGTGGCTCGGTCATGACTTCTAGACATGGCGACCGATTCCCATAACTTGATATCTTTTAGTCTCAAGTATATATGATAATTTTCGCCGTCACGCACATGCGTGAAATTAATAAAGTATTCACCTTCGTCGACACTCGTATCTAGACTAAGATTCATAACTTTTCCCCCTCAGGAACATATTTTTACTAGGCTTAAGGTCGGGGTCAGCGGATGTGGGGGGAGCTAGGCCTGCATCTTTTACCAAGTCCGAGCTGCTCTGAATTTTACCTCCCCCAAGGCTCCAAACCATTTCTATTCCCATCTCCTCACACAGAGCCTTTTCAGGAGTATTTTTATTAGTGCGATCACCGCCGTTGCCGAACATGTCAGGCTTAATAAGACGCAGGGCGTTACAAACCGTTCCATCCGTATCATCCACGGCAATGACATCCTGTACGCCGGCGATCCCTAAAATAATCTCCGCTCGTTCATCGAAGGGCATAAAAATATAGCCCTTCTTCCTCATGAGCCAGTTATCACTATTGACAACCACCACAACGTTTCCTAAAGATGCCGCGGCTTTGATCATTCGCACATGGCCCACATGTATGGGATCAAAGCCGCCTGATACCATAACAGTTGTGTAGGGTGTTCTAGTCGCCATCGGTCGTCTCCGCAGGGGCAGTATCAACGGCTAAAAAGTTTCTTTGAAGTGATCCGATCACATCTTCTGCCTCAGCCAAACTCTTGCTCGCTGTTGCAATTTCACCTACTACCGTAGCGTGGTCAGCCACGCCGACGGGATTATGCAGATATAACTCTAAAACAGCCAAAGCTTCCTGCCTCTGTGCTTCAAATCTACTCAAAGTAGCATGCAACAACTGTTGCGTAATACGTGGTATAGTGTTCATGTAATCCTCCTTTTATCCTTACCAATAAACAATGTATTTTTCCCAATAACCATCATAATCATAAATGGTAAATTCTACGTCAACTGGCGTACCGCATTGTGGAAGGGAAAACTCCTCAACTTGATAATAATAACCATATATCGTATCATAATCAGTAAATGAAACATATACATTGTTGCCGTCGACAAGATCTATTACTTCGGCTAAGATATAATAGACATCGTGAAAATTAGCCTCAACTACAAACTCCCATTCATCCACGTGGCCCATGTTATAACAGTCCCACGTAGCGTCGTGCATTAGAGGATAATAATAATCTCTTTCTGTTTCTTCTCCATATACAATTATACAGCCCGATAAAAGACTTATTAATAGTAATATGGCTGCGGCAGCGGGACTCGAACCTGCAACCGTTCGGTTAACAGCCGAATGCTCTACCATTGAGCTACACCGCATCATTCTTTTAAGTATACCACATTCCCTTCTTTTTTCAAGCCTTTAGTTTCTCGATTTTCAAATTCTTCCATCTCCCATGGAAGTGGAATTATATTATGATGATGAATTGCCATTTCGATGTAGCCTATCCTCATCGCGATTTTTTTGAGTTCAAAGTGGAGGTGACGCTGGAAAGCCTTAAAAACTACAGCTGTAATCACGCTAATAAACAACGCAACACATCCCAAAAGAAACCCTATTTCAGCTAGCATGTCCTTCGGTTGTTTTCCTTGGTAGTTGTCCCACACCTGTTATGGTGAATGGAATTCTTTAAAAGGGCAGCTGGGCCCAGGTCGCGCTGTGGTCTTTTATTCATATTGTCTATGATACCATAGACTACTTCTTCTTGTCAACCTTTTTTCGGCGCGATTTTTTATGGAGCTTCTCAAACAAAAACTTTTTCCACGCAGAGGCATTGATTTCCTCCTCTGTCATTTTTAAAGAATAGAGGCCGGCCAATATGAGCCGTATTTCTCGATTTGAGAGATACACCGTTTTTAAAAATGCGGGGCGCTTTTTAGCTTCGTTGGCCATGCTATAAATAGTGAGCCGGCTCTCTTATCTATCCACAGCTTTCCATAATACCAAGTTTTTTATAGGCCAGTGTAAGTGATCACCGGTGGTCAGTACCTTTATTATACTCATTGTGTAGGTTCTGTCGAGGACTAAGGCCACAAATGTCTTGGGAAGTTTAGAGTGTATATAGTCCTTATAATTTATACATATAACAATGTCAGCGATCTGGATCTCTTTTTTCTCGTGCACCAAAGTCATACGGCCTTTAGTAATTATTCACTCTTCCATAAAAAAACCCCCTCCGAAGAGGGGGCTAAAATATAGAATATTTTTAGTTTAGACTAAGAAAATACAATACCATTAGTCGTCGCCGCGGAGAAGCCGCCCACAAACCAATAGGTCCCATCGGACCACAACTCCAGTCGATCGCCCGATAGAGTAGCGCTCCCAAAGGTTGCTATTAGATCGCTGCTGCCGTCCGCGAGATTGCCGTCACCACTATCACCAGCTGCAATGCCCCCTGCCATGAACTCGCCGGCGGCGGCTGTAACAGTACAAGCGGTGGTATCGAAATCCTCAGCCAGCATGATCGTATAGCGTAATCCGGAAGCTGCTGCTGGCAATACAATAGCCGCGGCAAGTGGCTGCATTAGAACCACTTTGCCACTGTCTGCAACTGTTAAAGTTGTAGTGGAACTAGCCGCGGCAGCAACAGTTCCCACGTAGCCACTTACGGGGTTACTAGAGTTTCGAAGCTCCGGTACCGCCATTTTTCTCAGTAAATTTACTGCTCTTTTACTCATTTTGATTTCCCTCCTATAGGATATATATAATGTACGTACGTCGGGGGTATCCCCTCGCTTATACATAGTCTGGACGTCTTCTAATGGATTATATTCGAAGCGACTAAAAAATAATTATTTCTTGCGGCGTTTCTTGGATAACTTCTTCTTGCGGCGCCGTTTTTCTTCTCGCCTCAATTCCGCGTCGACAGAGTCCGGGTCGAGCCTTGTTTTTACTTGGAAAAGGGTACCTTCGGGACCGCAGCGTTTTACCTTAACCTGGACGCTTTCTTCCAAAAGAAGCTCTAGGCGCTTCTGGTCTGCTTGCTCAAAATTATCAAATCTACCGACGCTGGTCCAGGGCGCGCCGTCTTGATGAAGGGTGGGTTCGTTCATTGTTATCTCCTGTTATTTCCTTTGTCGGTCACCATACCAACAAATACTAGTATAATCAATAATGCGCTGATTGTCAAGAAGATATTTTCTAAATCCATTAATCGAGTTCCTTATAATATACCTTCCCTTCTACATCGGTAACAGGACTTCCGGCCTGAATTACTAACGTTAACTGCTTGTGTGCCTCGGTTTCAGGGCGCCAAATAATTTGGAGAGTTCTTCGTTCTTTGTACCATAACCAATCAAATTCATTCCCCAACTCTGCTTCTCCGGTCACTATACAGTTAAACATGCCGTTGGTTAGAACCCCCACCAAATAATCATGTGTGGGGTGTCCCGAGCTGAGTGTTAAATCTTCACCACAAAAAGCCAATCGATCGTTTTCTAGAAGCTCTAGAGCTAGGTGACCCTCTATCAAATCAGTAGCTACATCAGCGGAACACCACCATAAAGTCTGGGCATCGTTGTGGTTGCGCCACACACACTCCATATCGAAGTAGTGATCGCCGTATTGAATTTCGTTAAGATCAGGTAATTGCAAATCAGTGCAGCCGGTTAACAGCATTAACACTAGAACAATCACATAGGGCATCTTATATTATATAGGGCCCAAAATAAAGAATCTACCTTCGAAGGCCTGCGTCTCCCCATCCGCCGCGTGTCTGCTTGGAGTGCATCAAGTGGCCCGGCCGATCCAAATGCATAAACCCTAGGGCGTGGCCCAACTCATGTTCTAGTACTGTCTCCGGAGGCTTAACAACCAGATATACCTTTGCCCACTCGATCAAGTTACTGCCTTCTGTGACAAAAAAATGAGTTTCTGCCAATATGGTGGGGCGTAAGTCCTGCAGCACCTCTTGTGTCACTAGCTGAATAACAATATATCCATACGGAGTTTCAGTTGCACATTTCTTAAGAGGATCGCCCCTCTTATATCGATACTCAAAAAACTCAAAGCCGCGCTTCTTCCAAAAATCGATCGCCTTGGCAATTTGTTCCTCTTCAACCGGGGCATTACTGCATACGATTACGGTTGGTGTGTAAGACCAATTAGCAATTTTAGGAGGAAACTTCTCTATTGCTGGTACAGTAAGATGATTAGTATAAAAATCAGTAGCTATAACCTCTGGGGTTATACATGGCTGAATTATGATAGTTAGGGTGAAAATAATTAGGGTTAGAAGTCGTTTAATATCAAGCATAAGTAAGTGGTGGAGGTGGTGGGAATCGAACCCACGTCCAAAGTAATGTTCCTTTCAAGTCATTCACAAGCATAGTTTATTTTACTCTAAATAAACAAAAAAGTCAACTTTTTTTTTATCCGCATTGTAGAAGACAAAAACGTTTTCTCTCAACATGCTCTTCTTGGACACCCGGCGAAGAGCAAACCGGGGACTAAGCCGCTAGGGCTAAACCGTAATCTGCGTCGTTGGCAGTTATATGTGTTTGATCTAGATTTAAGTGATATATCAAATGACACTGCTTGCACTATTCAGTCACCTTTACCCTGTCGAAACCGGTCACCCCCCTTTATTATATATAATATAACTAATATATAAAGTAATTATTAGTATCATATTTCTTATTAATGGTTTTAAAACTTCTTTCAGAAATACCTAATAATCTACATGCATCAGCTTTAGTAGTAGTAATACTAAGAGCAGCTTTAATTATAGCATCTTTGATCAGATTAGGCAATTTTTTCCATAAGAATAGACCATGCAGTTTTCCAGAGCTAGACCTAGCTGCTAGTTCTAGCTTGAGGGCAATTATCTCTTCCAGGGGCAGACGCCCCAACATTGTTTCGAAAGCTTCTGACGATTTTTTCTCTTTGCGAAGCTTGCGCGACACGCTGTAATCGTGGTTAACCCCTATCCTTTTAGTTGATTTAGGACTAGCCACTCTAGCATCTCTTCAACTTCTGTCTGTGCGCCGGCGACGTCTTCCGGATTGATATTGATATCCGGCTCAGGCAAATCAGCCTGAAGCTCTTCTTCAAACCTGTCGAAGTAAAGCTTTAAATTTGTAAGTAAATAATCACCAAACATCCCACGGTCATTGGGGTCATCTAAGTTATCGTAAGCGGTGATTATATTCTTTTCTACGTTTTTATAATCAGTATAGGCTCGATTTCGACCTGTACGATCTTGTCCTTGTAAACTAAAGGTCTCCACCTCTTCTTCTTCGGTGGGCTCCTTCTTCTCAACATCGATAAAGGCGGGATTATCTTCAGGGCCCCCAATATCAATGTTAATATCTTGTTCTTGTAAACTGGCGGCTTCAGTCCCTGGTTCGGCTCCGGGTCCTATGAACCTGGAATTTTCAACCTCTAAAGACATCTTAACTGCATTCAGGATGTGACTTTTATAGGACTCTCTCTGTTCAAGCTTGGAAGTTAAAGATTTATATCCTTGCCGTAAAGTAGTAAGAAGATTGGTGTTTTTAAAGAGATCCTCTAGTGCGTTAATACCGGTGTTACGGTGTACGGCGGCCGTTGAGACTGCGGGATCTGCTTCTAACAGTAGATTCTTAATTAGATGTCGTAATTGGCGCTCTTGCTCTAGGACTATACGCCGATCGTGATTCCTTTTCTCAAAAATGTAATTGATGGCTCTCCGTACAGTTTTACGAAGTTGAATCTCTTCGGCCATTTCTTCTCGTGTGATCATGGATTATACCTCTCGCCCTAATAAATAGTCTACAATTTCACCAATTAATGCTTCTTTGTCTTTTAATGTTGAATCCGCTTTTTGGCGCTTATTAAAAGCTTCTGCATCAAAATCATGCCATGGGCCCTTTTTACTTCCCGTGCCTATCATGCCGCCTTCGACATCCCCTGCCGCCATCGATGACATTTCTTCAAGTTCTTGCTGCCCACTTCTAGTTTCTTTGCCGGGTTTCCAATCATAACCAGTTAACTTGCCCTTTATCTTCCTACCCAAGTCTACATACGCGCGCATGTTTTGTTGTCCATGCTTACGTAGGAGTTCGAGGTCTCCCGGTTCGTAGCTCAATGCCATGGGTCCCAGCGGAGTAGAAAGCGTAGGAGGCTGTTCTTCATTGATAGCTTCTAATATTAAATCTGCGAGGTTGTCGGTGATTTGATCCATATTCTGGCCTAACCGAGGAATATGGCCGGAACGAAAGGATTCAGCCACAGGCATTTCCTCCTCTGACCGGTCGTCTTGTTGTTTTATTTCACCCTTCAGAATGTTGGTAAAAATGTACTCGGCCATTCGTCGTATCTTTTCGTTATTAGGAAGAAATTTCTGGAATCGTTCAAAATCTCCTTGAGATATTGCATCACGTATGTCTCTGGCGCTAAGTTTGCCCCCGGTTTCTGGATCGTTTAAGGTTGGCACTTGGAATGCTTTTACTTCTAGGTCGGGCCGATTATTTTGAATCGCCTTTCCGATAGAAGCGTGATCTGGATCGGCCTCACTTGACACGATATAAAGTTCAGCCCCTTTGGGTAACCCAACACCCGCATTGTAAATGGCTTGCAGGGGGCTGCTAGAGACACGAATCTTGCCATCCTTATTTTTCATCGCGGATCCGTCTGAACCCAAGACTGGGAGACCCCCCCGGGGGACGGTAATAATAGAAAGTTCATCGAGATCTAAGCCAGACGTATTTTGGAGATAAATTTTCCATACTTGCATGGCTTGTCTTAAAGTAATACCATCACGTGGTGTTTCTCCGGTTACCAAATATGGTTTTGCCCCGGGGAGGTTTCGGACGGCCGTTTCTAAAAGATGAAGGTGTCCTTTATGTGGGGGCTTAAAACCCCCCGGAATAAATAAGAAAGACGATCCCTTGTTAACAACCTGCTCGTTTAATACTTCTGCGGCTGTTAGTGGCCGTAGAGGCGGTACACCGCCACGCCCATACTTAAAGAGACCTAGAATTTGGTTAACGGGCGCAAAATTGCCAGTAAATTTATACGTTTGGCCATCATAATCAAATACGAAACCTTCAGCAGCAGTAGATACATTATCGACATTCTTCAGTTTTCTCATCTGCTGTCGCAGTATTTCCATAGCTTCTTCGTTATTGGAATTTTCAATGGCTTGAATGGCAGTCGCGACTTCCTGTTTCTGTCTTTCCACCTCTGCTTGATTATCTAAAACGAAGGCGCTTTGAAGACCCTTCAGCATTTCTACTGAAAAATCATGAATGATATCTTCTAATGGGTAAATGAATTCTTTAAGAACGTCTTTCGCTATCTTAATTATGTATTTAACAGTGTCGGCATCCTCAGGATTATCTAGAGCCTGAATAATTTGACGTTGGGTGACTTTGCGCGGCTTTGTACCCTCGGATTCTTTTACGCCGTATCCCTCTTCAAGCATCCTCTTCATTAAAAGCTTTTTAGCTTCAATGTTTAGGCCCTTAAGCTTAGAATTAAGGTAAGCATCCAGTCGAGCCACCAGATACTCTCCTATTGTGTTGTTATCAGATAAACCATGACTTGAAGTAAACTTCTCAAGTCGGGCTAATGCTTCATCTAATGCAGAATCGTTGGTGAGCTTTTCCAATTGACGAACGGCGTTAACTTGTACACGGTATTCTGTACCTTCAAGTGAATTCTCAGCAGACTGTAGATACTGTTCGAGAATCCCTGCGTTTTCACTGGCGTCACGAATAGCTTTTCCGGTTTCCTTGTCATACTCGGCATGCCCCGTTCGATGAATATTAAACGTCTTAACATCATAGTTAATAATGTTGGCAGACCGAGGATCTTGCACCTCTGCGTTGTAGTAAATGTTTGCTTCCGGACCAAATATTTGTAGTTTCAGGTCATCGGGCATCGTAGACACCGCAAGAGCGAAAGCATCAAACGCGTCTACGAACGTCTCTGAAAGGGGCCCTCGGCCGGCGAACTTGGCTCCTAGTTCTTCTGGGGTGAGACCACCAGCTTTAATATTTCCTTTATTACGCGCAGCACGGACGGTGCCATCTTGTAAATCATAGGAAACAAATAGATTTTGGCCATCGGTTTTTTCGGTACCCATCAGCGCACCGCGGGACGCTTTCTGGAAAACGTCTTTTATCTGCGTGAACGTTAGATTCGGATTATCATAAAGATGGCTCATGTGACCAAATACGCCACCCATGATTTAATTCTCCTTATTCTCTTCTAAAACTTTAACTTGCTCTTCTAAAACGTTAAGTCGTTCGTTAATACGTCGAAACTCTCGTTTCACTTCGCGAATGTTATTGCGGGCCATTTCTAGCTTCCTAGCGTCCCTTTTAGTATGGGGAACTATTGCATCTAAAGTCTCAGAGATAGACTGTAAATAACTATGAACACTAGGCCTTGTAGCTTCGCCCAGTAAAAACTGACGCGTCATTTTGTTTAAATCGGCCATGGCTGTTTATTTCTTAGTTGATCGTGTCGACTTTTTGGTAGTTTTTGATTTGGTTGTTGATCGCTTGGCCGCGGGCTTCACATCCTCAATTACAACGTTATCTTCCTCAACTACCACTGTGGTAGTTTCGGTTTGCGGTGGAGAATCTACACTAGCTGTAGCCTCAGCTGGAGGCGTCACCGTAACGGTACTTTCCTCCTCCGGGGGTACGGACTCAAACGG
>Ga0098061_1000694_pt1 | contig 16375 bp, 18 predicted proteins | sample 22_taG_FD_92579 | JGI IMG/M metagenome (GOLD analysis project Ga0098061, IMG submission 92579) | Marine viral communities from the Subarctic Pacific Ocean - 22_ETSP_OMZ_AT15343 metaG | ecosystem: Environmental > Aquatic > Marine > Oceanic | place: Subarctic Pacific Ocean | collected 2015-01-20
AGCAGTTGGCTATCCCAAGTGGAGCCAAGACATGGACACGCTTGAAGAATTTCAGAAAGCGTTTGAGGAAGAGTTTTGGCTCGCTCTGACCCCGGAGGATGAGACTCCAAAATGGGATCCGGTTGAGATGGCAAAAGATTTTGCGTATGAAGATCCTGATTTCGCAGTAAGCATCGACCCGTCAGCGGATCTAAAAAGGTTTTTAAACATAAGAAATTCGGGAGCCCGCGATCACGATGCTATGCCCTTTGCCGAATATATTGAGTGGCTTAAGAAAATAGGGCTTGATCCACAGAAAAGAACAGAACCATACAGTCGACAAACTCTTGATTGGAACACAGAAGTGGAGGGCATAAAGCTGCCCCAAAGGATTAAACATCAATGAAACTCCTACTTGAAAATTGGCGAAAGTTTATCACAGAAGAAGCAAAGCATTTTGGCTCTGATTTTGAAGAGTTTAAGAGGCGAACTGAATCAGGAGAACATCCAGTTAAGGTTGCCGAGGAAGCTCTGAACAGGATCGGCAAAGGTTCTTCAAGATTGGTTTATGAATTTGCAGACAACCCCCATGCCGTCCTTAAAGTTATTAACGTGGAAATCATTGGAGACAAAGAATTTTATGAACCAGATTATGTCAATCCCCTTACAAAGCTAAACCGGCACCACAAGATTAACTCAAATGAGTGGGAAGCAAATCTCGACATGCAACAGCGTTATCCCGATATTTTCCCAAGATCATATGAACACGCAGATGACTTTTCGTGGATTCTGGTCGAGCGCGTCGATACGATCAGCAACGAGCAGATGTTTGAAGCCCTCAACCTTTCTGACGAAACAGAACTGTTAGAACAAGTTAATCAAAAGCAATACGGTTCCCCCCGCTTACAGGACGATGGAGTGACATGGAATAAACTAATTGCCGAGGCAATCGAGATTGCGAAGAGAGGACAGCTTGGTGACGACAGCTTCACGAAGGGGTGGAAACCAGTCCACGGCGATTATGACGAACTGAGCGAAGAAAATACAGTCAAGCTGGTTCAGGCTCCCGAAAGGTCGTTCAAGTTCCGTACCCAAGCCGGAGAAGAATATGAAGCTTCTCGCAGGCCATCGGGAATCGTTAGCAAAATTTTGTCCACACCTCAGAATAGAAAGATGTTTCTGGCGATGGCAGAGCTTAAGATTCCGCATTATGATTTCAAGGCCAAGAATCTTGGAATATCACAAACAGGCGAGCCTCACATGGTCTTGTTGGACGCCACGCTGTTTGATGCATCAAAGGCGCGGAGGGAATTATGAAACTGTTAATGGAAAATTGGCGGAAGTTTATAAATGAGATCACAACACTTGATCCAGAAATTTCTCAAGGCTTTAAACAGGCCGTGGAGAGTTCACAGTTTTGGACCATGCCACATTCACAGGAAGATGTTGATGTTTCGGCTGTTGCGTCTGATCAGGAGGATGACCCGCTCACAACCCCGGCGGCAGAGGCTCTGATGACATTTTTGAACCAGAGGGCCCAAGAGCTTGGAACGGACCTTTATTTCATTGTGACTGTTTCGGACGAATATCCTTTGTCAAAGGATGACCCCCATGGCGGCTATCCGAACAACTGGATGAAGCACGCAATGTATCAGGGGCCACTCGACAGCCTTCACGTTATTTGGATCGACCTTCGCCCCTTGGCAGAAGATTACGACATTTCCGATCTTGACCCTGCTGAACTGGCGGCAAAGGTCTCAAGGACTATTAACCATGAGATGGTCCACTATCATCAATTAAAAAAGCAGTCTGCATCAAAGGGGATTTCCGATGAGCAGGCATGGGAAGAAATGTTGGCAGACCCAAAACAGCTTCCACAGACTCCTGAACGGACTGACTATCTGTCCAGACACATTGAGATTGACGCATATGCTCATGAGGCGGCAGAAGAATTAGTTGCAACTTATGGCGCAAACGAGGCACTGGAACTAATTAAAAGAGGAGATTCAGACGTGATCGGCGTTCTGGCAGATTATAGAAAAGTGTTCAAGAATGACAGAGACACCATGAAGAAATTTCTTAAAAAGCTTTACTCACAAATAGTGGAAAGAACACAATGAAACAGATAATGGAAAATTGGAGAAGGGGCCTTAATGAAGAAGAGGCTCTTCCGACTTTTGATAAACTTCCTCCCGAGGAACAAAACGCTCTTGTGACACTTGTTGGTTTCGTCGCGGCCCTTCAAGCGGCAGTCGAGACCGCAGCAGAGCCCATCGAGGAGGCCCGCCCCGGAACCCCCGCATCTCGTCGCAGAAGCCGCCGTCGCCGGGAGCGGGAGGCCGCTCGGCGATGGCGCAGAAAGATTGATGATTATGCCTCGCACCAAGGAGTCTCTCTCGCGGGGCTTAAAAAAGCGGATATGACACCGGAGCAACTTAGCGTGTACGAGGAAGCTGTTGAGTTTTTGGATCCAGTCACGGCTCTGAAGTTAGCAGCAGTTAGAAACCCTCTTGAGCTGCCCGGCGTAGAGCAAGTTATAAAGTTTACTAAAACTGAGAAATTATTAAATTGGCTTGGCACGACATTTTGCGGAAGCATGGGAAATCAACTCGACATGACGTGCATCATTAGCTATATCTCTGGCCAAGCTCAGGGGCAATAAAGTTATGTTTAAAGAAAACAAAGATATTTATAGGGCCCTCGTGGCTTTCGATCCCGACAGGCTCAAGGAAGCACTGGAGATCGCCGAAGAAAGAATCGGCTTCTCCAAGGGGAAGGTTAAGTGCATTAGCGTAACAAAACGTGCAGATGGCCAGCCAGACCCCCGTGGTATTTTCTGGACGAAGAGGGCAAATTATAAAGAGGTCCAAGTCGAGGACGAGGTTGACGAAGAAGAATACACAGTCTTTGAAGAACTCCTTGAAGACACATATTTTCGTGAAGTTTATGACGAATTGACTAAACATTTCAAGCTCGGTCGTGTTAGAATATTAAAGTTGGGCAGCCGAACTTCTCTGAGCTTTCACAGAGATCCAGAGAAAAGAGTTCATGTGCCTATTATAACCAACCCCGGTGCTTTAATGATTGTCGACGATTTCGCAACACACATGGTCGCAGATGGTTCAACTTATTTGGTGAACACAGAGAAATACCACACAGCAACAAACGGCGGCGATGAGGACAGGGTTCACATTGTGGCAACTGTCATTAGAACTGCAGAAGAGCAACAAAGCTTAGATGACTTATACGCCGTTTATGGCGGCGATTAGTGGATCTCAAAGCTTGGAAGAAGTATATGAACGACAACAGCAAAGATACAGAATTAGTCGCAATCGTTGTGATCCTCAATGAAGAGGACCAAGCCTTGCTCCTGTTCAGAAATCCAGAAGACACCGAGCAGTGGATGCCCGCCAAATGGGCACTGCCCGGCGGGCACGTTCATGAAAACGAATACACAGAAGACGCGGCAATTCGCGAGGTTTATGAGGAAACCGCACTCGTCGCTTGGGGGCTTCAGAAGCTGAAACAGCAGGAACGCGCAACTTTTTACACCACCCGTAAGTTTAAAGGTGAAATAGTTCTTGACACGGAAGAGAATACAGAGTATGCTTGGGTTGGGCTTGGTGAAGTAGACAATTATGATACGGTTCCCGGCCTGAAAAAAACTATCAGACAAGCCTTGACAAAGCTGTCAGAATAGGCTATATTATATAACAGTCCTTAAAAGCGGAGAGAGAATGTCAGACCGAGTAGACTTTGGCCATTATGGGCGAAGTTTTCAGGAGAGCCTATGTCAGATGATTTTGACGGATCGGCCTTTCGCAGATCAAATTTTTGAGATTCTCGATGTCAAGTTTCTTGAACTTTCGTATCTTCAGGTCTTTGTGAGGAAGATCACGGATTATCGAGAGAAGTATGGAGTTCATCCAACATATAAGATTATGACCACTATTCTTCGGTCAGATCTTGAAGATGAGAACGACGCCACGAAGAAGCAGATACGAGACTACTTTGCTCGTATTTACAATACCTCCGTTGATGGCGAAGAGTATATCAAAGATACTGCGCTAGATTTCTGCAAAAAGCAAGTTCTGAAGACTGCTATGATGAGATCTGTAAAGTTGCTCAAGTCTTCTTCATACGACGAGATTGCAAAAGAGATCAATGAGGCGCTAAAGCTTGGAACCAGCGTAGATTATGGATATGATTACATTGTAGATTTTGAAAAAAGGTTCCAGATAAAGTCAAGGAACCCAGTCAGCACTGGCTGGGATGATGTCGATGAGATATGCAAGGGTGGTCTTGGAAAGGGCGAACTCGGTGTTGTGATCGCGCCAACAGGTGCGGGAAAATCTATGGTCCTCGTTCATCTCGGGGCGAAAGCCGTCGCTGCTGGAAAGACCGTGATTCACTACACACTTGAGCTTGGCGATACGATTATTGGCTCTCGATATGATAGCTGCATCACGGGAGTTCCCCTAAAGGACTTATATTCTTTTAAAGAAGTGATTTATGATACCGTGCAAGAAATTGAGGGGCGCCTAATTATTAAAGAGTATCCAACAAAATCGGCAAGCACGCAGACTATCAAGAATCATTTGGAGAAGCTGCGCCAGCGGGACATTGAGCCCGATATGATTATTGTTGACTATGGAGATCTATTGAAGCCCGTCACAATTCACAAAGAGCACAGAAACAGCCTTGAGTCAATTTATGAAGAACTGAGGGGCCTCGCACAGATAAGCGAATGTCCAATTTGGACAGCCTCGCAGACAAATCGCTCTGGCCTCAACGCAGAGGTTATCACCATGGAGTCGATTAGCGAGGCATTTAATAAGTGTTTCGTGGCAGACTTCATTTTCTCCGTGTCAAGAACGATTCAGGACAAAAACAATAATACTGGTCGCGTATTTGTGGCCAAGAATAGAAACGGTCCAGATGGACTGGTTTACCCCATCTTTATGGATCCCGGTCGAGTTAAGATCAAAGTCCTTCCGAGCACGGGCGAAACAGTTGAAGAAATTACGGCAAAGACTGCAAGAGAACAGGCCGAGTCTTTAAAAGAAAAATACAAAGAATTTAAGCGAGACAGGAGTAAAGTATAATGTATTCGCGCAGTGAAGTTTATGAGGCCACTAAAGAATATTTTAGTGGCGATGAGTTGGCAGCAAATGTCTTCGTGACAAAGTATGCCCTTAGAGACAAAGAGGGCAACTTTCTTGAAAAGACGCCAGATGACATGCATGAGAGGATCGCATCCGAGTTCTCCAGAATTGAGGAAAACTTCGGTGGAGAGAGAAAGCTCTCAAAAGACGAAATTTATAAGTTAATTCAGAATTTTGATTTTGTCGTTCCACAGGGCTCTCCAATGGCAGGGATTGGGAACAATCAGGTTAACGTTTCGCTTTCAAACTGTGTGGTTGTTGACAGCCCACAGGATAACGTGTCCTCGATTATTGATTCTGGAAAGAATCTCGCAAACCTTTTTAAGCGCCGATGTGGAGTCGGGATTGATCTTTCGACACTCCGCCCAGATGGCACGCCAGTCAACAATTCGGCTGGGACAACAACGGGAGCATGGTCATTTGCAGATTTTTATTCATATGTCTGCAGAATGATTGGCCAGAATGGCCGCAGAGGCGCTCTGATGATTTCAATGGATGTCCGCCACCCCGACATTGAGCAGTTCGTCACGATGAAGCACGATCTGACCAAGGTCACAGGCGCAAACGTTTCGGTTAAGATCAGCGACAGCTTTATGCACGCCGTCGAGAACAACGAGAAGTTCACTCTCCAGTTTCCAGTGGAGTCAGAAGATCCCCAGTTTGTTAAGGAGATCAATGCTTCCGAACTGTGGGCCGCGATTGTCGACTCCGCGACGAAGACAGCGGAGCCCGGCCTTTTGATGTGGGACAACATCATCAGCACTCTGCCTGCCCAAGAATATAAATCGGACGGGTTTCAGACTCTCACCACCAATCCATGTGGCGAGATCCCCCTCTCTGCTTACGACAGCTGCCGACTTATTTCGATCAACCTGAAGAGCTTTGTCAAGAGCCCATTCACGACCCGAGCCAAGTTTGATTTCGAACACTTCGCTGAAGTCGCTGGCAAGGCCATGCGGCTATCGGACGATCTCGTCGAGCTTGAGATTGAAAAGCTGCAGAACATCATGGAGGTTGCAGACACGCCAGACGAAAAGCAGTTATGGTCCAAGCTCCTCGATGCTTGCCGTCTCGGACGGCGAACGGGACTGGGCACTCACGGCTTGGCCGACGCCATTGCATGTTTGGGCATGAGATATGACTCTCCGCAAGCGACCAAGGTTATCGATAAAATCTATGGGACTCTGAAGGTGTCTGCTTACACGGAGTCTGCACATCTCGCCGACGAGCGGGGATCTTTCCCAGTTTTTGTTTGGGAGAAGGAAAAGAACAATAAGTTCATTAAGTCCTTGCCAGAAGAAGTCCAGCTTTTGATGGCCCACACAGGCCGCCGCAATATTTCAATTTTGACAAATGCGCCAACTGGCTCTGTTTCGATCATGTCCCAGACCTCTTCTGGTCTTGAGCCTGTATTTCGGAACTTTTACACCCGCCGTCGAAAGATCTCGCACAACGATGACACTGTGCAGGTTGACTTTGTTGATGAGCTTGGCGACCGTTGGTCTGAATATAAAGTGTTCCACCATAACGTGAGGCAGTGGCAACAAAAGAAAAAGAGTGACGAGATTCCTGAATTCTTCGTGGAGAGCGATCAGATCGATTATCTTCGGAGGATAGAGATTCAGGCGGTGATCCAGAAGCATATCGACCATTCGATCAGTTCAACCATTAACTTGCCAAAGGACACCACACCAGAAACGGTTGCAGAACTTTATATGCGCGGCTGGAAGCTTGGACTTAAAGGCGTGACTGTTTATGTTGATGGCTCTCGCACTGGAGTTCTTGTCACAGAAGAGAAAGAAAAGTCTTCTTTTGTTGATTCTGCCGCTCCCAAGCGCCCCGAGCTTCTGGAGTGCGATATCCACCACACATCGGTGAAGGGCGAGAAGTTTACGGTTTTTGTTGGCCTGATGAATGGCCGTCCTTATGAGGTTCTTGGCGGACTCTCAACATATGTGGAAATTCCAAAGAAATATGACAAGGGACAAATTAAGAAATACTCATACAAGACCAAGGCGTCAAGATATGATTTACACTTCGGAGAAGACGGAATCATCAAGGACATCGGAGAAGTTTTCGATAATCCAAACTATAATGTCCACACTCGTATGCTTTCGCTGTCATTGCGACATGGTGCCAAGTCCTGCTATCTCGTTGAACAGCTTGGAAAGGGCGATAAGGATAGTGATTTTACGAGCTTCTCCAAGGTTATCGCAAGAGTTCTGAAGAAATATATTGCCGATGGCGAAAAGGTTAATTCAGACAAGGTTTGCGGAGCTTGCGGAGAAGACGGGCTCATCTATGTCGATGGCTGCGTCTCTTGTCGAGCATGTGGAAATTCAAAATGCAGCTAATTATACGCAAGGAGAAGTGTTATGGCTTATAAACAATCTAAGGGTGAAAGAGAATTTGGAGATATTGAGTTTGAAGACGATGGAGATACCAAAATCGACTTTGAGCAGGACTATATCAGCATGCAAACTGGAGGCAATAGCGTCTTGGTTGTGTCTGGTTCGCAGGTCGGCGTCGGCACAGCCTCTCCGAGCACCACCCTATCTATCGCAGGCAGTGTCTCTGCTAACGTTACTGCGATTAATGCCTCCTCAAACAATTCCAGCACTTACACCGTTGCCGCCACTGATTACGCAATTGTGTGTAATACAAGGCCCTCGGCACAGAACGGCATCGACTCGGCATTAACAATAACCTTGCCAGCCGCTTCCGATTACCCCGGTCGGATCTTAATCATTAAAGACGCAGGCGGATATTCGGGAACAAACGCAATCACGCTCCAGCGGGCGGGCAGCGACACGATCAACGGGAACGCGACCACACTCACATTGCCAGACGATGCAGGCGGAGCAGCAAAGCAGCTGCTCTCGGCTGGTGGCGGACAGTGGTTTGAAATTTAGGAGAATAAATTGTTTTATCCATACAACAGGCATGTCCTGATTAGAACTTTGGGGGAAGACACCCCGACAACAGAGAGTGGTATTCTTTTACCAGAGGATTATATTCCGAAATCTGCATATGAGGTCGTGGAGTATTTAAGAGCAGCAGATGATTGCAGCATGGCAAAGATGATCTCTCAGCCAAAGAGGCTCATAGTCCAGTCCTCGATGATTGAAGAAATCCAGACAGGTGGCGAAACTTATAAGTTGATTCTTGAAAATCACATTGTTGGTTACTTGAGAGATTAACTTGGCGTTAAGATTCGATGAGATAGTCATTGGAGGAACTTATCAGGCTGTTTCGTATAGTCACACATATGATCTGCCAATAGTTGTCCTTAACAGAGTTGACCCTCCAATGTTTGAAAAGCAACGCTTAGATGAATATAAACAGAAGTTGTTTTCTCTTTCGGTTAACGGAAGGGTTCTCGCTGTTAACCCCTCGACTGCAAGAATAACTGACGAGGGCATGAGAATTGTTACTTCGGATTCGCAAGTTATTGTTGTTGAGTTTGACAAAGCTCATATATTCGACGAGAACAGGCTCGGCGGCATAGACGCGCCCCAACGTCGGATCGACAGGCTTTATCAAGTTTTAGACTGGTTCGACGTAAAGAGTGGCATGTGCCACGAGCATGATCGCGCTCTCGATACGGGCTCCGACTTGGTTAGTGAAATCGTGTTTTATCCCACCGAAAGAGTTGACGGCAACCACAAGTTTAAAGATTTGGTGGCCATCTCGTATTTAAGAGAGGAACAGCTTGAGCAGTTTGACACCTCGCCAACCGTTGTGAAGTTCAAAGTTTTGAGTATGATGAGAGAGCTTGGAATAAGAGGAAAGAGAAACGGAAAGAACTCCCTCTATCCAGAAAGATCGTCAGTTCCTTACAAGTATTATGCTCTCAAGATTGAGCCAACCAATAGGGAAAAGGTTTTGATAACCAGAGACAGATACGAGAACACAGAAAGATTAATATTTGAGAGATGATGGAAACCGAATTGGACACAACAAGGGCGGCCTCCTTTCAGTTAGCTGGCATAGTGCCGGTCGGCGGCCAACCATTAGATTTCGATCTGCCATGGCACGATTGCCTTATGCCCATTGAATCAAACTATCATGCAGTTCAGCATGCAGTTATGGAATGTGCATGGGCCGGCTGCGAGACTATCTGGATTGTGTGCCACGAAGACATGAGGCCCCTGATCCGCCATATCGTTGGGGAATATGTCTATGATCCAGTTTGGTATGGCAGAAAGCACGATGTTTATCCGAAGCAGACAAGAAAACTGATTCCAATATACTATGTCCCAGTTCATCCGAAAGACAAGGACAAGAGAGACTGCTTGGGGTGGAGTGTCATCCATGGCGCCCAGTCGGCATACTGGACTGCCAAGAAGGTTAGTGCTTGGCTTGTCCCAGATAGATATTATGTTTCGTTTCCTTATGGGATATATCAGAACGAGGTGCTCAGAAAGCATCGGAAGGACATATCCTCAAAGAAGGCCTTTGTTCTCCGTTCTGAAGACGGGCTGACCATTAAAGATGGACTTTATCTTGGATTCACATTTGACGCAGAAGACTTCAAAAAGATAAGGCAAAACTTCAGAGCAGAAGGTACAGGCATCAGGGTTCCCGGCTCAGGCATGGACGGCGACAAGCTCCCAGTTGAAGAAAGATGGTCTGGAAGGTATTTTACCCTTGACAAAATATTCAGGGATGTTATAATAGATAAAGAAACGGTGGTTGCTGACTTGGAATGGTATCACGGAATAGACAACTGGGAAAGTTACTGCAACTATCTGGCCTCACCGTATCGCACTAAGATTACGCGCCCGTTCAAGGGCATTATGGATTATCGAGAATTTAATGGAATTGGGACAGAAAAAGATTGACAAACGGGAGCATTCCTGTTATATTATAGAAGTTCAATGAACAAACAAAGGAGATATCAATGAACCACGCAAAAACACTAAACAAGATGACAAAGGACGCACTTGTCCAAGAGGTTATCCGACTCACAGCCGAGCTTGACAAGACCAATGCAACAGCGATCACCCAGACCCAAGCTGGCGTTGTCCGCTATCGTCTTGCAGAGGTCGTGGATCTCGATCCTGCCACCCGCACAACGGTCCTTAAGGAACTTGACATTCTTTTCCGATGAGATCTTTAAAGTCTCTTTGGCTCAAACACACACCTTCGGGGAGGAAGAGTGAATAAACAGGAACAGATTAAATTTGTTGGGCTTCACGCCCACAGCGTTGCGGGCTCGCCCTTTGATGGGCTTGGCTATCCGCAAGAACATATGGACTTCGCTTACGAGAATGGCTCTGACGCTCTTGCGCTGACGGATCATGGAAACATGAACGGGCTCGCATATCAGGTTCTTCACGCTAAGAAGATGGAGGCTGAAGGAAGAGACTTCAAGCCAATCTATGGTGTCGAGGCATATTTTATCCCGTCCATCTCCGATTGGCGAGAGACATATGATCGGGTTATGGAAGACAAGAAGGCCGCCCGTGCTGCTGCAAAGGGTCAGCAGGCGGGAGCAACGGTTGAGAACGAGGACGCGAGCAAGAAGTCTATCAAGAACCTCTTGAATCGCCGAAGGCATCTTATTCTGCTAGCTCAGAACGAGACGGGCTTAAAGAATATCTTTAAGCTTGTTTCCGAAAGCTATCAGCCAGAGAATTTCTATCGCTATCCAAGAGTTGACTTTGAGCTTCTCGCCAAGCATTCTGAAGGTGTCATCGCCGCCTCTGCATGTCTTGGTGGTGTTTACGCTGGAAACTTCTGGGAGAACGGCATCTATGATGATGAAGGAAATCGCACTGGTGTTGATGAGCCTGCCGCTCTTGAGGCAATGCGGGAAACAACCCGTCGCATGGTTGACATCTTCGGTGATCGCTGGTTCGCAGAACTTCAGTGGAATAGTATCCCAGAGCAGCACCAGCTTAATCAACTAATCATTAAGGTCGCCGCCGAGTTTGGTGTGGAACTTATCTCGACAGCGGACAGTCACTATCCTCACCCCGAAGCGTGGAAGGATCGTGAGCTTTACAAACGCCTCGCTTGGCTTGGACGCGGCATGCCTTCATGGGCAAGTGAAGAAGGAGGCTTTCAGCTTCCTGCCAGTGTGGACGAGATTGGATATGAACTTTATCCGAAGAATGGTGACCAGATGTGGTCGGCATATCAAAAATATTCTTCTCTTTTGGGTGAGGAATATGATGATGAAATGGTTAAGGCTTCGATCTCAAGAACGCATGACATCGCGCACAATCGCATCGAGCGATTTTATCCCGATAACACCGTTCGTCTGCCAGACTTTGTTGTGCCCGCTGGCATGACCGCAACACAGGCGCTTATTAAGATTTGCGCCGAGGGCATGAAGTCGTTTGGCCTAATGGATGATGAAGAATACATGGAAAGGCTGAAGCTGGAACTCGGCGTCATTGACGATAGAGGGTTCAGCAAGTATTTCCTGACCATGAAGGCCATCGCTGATCGTGCTTCTGGTTCAATGCTCGCTGGTCCCGGTCGTGGCTCAGCTGCAGGCTCCTTGGTGGCCTATGTGCTTGGAATTACACAGATTGATCCGATTAAGTATGGACTTCTGTTCTCACGATTTCTGCGCTCTGACGCCACGGACTATCCTGATATCGATTATGATGTCGCGGACCCAATGGCACTAAAGGAGCAGCTTATTGAAGAATGGGGAGAGGATACGGTCGCCCCGATTTCAAACTGGAATACATTGCAGCTTCGCTCACTAATCAAGGATATCTCAAAGCTTTACGGCATCCCGTTTACAGAAGTTAACGAGGTGACGGGCAAGATGCTCCATGAGGCCACAGGGCCAGCGAAGAAGCGCCACGGCATCAAGGCAGGAGTCTATGCTCCGACCTTTGAAGAGGTGATGGAGTTTTCCGTGACCCTTCGAAAGTTCCTTGATAAGTATCCCCACGTCAAGACGCACGTTAATGCTCTCTATGGGCAGACCCGCTCATGTTCTCGCCACGCAGGAGGCGTCGTTGTCGCAGAAAAGCTCGACAGTTATATGCCCCTGATTAACTCAGGCGGGGTCCGCCAGACTCCGTGGTCAGAGGGTCAGAATGTCCGTCATCTTGAGCCGATGGGGTTTATTAAGTTTGATATTTTGGGACTTGCGTCTCTGCGTATGATTGATGGAGCAGTTCGACATATTCTGAAGCGCCACCATGGCATCAAAGAGCCGACTTTTGCTGATGTGAAAGATTATTATGATCGGCACTTGCACCCAGACACGATTGATTTCTCGGACCAACAGGTTTACAAGAACATCTTTCACGCGGGCAAGTGGGCAGGAGTCTTTCAGTTCACCGAGACGGGAGCGCAGAAGTTCTGCGTTAGGGCGAAGCCGACGAGCATCATTGATATCTCGGCCATCACATCCATCTTTCGACCCGGCCCACTGAGTGCTGGCGTTGACAAGGATTATGTTGAGGCGAAGAACAGTCCACAATATGTGAAATATATTCACCCGATTGTTCAAGAGGTGACAGAGGAGACGTTTGGATTCCTCATCTTTCAGGAGCAGATCGCCATCTTGGCTCACAAGCTGGGCAAAGACCTGACGCTGGACGAGGGGAACCTGCTTCGTAAGCTTCTTACTAAGAAGGGAACTGGTAAGCATGATAAGAAAACGGCAATTTATAACAAGTTTATGCAGGGTTGCGAAGAGAAGGGCATCCAGAAGTCAGACGGTCAAAGACTGTGGGATACTTTTGAATACTTTTCTGGTTATGGCTTTAATAAGTCACATGCAGTGTCATACTCCGTCCTCTCGTTCCAATGTGCATGGCTCTTAAATTATTATCCTGCTGAATGGATGGCCGCCTTCTTGGACAAAGAACCCGAGAAGAGGAAAGAGAAGGCCATTGCGGTTGCAAAGCAGTGGGACTTTGAGATTCGTCCTATTGACGTGAACACATCTGGTCGTGTCTGGGAAATCTCAGAAGATGGAAAGACGCTCATCCAGCCTTTGTCATCCATCAAGGGCCTTGGAGATGCGGCTATTGCACAGATCATGTTTGGCAGGCCATTTAATAACGTCGAAGAGTTCCTCTTTAACCCAGCGATGGTTTATTCAAAACTTAACAAGAGAGCACTCGATGTGCTGGTTCGTTCTGGGGCTTTAAGCTGCCTTATGGATGACCGCTTCACAGGAGCAAAGCATTTTTGGTCCGCCGTCGCGGTTGACCGCCCACGGAAGGAGAAGAACTTAGAAGAAAACATTGAACTTTATGCCCCAGAAGGGGAATTCACAGAAGAAGAGATTATTCAATTTAAAGTGGACTTAACAGGAGCGTTCCCAATGGATATGATTATGGATGAACACTTGAGGGGGAGACTTGATGAGTTGGCAGTTCCGCCAATTTCAAAGTTTGACCCAGACCTGCACATTGCTTGGTTTATTCCAAGGCAGGTCACAACACGGAAGACGAAGAACGGAAAAGATTACTGGATTCTGGAGGTCATTGATGATTCGAACAGCATCACAAAGATCAAGTGTTGGGGAATCCGACCGAAGAGGGACAAGCTGTTCTTGAATCGGCCATACATGGCCAAGCTGGATTACAGCGAACAGTGGGGATTGAGCACACGCTCCGTCTATCACAGCTTTAGAATGCTCGCATAAGGAGGAACCATGGGCAAACTTAACTTAGTTAACAATACATCACAGACAGAAGAAGAAGTCAAGGCGCGATATATCACAGAATATATTCGCTCAATGAAGGAACTTGAAGAGGCCATGGAGCCTTACAAGGAGCAGAAGCGAGAGCTTCGGCAAGAATATAAGGAAAATGGCTGGCTGACCAAGGACGAGATCAGCATCGCAGTCAAGGCTTATCGTCTCTTGAAGGAAGAGACAGACCTTGAGCAGCTTATGGACTTTTATGAGACTCTGCGGATCGCAAAGGAAGGTGTTCGATGATGGTCGAGTATTTCCGAGTCCGAAGGACGGCCAACCCGCCAACCCGTGCGAATCCAAGCGATGCTGGTCTTGACGTTCATTTTAGTCCTGCCAATGGTTCGGACTCGATGACCATCGAGCCGGGCCAGTCCGCTGTCCTGCCGACTGGCCTTAAGTTCGGTGTCCCGCACGGATACATGCTGGAGGTCAAGAACCGTTCTGGCCTTGCTTCGAAGCGAAGCCTCGTCGTTGGGGCTTGCGTTGTCGATTCGGGATATGATGGGGAGGTATTTATTAACCTTCACAACATTGGCACAGAGGCTCAAATTGTCGAGTCGGCGACAAAGATCGCCCAACTCGTTATGGTCCCAGTTGTGCATTTCCGCGCAATCGAGACAGGAAGAGATAACCTTTATGATTGGTATCCGATCACAATTTCAGATCGCGGAGAAGGCGGTTTTGGGAGCACAGATGCAACTTGAGCAAGTGAGACAGCGGCTTGTGGCCGTGAAGGAAATGGGATTTGTCGAGACAATGAGGAGCGGCAATACGGGCGTTGGCTATACTCTGGAGACGTTGCTGGGAGTGGAAGAGAACAACAGTTCGGGAGCCGACATTGATGGAGAGATTGAGCTTAAAGCAAAGAGAAAGAATGGGAGTTCAAGAACAACTTCGTTCTGTCAGAATCCGATTTGGATCAAGAAGTCCAGAGATATCATCCGTGAATATGGGTGGACAGATTCGGAAAAGCCCAACAGGTTAAATTTTTATCCTTCCCTTCGCTGCAATGAGCGCACCCCGCAAGGTTTGATCTTGGTTGTTGAGGACGGCAGCGTATTCGTTCTTGGCAAGAACAACGAGAAGCTTGCAGAATTGCCGATGGAGGTTCTCCGCTTCCGTTTTCGACAGAAATTTAAGAACTTGCTGATCGTTAACGCGGAAAACAAGAAGGAGCCCCGACAACGAGAGCAGTTTCATTATAATGAAGCTTATTATTGTTCGGAACTCAGCGGAAATCAGATCGAAAACCTTCTTCACAACGGCAAGATGGTGATGGAGCCCCGCATGTGGATGGATAGAGAAACAGGCAAGCTCCGCGACCGAGGCTTTGCAATCCGTCTTTCAGACAAGTGGACAAAGGAGCTATTCGCTCACGTCAGGAGAGTCTTATGAACCAAGCAACAAAGGAAGTTATGTTTTCCAGCAAGACTGGAAATTGGGCCACGCCGCAAGATTTTTATGACAAGCTAAACCATCAGTTTGGAGGGTTCACCTTGGACCCTTGTGCTGATGGGGCAAATGCAAAGTGTCAGAAGTTCTTCACGATTGAGGATAATGGCTTGGAGCAGGATTGGTCAGGCCATAATGTGTTTGTTAACCCTCCATATGGAAGGGGGATCGACAAGTGGATTCGAAAGGCATACGAAGAGTCTCAGAAGAAGAGCACGAAAGTGGTCATGCTTATTCCCGCAAGAACTGACACCAAATATTGGCATGATTATGTTATGAAGGCCAAAGAGATTTATCTGGTCAAGGGCCGTCTAAAGTTTGGAGACGCCGCGAATTCCGCGCCGTTCCCGTCAGCGGTGGTGGTGTTTGATAATGGTTGGTCATATATTTACGGCCATCGACCCAAATTTTTTTCCATGGAGAGGACATGAATAGGAAACAGAGACGCGCACTTGAGCAAAAAATGAAGAAGGGGATGACGATCCAAGACGAGCAGGCCGAGACAGTTCAAAAAAAGATGTCTCTGTTCTCAAAGCTCCCCGACAATTGCTTGACATGCGACATGGTGTTCGACAAGACAGACAAAGAACAGGTGACAACTTGGAAGGTCATCGTCCGAGCAGAGGATAAGGCAGTCAATCTTTATTGTCCCGACTGTTGGGGCAAGGCTTCGGAGATCGTCGAGGCATATTTTGAGGCCATGAATAATAACTTTGAAAATCAACAAGACGAGGAGGAAGAAGATGAGTCGTGATACAAAGTTCCGAGAGTGCTTGAGTTATGACGATGTGCTTCTCGTTCCACAATATTCCGACATCCGGACACGTTCCGAGGTTCACATTGGATCGAGATTGGGAGACACCCACTTCGCGATTCCGATCATCTCCTCACCAATGGATACGGTGACGGGCTTCTCGATGGCATCAAAGATGCAGGACTGCGGCGGCTTCGGTGTTGTCCACAGATATTGTTCGATTGAGAACCAGACCATGGCTATCGCAAAACTTCACGCGAAAGCTGGCCCGTGCGCAGCTGCCGCCGGAATAACGGGAGATTATCTTGAACGCATCGCGTCCTTGTCCGACGCTGGTGCTGA
>Ga0098061_1000696_pt1 | contig 16365 bp, 20 predicted proteins | sample 22_taG_FD_92579 | JGI IMG/M metagenome (GOLD analysis project Ga0098061, IMG submission 92579) | Marine viral communities from the Subarctic Pacific Ocean - 22_ETSP_OMZ_AT15343 metaG | ecosystem: Environmental > Aquatic > Marine > Oceanic | place: Subarctic Pacific Ocean | collected 2015-01-20
AATAATGTTTCATTAACTACACAATGTACAGGGAGAAACACATGGCAGCAGTAAACGAAATCACAGGCGATTCATTGACGAGCCGAGTCAACAACCAGGCTTATTCGGATAACTATGATGAGATATTCAATGGCGGTGAACGCGATGATCTAGAACCCCTGTTGCGCGATGCACTTCAAATAATCCAGGCGGCACTGGGTCAGGTTGATGATTGCAGTATGAACCACGTTAAACTGGCAGAAGATGTACACACGCTGGCAAGGCAGTTGAAGCTGACTATTTTTGCAAGCCATGCAGACGTTTGTGGCGGTGTTGTCTATAAAGATCGGGTGAAGCAAGGTGTAAGCCCATCGGCAGAGGTGTCAGAAATATAAGCGCAGCTTGATTTAAATAACAATCACATATTATTATCCATAAAGAGGTACATGATCATGGGCCAATTAATGACCATTGACGAATACATGACTAAGACGTTCACGCAGGACTCACGACCACACATTAACTCGGTTCGTCGCTGGATTCGCGAGGGCAAACTTGAAGCCAAGAAGATGGGCCGCAGTTATTACATTGAAGAAAAAGGCGGTGATGAATACAATAATAATGTTGAGCAAGAAAAAATGGACGCAATGATTGCGAAAATAATCAATGGCTAAACGATCACAACTTAGTAAAGGTCTGCCCCCAAATTGCTACGCATCAATGGTTAATGGAACTGTTTATTACGCGTATAAGCACCCTGTAACAAAGAAGCGACACGGAATTGGGGCTGATAGAAATAAGGCGATTCGCATCACACGGCTGACCAATGACAAACTTGCCGAGCGTTTAGAGCTAGAACGATCACTTGCTACTGGGTTGATTAAAGTCGATATGTTGTGTGCCGAGTATAAAAATCTTTGCAAGCAACTCACCAAAGCTGACAAGATTTCACAAAGCACAGCCGATAATCGTGGCTACACAATGGACAGACTCCGAAAGGAGCTGGGCAACATGTATGTGCGCGATGTTAAAACATTCGATATTACTAAATATCTTAACCGCCAATATGACCCCAAAACTGGCGAGGGAACACCACGCGGTAGGGATGCCCAGCGCAGCCATATCGTCTATTTATTCACCTATGCACAGCAAGAGGGTTATATTGAGGGCAGCAATCCTGCCGAGCCATGTTTGATTATTAACCAAAAACGCATAACCAAACGCCATACTAAAGAGGGATGGAACGCAATTTATAACGTGGCTGAACATTGGCTACAATGCGCTATGGATTTATCGGTGCTTATTCTGCAACGTCGAGTGGATATTGTGAACTTAAAATTCACAGACATTAAAGATGGCTATTTACATGTGATTCAGCAGAAATCAAAAAAACACGATTCGGCATACATCAAAATCAAAATAACACCTGATCTAGCCGAGGTGATCAATCGCTGTCGATCTGATAATGTTTTTAGCCCATACCTAATTCACCGCGTACCAGAAAAACGAACCAAGTCTGCGGTTGAGTCGGGCAATCATCGAACCTATGTTACACCCGATTATTTAAGCAGAGCATTTAAAAAGGCGCGAACACTGGCTGGCGTTTATTCAGATTGGTCTGAGGATGAAAAAGGCGGCATTCACCAAGGTAAAGCGCTGGGTTCCAAACTGTCCAAGAACAAGACGGGCGATTCTGCTCAGACCCTATCTGGTCATTCAAGCAAAAAAATGACATTGAATTATGAGGCTGACCCAGATGATATAGAGTGGAAAGAAGCCATCCCACAATTAAACCTAAAAAACGACTTAAAAAGCTAAAAATAGCGTTAGGCTTTACAAATTTTTTACAAATTTTTTACAAATAACTATTTTGAAAAACTCTCAAAATCCCCTGAAACCCTTATGTGGCAAGGGTTTGAATTGGTCGGGACGGCAGGATTTGAACCTGCGACCCCCTGCACCCCATGAAAGCGTCCAATCAGCCGCAAAGCCCCGTCATTGCTAGAAAGTAGCCTTTTTCTGGTACTAAAATACTGAACAATCCAGCCTAATAAAATCAACAACTTAGCGCATAGTTTTACAAATGCTAAACAACACCAACTAATGCGATTTCCAATGTCCCAAAATTTTATATTTTTTTTCGGGTAGACTTAATATTGAAAAATAATTTAAAAAAATTTCAATAAACACTGTACATCCATTTGTTATGTATATACAATACAATTGTAAGTTAAATCCTTGGAGGGAACAGAAATGAAAAAATTTACCCCTGAATATTTTATTGGTGTTGGCGAGACTAACGCCTACTATACGCTACGAGTAACAGCCGAGCTTCATATACCAAGTGAGGGGCCAGACGGTAACTCTGTTATTAACGGTGTTTATCAAGGCACCATCCTTGAAACTGACTATTATGTTCGTAATCTATCTCAAGACGCTAACGAGGCGTATACCAAGGCTGTTAAAATTTGCAATAACCTTGGCAGAAAACTACGCACAAATGGCCCAGAGCATATCGCTGATGAAATGCGCGAGATTAAGAAGCGCACAGCCGATGAAATGGAGGCTGCACGAATTAAAGCTGATGCTTTAGCCGCAGAGCGTCATGAAGCTATGATGAGCGAGCAGGCACGTAAGCAAGCTGAAATGCTTTGCTCTTTAGAAAATGGCATTGTATCTTTTGGCAAATATAAGAATAACACTGTTGATGAGCTGCCTCAGTCGTACATTCAATGGCTTGGTGAAGCCAATGACTTTGACAGTTTTATGAGCTGTGTTCGTGACATTATTTTAGCAAAGCGTGACTACATTAGCTTACCCACACCTAAGAAGGATTTATACATTGGTGAGCCTAAGAAGCGCGACACCTATAGTGTTCAAATCATTAAGGCTATTGGCTACGAGGGCTACTACGGCTACCAGCGCATTTACCAGATGGTAGATTTAGCCACTAAGGCGCTAATGGTGTCGTTCACTGGTAGTTTTCTGGGTGAAGTTGGTGACGTTATGACCATTAAGGCTACAGTAAAAGGCCATGACGAATATAAGGGGCAGGCCCAAACAGTTGTTCAGCGCATAGCGGTTCAAGAAGCAGCATAACAAATAGGGGCTTCGGCCCCACCGACCAAGCGGAACTTGGAAAAGGAAAAGATCATGATTTACTATAACACAGAGACCGATGAGGCTAAAATTTTATCAGAATGGCTAGAGCTGCTTGGCTCAGAAATCTACACACTTGTATCTGATGGCGTATTGGTGTGTATTGGTGCGTGTGCATAAATGTGTGATATTATAACTTTTAGGACTCCATAAGCCAAAAAGGATATGACACATGGCAAGACGTAAAGCGAAAAACGTATTCAATGATAACAATCTTGACTTGCAATCTGTATCGCCACTTACTGACAACCAAGCTACTTTTTTTCAAAATTATCAAAGCAGCAAAAGCCAATTACTGCTTGGGTACTCTGGCACAGGCAAGACTTTTATGGCTTTTTACAAGGCTTTCAATGAGATAATGGCAGGCTCAGATTATAGGCGCGTAGTTATAGTCAGAAGTGCTGTCCCGACAAGAGACATAGGGTTCTTAAAGGGTACTGAGGCTGAGAAGGGTGCGGTATATGAACTGCCATATAAAAAAGTATGTGGCGAGCTTTTTAAGCGCGATGATGCGTATGAGATTTTGACCAAGCATGGCGGGGTTGAATTTATGCTTACATCTTTTATACGAGGACTGACACTAGATAATGCTATAATTATCGTAGATGAGTTCCAGAATATGACCGCGCATGAGGCAGACTCGGTGCTTACGCGAGCTGGTTACAATTCTAAAATTATATTTTGCGGAGACATACTGCAACGTGATTTTACTAAACCATCAGAAAAAAACATAGAAAGTTTTTTACAGGTGATACAGGGTATGCCGACACGATTTGATTTTAACTATTTTACTGAAAATGATATAGTCAGATCAGGCATTGTGGGTGACTATATTAAAGCAAAACACAAGCGTTTTCCAAAGGGGTTCTAATGAATTTTCTATCAATTTTTTCTGAAATTGTTTGGATTGCCGCTGGCTTGGCCGTTTTTGCTAGCGTAGTGCTTTTTGTATTAGCTCCGGTTTACTCTGCTTGGTCAGAGTTACGCAGCAATATAAACACTGAGTCAGAGCTTTATGATGTAGTAGTAAAAGCACTAGATGAATTTGAAGAAACCGGAAAAGCGGTTACAATTATTATTGGCGATGAAACCGCCCACGATGAAGTAAAGAAGATTATGGAGGACTCAGAATGAGCGTCAAGTTGCGAGAAATGATTAAGCGTCATGAAGGAGTGAGGCGCTTTGTATACCGATGCAGCGCTGGGGCATTGACTATTGGAGTGGGGCGCAACATCGACCCAAACAAGGGCGGTATTGGGCTTTCAGATTCAGAAGTTGATATGATGCTAACCAATGACATTGCGCGCGTTTACATGGAGCTTGAGTCTAATTTAGATTTTTTCCACGATTTAGACGAGGCGCGACAAGACGTTATGATTGATATGTGCTTCAATTTGGGTTTGCCACGCTTCTTAGAATTTCGCAAAATGCTAGCAGCCGTAGAGCTTGGTGACTACGAGCGAGCAAGTGCTGAAATGCTTGACTCAAGGTGGGCCGATATGGTCAAAGGCCGAGCCATAACTTTAAGTTTAATTATGAAAAAAGGAGAATACTAATGGGTTTTTTTAGTTTCTTTAACAAAGACATTGCAGAGCCAGTTGAGGCTGTTGGCAACGTCATAGACAAGCTGTTTACATCAGATGAAGAACGAGTACAGGCTGAAATAATTAAACGCAAACTAGAAATGAAGCCAGCGTTAGTGCAGGCTGAGATAACTAAAGTACAAGTATCTCACAGGTCAATGTTTGTGGCAGGCGCTCGACCTTTTTTGATGTGGGTTTGCGGTAGTGGGCTTGCTTTTGCGTTTATTATCAATCCAGTGCTTGAGTGGTTAATGCCAGAAGTAGGTAAGCCAACTTTACCGCTTGATGCTATGATGGAATTGGTGCTGGCAATGCTCGGTTTAGCTGGAATGCGAACCGTCGAAAAGCTCAAGGGCGTTGCTAAATGAGCGACTTAATAAACCCAGATCATTACAAAGCTCATGGTAGTGGAATCGAATGTATCCAGATAACAGAACACATGTGCTTTAATCTTGGTAATTCGATAAAATATATCTGGCGAGCAGATTTGAAGCATACAGATGGCGGCATCCAAGATTTAAAGAAAGCTTTATGGTACATCAACCGCGAGCTAGGTAAACGACAAAACCAATAATTGAGCTAATTGCAAGTCGGATTACCCATTCATTCATGCCAGTTTTACTAGTGTTGGTGACTACGCGCTTATTAATATCGTCAATTTCACTGGAATGCTTGTTTAATCGTGAGTCGTGGTGGTCTAGCCTCTGCGACACAGCAACGTGCTTTTCTTCTATACGGGCCAGCGCTGTCACTACCTCTGCCATAGAGTCGACCTTTTCAACTATTCGGTCAAGGTTTTTTTCTATTCGATCTAATCGGTGTTCGCTCATCTGCAAGTCCATTTATAAAGCGTAAATTGACACAACATTATAACATTTCTTTTATCTGCTTTATACCAACTTTATGTCGCATATGCTCACCGTATCGCTTATGCAGAGTGACACAAGTCATGGAACGCTCACTACCAAACCCATTGTCATCGTGCCAAGAATCTGTAGCAGCCAGAACATTCCAGCTTTCAAACTGAATGCCGCCAATTTCGTGCGCGGTCTTGTGGTGGATATGCCCCATCCAGCCAAACCGATGCTCACTATTTCCCCACTCTTTAGCCATATCGCGCGTAATCATTTCGTACATGCGCTGGGGCTTCATTTTGTCGCCATGATGAGCGCAAATAAAATTAGACCCAAAAGAAAAATTAACTAGCTTTCGGACATTATCGACAATTTCTACGCGTAATTCATCTTCATAATACGCTTTAAGCAGAATGTTCAACATTAGGCTAGAGTCGCGGTCATGGTTGCCTCGCGCATTCATTATTACTACTTTAGTATGATGGAGAAGCATCATATCTATAATGCCACGTAGCAATCTAGCAGCAGCTTCAAACGAGTCAGAAAAATAGCCATCAACTTCTAATAAATTGCCTGATTGAGTTGTATTTGTGGAGTCGTTAGCGTGTAAGAAATCGCCTAAATTGCAAAGCATGCCAGTTCCAGTGTTCCCACCAGCTTGCAATAATTTACCCATTGCAGCGATTAGCGTATTTTCTGCCAGCTCTATGCTCCAATCATCGCTAGTTCTATTCTTGCTGGATAGCATACCTAGATGATGATCGCCAATAACATAGCATGACATTAAATCATTGGATGGTAATTCTGGGGCTTTTACATGTGGCGTATACTTAGGCAAATCTTGTGATAACCCTTCAACAAAAGAAAGCATAGCCTGCTGCGTTTCATCTGCCTTTAGGTTGGTCTTAACCCATTGCTGCTTCACCTGACCGTTATCACCATAAAGCGTTGATACGCCTTTAACTATGTGAGAATTTGGAGCTGTATGCAACATATCATGATCTGGAGCATACCCCTGCCGCCCTGCCTTGTCGCGTACAGCCCTCAAGTGCCGTTGCACGTTCCGAACATTAATCCCAAGCGCTTTTGCAGCCTTTGCTTGCGTTCCATGATCAATTAATGCCTGTAATGTTTTTAACTGGCGCTCATTCGCCCACTTTTTCAGCGTTTCATGATCTGTCATGATAAACCCCTGTCCTTTTTAATATTTGCCTTTCCATACTCGCAACTTATCAAAGTCGCCTGACAACATCTTCTTCTTTATAACATCGCCTCGCGCTGGGTCATCCCAAGAAACGCCAGCCTCTTTTAACCAAATGCCAATCAAGTCAGCATCAATACTGCCAATCAGAACAGATTCGCCCATGCGATCAGCACCAGCATCACGCATCATCTTGTTACGCGCGATCATTTCGCTCCAATCATGATGCTTTTTATGAATGATCTTATCACCTTCCGTGATAAATTCTTCGCCAATTTTAGCCATTTTTTACGGCCTTCTTTTTCCTGACAGTTTTAGGAATGGTTTTAATGCGAGAAGAACCGTAGCCCTCGTCCATTTTATTGATCAAATCAACGATGCTTTTATCAACCTCAACCACTTCGCCTTTAAACCGCTTAGTATCGAGAACTATGTCGTGGCATAATACCTCAACCTTTACTTTTACCATGATGCCTCCAGAAACAAAAAAAGGGCCATATAGACCCTTTTATTATAACGATTTAAACAAACTAATCAATTAAGATGTAGTGTTGTCGAATACGCCACCTTGTGCGGCTTCGTTGCGTACAACTAAGGTACACTCAGAAACAACTTGACGCTTTTCGCTATCGCCTGTCTTAGCCAAGGCTTCATTCTTCATCTTACGCAGTTCAGCTACAGCTAGCTTATCCTTTTCGACGATGAATACATCACGGCTACGGTTCTCACGCGCTGGAACAAACTCTACAGAACCCCAAGGAGTCATATAGACATTTAGCAAGTTAGCTACCTTACCGTCAGCAGCGCCAATAGTAGAGCGCTGGTTGTTGTTACCAGCAAAGCCTAGAGCCTTGTCCATTTGGAAAGCTGACAGAATAACCATATCTGGGGAACCGCCACTAGACCAGATTGACTGCATAACAGTGTCAAAACGGGCTTGGGTGAATGCAGTTTGTGTACCATCTGTACGGGCGTTAGAGCCAGTACCGTTAGCATCAGAACCGCCAGAACCAGCAGATGTGTTAGACGTTAAATAAGCAGGCAAGCCAGCCAATTCACGTGCAGTGGTAGCATTACCAGCTACGCGAGCATTATTGTCCATTAAAGCCTTTTCAATGTCTAGCTTTTGCTCTTTACCAACCTTAACAACCTGATAGGCCATTTCTTTACCACGGCCTGCTTTGCTAAGACCAGCGTCAGTGCCAGCGGTCACAACAGCATTTTTAAAGATTTGGGTATAGTTACCCAAACGAGTAGTAGCTGTACGCGCTTCGGCAGCAGTATCATCACCCTCAATGTGGGCGTTAGCAGCAGAGCTACGCAGAGCGTCAGTTTGCCACTCATGGTAAGTGTTAGACGCGCTAACTTTACCAATAGATGACAGTAATGGGGTTTCTTCGGGAGACACATCATAGATAATGTCGCTCAAATCTTCGCGGATACCATTGGCATCATACGAATCAAAAGTATTCGTAGGCTGAGTCATAATATTTTACCTTTTAATCTAAATTAACCATTAAATAACATTTCGGCTGCATCTTTCATGCTGCCTGACTTTTTCAGTTTGGCACGTTGCTGTCTAGCTTGGCTTGCAGCAGTATTTGTAGGCTTTTTAGCACCAGCTTTAATCAGGGGTTTGGCTTTCTTAACCTTGGCATCAACCTTGGTTTTGCCAGCCATTATCTGATCATAAAGCATTGCCTTGTGTAGAGTATTGATAGCTCTTGAGTCAGAAACTTGACCAATTTCTTCTGGCGAATAGCCAACCTTAGAACCGAATTGCACAAGATCACTTTTGAGTTTGGTTGCCTTATCAGCGTCACTAAAATCAGGGATAACCTTTGCTAACTCTACCATTTGCTCTTGCAAGTAGGCTTTTTGAGCCTGTGCTTGCGCCTGCTTCATGGCATTGCCCTGCTTGGCAATTTGCTGCCTCTGTGACTGAAACTTGCCCATGTTCTCTTGAAACTTGGCTTGGGCTTCTATATACCCTAAAGGGTCATCTTGAGCCATAGCCGCAGAAGGTGGAACAGGCTGTTTAACTAAGCCATCAGTGTTTAACTGCTGCATCAAGCTACCTAATTGCTGCTGTTGTTGCTGCAATTGGTTAAAAGCGGTTTCAGCCTGTTTACGGGCCTCCGCTGCTTGCTTCATGCCTTTTTGAATATAAGCCTGTCCAGAATAGTCTCGCTTTAGATCGTCAAGGGTTACTTCAACTTGTTCACCATCTACTTTGATAGTGAAGGTGTCAGGCCCAGCTTGATCGGCTTCCTGTTCTTCTTCTGCTTCATATTCATCCTCGCCAGAATCATCTTCTAGCTCGGCTTCTTCACCACTATCGTCATCGACAGGGGCTTCTTCTGCCTCAGTTTCGTTCAACTCAGGCTCTACAGCCTCAGTTACTACTTCCTCGGCTACTGGCTCACTAGGAGCTAATAGCGCATCTACAGCGCCTTGTACGCTTTGGTCAGTCGTATTATTCACGGTGCTTACCTTTTACGTTTGTCTTTGATCGCCTCGTCAGTTATTACGCTTTGTAGGCGATTCTCAATTTTTTTTAGCGCTAAAACTATATCATGCGCTTCCTCGCGAGCGTTGATATCATCTTTACTAGTATTTATGAATTTATCAACTTGCTCTTTGCGTATTATATCAAATACTTTGATAAAAGTATCATTTCTTAACAAATGTTCAGCGTCATGCTTACTTATCATTGAATATTCCCATTCATATCACGCGGAGCTGCTTGAATTTGACGTACTCGCTCAACATCCACGGCTGTCCCGTATTCGCCTAATATCTTAGCTGCTTGTATAAGTAAATCTTGGGACATTCTATCGCGGTCTAAGTCGTTTGACGCTTGCAAGTCACGATACTTTAATTGCAATTCTGCTAGCTCTTTGCCCTGCTTCTGTTGCATTTCAGCGCCCTTAATTTGCATTTCAGCCTGCATCTTAGTGTTATCCGCTTGCATCTTGGCCTGCATTTTCATTTGATCACCCTGCATCTTAGCCTGCGCCTTGATCTGCTCGGCCTGAATCAATGCTTGAGCCATTGGGTCTCCCTGCTCGCCTTGCTGTGCTTGAGCCTGTTGTTGCTGTGCAATTAACTGCTGCTCAATTTGCTGGGTCATTGGTGCATAATAGCGGTCTGCATTACGAATACCGCCTAAAGATAAAGTATCTGCTAAAGTGTTTCTCATCTGGGTGAGGCTTACTAAGCCATTATTCGGGCCGTATGTCTGCCAGATCATCTGCTGAGTTTGGAAAGTCTGCATTAAGATTGCGGCCTTAGTATCTTCCTGACCTGTTCCTAAACCGACATTCACAGTAACATCCATTTCAGAATCCCATGTAGCAGGGTTAACTGGAATAAAGTTGCCACTCAAACGCATCAAAGTTTCTTCTGGTGAATTTTGAGTCATAATGCGCAAAATCAGCTTAAATAGGCGCTTAAAGCCCGTTTCAGCCAAATTACGTGCCATCACCTCAACCTGACCAGCGCCTTGCTGTGCGGTTAATGCGGCTGCTGTAGCGGTAGTGTTCTGCAAGGCATCTGCATCAAGGCCCATTGAAGCTTTGCTTATACCTGTTTTTTCTTCCACAAGCCTATCTAAATATTGCAGCGCAGGCAGTGTTGTGCCAGCAATAAATGGAACAGTAAGCGGAATGACTGAGCCGCCCTGATCTGAGCGCACAATAGCCCCGATTTCGTTATTTAACACATCTTCCATTTCTACGTTATCTTCAATGACTTCTAACCGTGGGTTATTAGTCAGCGCCACGTTATCAAGAATACCTCTTAAAACACTAGTGGTAGTATCTTGATCGTTCATCACTAACTCAGCGAGTGAGCGACCATAGAACGCGTGTGGCTCTGGGTCAATATGGAAATCTGCAAATGGTGTAATATCCCATTCTTCCATATCTAGGATTTCATAACCTGTACCAGCGCACAAAAACTTATGCAGAGTCGGAATGCCATCACCTTCGGCATCAATGCGCATATAAGCCTCAGTAACAATAACTTCTTGCATTGACGGGTCATTAGAAACTCCATCAGTTGAATCTAAAGACTCACCAAATCGTAATATTTTTTCTTCTTCACCTGAAAGCGTATCATCATCAGTTCCAGCTAAGGCCATTATTTTGTCATAGTCATACCCTTGAGCTACAAGATCACCAGCCCTCATGCTCGTTCTATGTCCACAAATATACGCATCATCAATGCTTTTGGCGTTACTGTCTATAAAAAATTCTTCTGGTGGCACGTTTTCGATTACCAGATCACCTTCTTCTCGGCTGTGTCGCAGCTTTATACTGTGTCTGTTTTGCTCAATATCCATGCCGTATTGATCAGCTTCTACAGTCACATCTTGAGTATGCTCAATAATCTCTACATCATCTTCTTGAGCTAGATAAGTCATTTCTTGATCTGTCAAGTTTTCATATGTATGCGTTTCGGCAATAACCGCAGTATCCCACCAAACCTTAACCAAACCAACCTTCTTTACTAAAGCATCGTGTATGGCGTTATTGAGGATGTTGTAGCCTCCGCACTCATTAAACTTCCAGTGCGCATATGTAGTGGCCTGCTCTGCCGCCATGACTTGCTCTTGGTTTCGTGGTGAATACTCGACGAATTTATCATTCGATAAAAATACTCGCATTAAGCTGGGTTTAGCTCCACGAATAACATCGCGTACTTTTGTAGAGACTACCTTAGAACGACCATCTTCATGCTCAAGATTGACTTTTCCATCAAAATACTTCTGGGCATTTTCGCGCTCTCTAGCAATATCGCTGTCAATATAAGCAATCCCAGCCTCTATAGCCGCCTTAATTGCGCTTTGAATATCTTGCTCTGTCATCTGACCCTGTGGCATAGTAAACCCTTATTCTGATAAAGCCTTTCCGCTTTGAGTTGCGGCTGGCGCTGCTGTACCCATTATAACAACATTAGCAACTAATTGCGCTTGGCTGTTGGCTAATTCCTGACCATCCATTGCTTTCATAATCAGACGTAGTGCTATTTGGGCTTCCTTTCCTCGCTTATTTGTTAAGACAGTAGCCAGTTCCTCAAATAATTGTGCTTTTTGGCTTGCTTGCATCTCCTTAGTTGCACCAGTTAACGCCTGCACAACTTTTTGAGTGGCTTGTGCTGGATGGCCTGTCAATAATGTTTGCAATGGCCCTGCGTCAGTCAAATCACCAACCATTTCTTGTACAGCCTGTCTCTGAGCCGTTTTACTGTTAACTGCTACCGCAGCCTGTAGCTCCAAAGCTGCCCGTACTTGTTCAATTTGATCGGACATTTGTTTAGCTTCTTTTGGGCCTAAAATAAATCCCAGCTTTTCTTGGTTGGCCTTAGACGATAGCTCGGAAAGCAGGCGAGAAGCGGCCTTTACATCAACGTCAGGCGAACTAATTGTGGCCTTTACGTTTGCCAGCGTGTCATCAATAAAGTTTCTAACGCCCAATCTAGCTGTTTGCTTTTCAGCATCAGTAGCCTTTACTAATGCGCGAGCAATCTGTTCTCGCGTAGTGCTTGGGCGTAACAGCTTATAACCTAATTCGCCTGCCATTTGCTCACGAATATTATCACCGCCTAGCTGCAATGCTTGCCCATAAGACGGAACAGCTTCAACTAATACATTTCGCAATTGACCAGATATATCACCATAAAACATACTATCAGACGTATCTTGACCCAACGGCCCTTTAGCATCCTCTGCCATGTTGCCTAGCACACGCTTAATATGATCTAACTGAACCATATTAGGCATCTTAGAAAAACTAATACTCCCATCTTCTGCCACAGTAGCCATAACTTGCTCATGACCTAACCCGCTAAACTTCATGCGATCATTAGCTGCCTTGATGGCTTTACTCATCAAATCGTTTGGAATACGCTTAAAGATTTCTTCTATAGCCACACCCTGCGGGGTAGCGTAATCAATAGGCGTGTTATAAGCTATCTTATAAGCCTCACCGCGTTCCTTAGATGTGCGCTTGGCGATTTCTTCTGCTGCCGAAATGCGTCCTTTAGGAGCCGCCCCTAAAGCTTTAGTCATTACTTCGTCAATCTTACCACTAGCCTGAACAGCGCGACCAGTAACAGCTTCCGATACAGTTTGTGTCGCTTTTGGCGATGCTGTAGCTGTAGCATCTAATAGCACCTGTATGGCCTCATTTGCGTCAGCAATCATGCCCTGCTCACCAGCTCTTTGTATGTTACCTATTGCTGATTCTAAGTCACCACCTCGTCCCATAACATCTTTAATTACTTTGGCTGCTGTGGCGCTAACCCCAAGAGTAGCCTGAATAACACCAAGATCAGATCGCTTAATAAACCCTACTAGATTTGCTACACCCTCACCAATTAGCGGGGCGGCTGAACCAAACGCACCGCCAGTTAGGCCACCAAACGCTGCGCCTGTTTTACCACCTTCTAAGCGTTGGCCTGCTTCTGCTTCGCCAGCGCCATGAACAAATCCCTCGCTAGCACCTAACAGCCCACCAATACCAGCACCTTTTGCCATTTTTCCTGCTCGCGTAACAGAGTCAGCAGACCTAAAACCGCCTCCTAACAATCCTAGTGGGGCGGTACTTGCTATGGCTCCACCTAGCTTTAACGCTTCACTTTCTATAGGGTGTTGAGCTTGCATTGCCTTTGAAGCTGCTTTGGCTTTAGTTCCTAATTCTGGCGAAATGGCTTGCCCAGCTTCGTCAATCCAAGAGCCAGCAAACGGGATACCCTCTGCAAATTTTTGGGCGCGTACTGATACAGGAGCTTGTTCTACAATCTGTTTTTGCATGGATTCAATTCCACGCTGCTTAACTACAGCAGGAGTACCCGCACCTTCTGCGCCAGATTTAATATCTTTGAGGATAGCTAATACAGTATCTTTATCTGTGGTACTGTACTCGTCTGACTTGTAGCCATAACGCTTCTTGCCACCGGAATTAAAGCTATATATAAAGCCGCCTTTATCATCTTTGGCTACTACTGTATAAGACATTTAGTTGCCCTCTAGGTCTGCAATAGCGTTATCAATCGCGCTCATGGGTGACGTAGGCGCTTTATTAGTAGGGGTGCTTGTATTTAAAAGAGTAGCCCCTGCTCCAGAAATAATTTTAAGCGCGTTTGCTACAGTTTCACGATTTTGGCGCTTTTGAGCAATAACTTGCGAGCTATCGCCTACCTGTGGAAAATACTGCTTATCAGCGCTTGTGAACTCATCTTTACCAATAGCCGCGCCTGACTCTTGACGCAACACAGCGTTAATAAAGTCACGTTTTGCCTGCTCGTATTGCTGGCGCTCTGGACTTTTTGCCCAATTAGCTGCGTCAAAAGGGATTATGCCTAATAATGCCTGCCCAAAATTAGTCCCTTGACCTTCAAGCCCTGCGATAATTTCATTAGCCTGCTTTGCTCGGTCATAAAACCCTGTAGCTTTACCCTGAGACTCAGTTAAGTTAACGGGCTTACCCCCACCTTCTGATATCTGTACAGACCCATCAGCACCTATGCTGACAGATAGGCCTTTCTTAGCGCCACCTTCAAGCATATAACGATTATAGTCAGGAGTACCTTCTTTTAAACCGCCAGCAATAGCCTTTTGGTGCAAGGTTTGAAAAGCTGTAGTCTTATCGTCAGTAGGGCCATGATCTGAATATATGACTGTGCCATCGGACGCGACTAAAGACTTCCCTACTACCTTAACATCTGCCCCTTTCTTTGCTGATGTTATAGCGTCAGCGGGAGATATAATACCAGCCTGTAGCGCCCCAGCAAGCATAGGAAACTTACCACCTAGTAATTTAACTGCCATTTTCCTGCGCTTACTGTCAGCCTCTTGATCTGCTGTTTTTTCACGCTGTTTTTGAATCCCTTCAAGCCTGTCTTTTATAGACTGTTGCAGGCCAGCATTAGGATTTAAAGACATACCAGACAGCCCTTGAGCTAGTCTTAACCTACGCTCAACATCTTCTGGCTGCTGACTACCTATAAAGTCAAATAATCCCATAATAACCTCTATACTGCGCCTAGCATCAAAGAAAGATAATCAAACAATCCTGCTTCCTTGCTAGTGTTAGTGGTTGATGGTTGCGGAGAACCACCTACTGCTTGCAACAAATATTGTAAACTCTGTGCGGGTGAGTCAGTGTAGTTACCAAACTGGCCCTTGGCTGCATCAATGACCGCTTGTTGTATGGCTTGCTGTTGCGCACCTTGTTGCTGCATGTTTTTCTGTATGTCTTGCCCTTGACCAAACCCAAGATTTGACAAATTGCCAAGCTGGGCGGCTGCACTCATGCGATGTTGCGCACCCCCTAGCTGTGCTGCTTGGTTAGCTAGTTGTGCTTGCATAGACTGTGAAGCACCAAACTGGCGAGCCTGATTCATAGCAGCCTGATTAGCTAATTCAGATTGATTCATTGCACCAGCACCAAACTGGCGAGCAGCTTGCAATTGTTGCGATGCCTGCTGGCCTGCTACGTTAGCTGCACTAGCGCCAAATTGACGCGCTTGATTAGTTGCTGCTTGATTCTGTAGAGCGCGTTGCTGTGCAAGTTGGGCGCTTGTAGTCCCAGCTTGTAGATTTGCTGACTGATTAGCCAAATCAGATTGCATACGAGTATTAATATCCTGACCAGCGAGTGTAGTTGCACGATCATAGCCAGCTTGACGCAGCCCACTAGCTGTACGAGCCGCTTGATCTGCATATGCTCGGTTAGTCTCTGCGTCTGCTATACCATGACGAGAACCACCAAACGCTCTTGCTGCTGATGCTTGCGCACCACCTGTTGTACGCGCCATCTGACGAGAACGCTCAATATCAGATAAAGACTGACCAACTACCTGTGACTCATAAGGGTTAAGGTATGCGCTTAAATCTGCGCCTCCAATTTGACCACCCCTAACTTGGTCTGCTGTTAGCACTGGCGCTCTGCCTGTCATTGCTGCGTCATAACCTTCTGAGCCTAACCCTGCCGCTGTAAATCCAGTAGGCCTAGCTTGTACTGCCTGATAGCCTGCCCCGCCCACAGCCATAGGGTTGAAGCCCAGATTTTGTGAAGTAGCGCCCACAGCCTGCGTTAACGCTTGACTTGATTGATCAAACACATTTTTTTCTGGCTCCAGAAATAAACTCATTACAATTTCCTCATTTATAATTACGTTAGCGACCAAATCGAATGGGGTTGCCGCTACTATCAGTAATAACACTACCTGTGCCACTACCTACTGTACCACTAGAGCTTCCACCACCTGTAGCCCTGCCGCCTCCACTATTCGTTTTTGTTCTTACAACAGGGGCTTGGCTTGGGTCAACGATATTCCAATATTGTGATAATTGAGCTTGATTTGCTGTTCCATTTTTAACTGCATCATGCAATCCAGCAGCTACTTTCTGCTCATTTGTTAAAGCATTCCAGCTCTTGCCATATAACTCATTAGCTGCTGTATTTTCAAACAGGCTAAACTCAGGCTGCGGTGTTACGACTTGATCTAAAAGACCATCAGTGCTTTGCGTATTAGTTGATAAATGATGACCATTTTCACGAGCTTTTCTCATGTACTCTAT
>Ga0098061_1000697_pt1 | contig 16364 bp, 34 predicted proteins | sample 22_taG_FD_92579 | JGI IMG/M metagenome (GOLD analysis project Ga0098061, IMG submission 92579) | Marine viral communities from the Subarctic Pacific Ocean - 22_ETSP_OMZ_AT15343 metaG | ecosystem: Environmental > Aquatic > Marine > Oceanic | place: Subarctic Pacific Ocean | collected 2015-01-20
CAACCAATCCATCGGCTCCCAGTCCATCATCCCGCCGCCATCGGCCCAAGCGACAAGCACTTTGGGGGTTCCTCGATCTCGGCGCACCTCGCCATCGTTTCCGATTGGAGGCATCTTGATCACAACTCCAACAGCACAGTCGCCCGACATGCCAGAAAAACTGGGCATTTGCACCAAATCACCGATCTTCACTGTCTATCACCTCTCGCAAGATCACACCACGGTGAAATCCTCCGTGAGTCTCCTGCTTGCTGTGCGCCGTGCTAACCACGGTATCAAAATCCAAACCATGCAACGAACAAAAGGCTTTTAGAACCTCTAACATGTCTGCGGCCTCTTCATAAGAAGGGTCTGCAATAAACTCGTTCACCTCCTCAATCATTTTCACTCTGAGAAAGATGAGATGCTCGTCAAGCCCGTGCGCCGTGCGGGTGGTGCATGTTCTTCCCTCTTCCTCGATAATGCGAGGGATAAGATCTCTCACCAACTTTATATCTTTAACCAATCGCACTGATCACCTCCAAGTCCCGTCTAAGGATGTTTCCCTCGCCTCTGTCTGGCCACAAAACTCTTGCACAGCTATAAAACTCGCCTTCTTCCTCGCCGTCCACAATGTGCCACTTGATAAACACGGCTGGTGGTGAAAGTGTGCCTTCTTCATCAGCACAGTATTCATCATACATGTCCTCGTGGTTATAGTGCCGACGTTGTGCGGCATTATATGGACGCCTATCCCTGACCAGATCACCTTTTTTTACTATCATGACTTTTCCTTTTAAGATAATATCTTCGGGCAGAGCCTTCAATCCCTACACCAACCATGAGCCCAATAACAAATGAACAAAGCATGCACGCGATAAGATAACTCATCCCGTCATTCCCAGCAAAGATCCAGCAAAGTTAAAGATCTCAAACCTGTACTCCCATAGCACAATCGTTATGGCAGCAGTAACTAACCTATCGAGCATTTTATTCACCTTTAATATTAAAATGGAATGTTGTGAGAGTGCGGAAGTGCGGCAACCCGATCAAAGAGTCGATAGTCCATGACGGTCACGTTGTCGAGCTTTTCAAGATGCTCCGAATATGTGTCAATGACAGCAGAGCAACGAATGTCACGAATAATGCACTGCCCATCTGGAAGGCGCACGCCGAAAAGCAGATCTGATTGCATATAAAAGATCTCAACGTTTCCGCTGTGTTCGGGAAACTCGGCATAAAACCCCTTGCACTGACCCAGACCAAGATCGCGACCAGCGGCCCATTTCTCAAGAAAGGCCAAGTTGCTCATGCTTCTGCCACACATCCAAAGACTCCCATCGCGGCAGCGTGGGCTTCAAGAAGGATCTCTGTGACCTTTTCAGCATCGGCATCAGACGCAGCATCTTGTTTTGTCTGTGCAAGCTGGCCTTGGATCGCGAAGGCAGTGATCACTGCTTCGCAGGCCCGCGTAGACTTCTCCAGCGCAGCTGTTTTAAGGTTAATGTTTTCCATATTATGCTCCTTGCCGCTTTTCGCGGCTTTCTTGGAGGACAGTTTCCACCCAGTGACCATCGAACTCGGCCACATATTTATCTCGCAGGACAAGCAACTTCTCGCCGTCCTTAACTTCGTTCCGCAGCTTATAGCCGGGAATAAGGAACTCGGTTCCGACTGACCCGCCAGCGAAGACAGAGCACACGGCATAAGGAACAGACTTCCACTTGAACTTGGTGTCTCCAGTTGCCTTGTCCTTCCAAGACTTTCGGAAGCGTCGAAAGCGAACGTCAACGACAAGAGCCTGAAGTGCATCGGACTCTGTTGTGTGCTTAATAATAACAAGATCGTCTTTTCTCAAATATGCCATGTGTGGCCTCCAGTTTTATTCTTGTTCTATTGACTTACGACAGACAATGACGGGACGGGGTAAAGTCTCTGAACAAACATCTTTAGTGCTTCGTGCCGCTCTTGGGCTCTCTCCAGAGCATTCTCTGCCCTCTCAAGTTCTTCTGCTGCGAGGGAAGCGTACTTCAAGATGTCGGTTTCTGTCAAGGAGACAACTCGCTCTGTGCGTTCTCTCCACTCTTCATAACCTTCGGAGTCATCTTGCCACGTTGCCATTTCGCCTGTGTATCTGTCCACAATCCTTGACGCACAGCCCCAACGTTCATAGCCCTGTTCTCCGCGAGGCTTATGCCATTCGCGCTTAATGCCTCCTGTGGGCAAATCCTCTGTCTTGATTGTGATAAATGTTCTTTCTTTTGTCATTGGCGTATGCCTCCTTTGTTTGACTCCTATAATATAGCATAGGGAAGCGCCCTTGTCAACTATATCTTGTCAAGGAAATGTCAAGCCTTGTTATACGGGATCTTGTGGGCCTTCTTTTCAAACACCCAGAAATAGGAATGAAACTTGCGTGCATGCTTCTGATTCTTATGGTTATGACCGATCAGGCGACTCTTTGCGGTAAGCACAAACATGTCGCGAGGATAGAACCCTTGCTCCAGCGCCTTGTTCATAATGAAGCAGTGCGAGAACCAGTTCTTGCCCGACGATACAGTGTCTTGACACTTGAACACCAGTACGCCATTTTTTTTCAGCACTCGACCGAACTCAACAAGGCACTCTTCGTACCAGTCCCACAAGTCTGGCACATATCTAAAGCCATGGAACCTCTCGCCCATGAGTCCCGTGGGCTTAGTCTTGGTGTATCCCGCCAAAAATGGCGGGTCAAACATAATACTGTTTACGGACGCATCATCGAGCGGAAGGGCACTTGCGTTAGCCTGCACGGTGTCGCTCGTCTTTGGATATAGATCGAACTTCATGCGAGGCTGTTGCACCTCTCCAGTCTTATAGAACACACCCTTGCTGTATGTTGGATCGACATCGAATCCGTCCTCTATGTACAGCGCCTCGATGTTCTTGAGTATTTGATATTGATTGTCGTAAACTGTTTTAATAACTTCTTGCATTCTCTTGCCGTCGCCCCTTATTCGTTTTGTCCATTAGTAATGACCCCTTCCTCGATAAGACTCATCGCACGCCGTCCAAACCATCCTTGGAGTGTCCATGCAAGCCCTGTGTTTACGAGATGTTGCCACGCTTCAATGATTTGTTCTTCATTCTCGGCTTCAACGAAACCCTCCGCTATCCCTATTGCTTGATAATCTGTCATTTGCCTGCTCCTGTGAGAAAAAATCTGGCGCGAAGTTTAAGTTTAATGATGGCAAGCCCCACCAACATCACCCCTCAATGGAACGACGCCCGGCGGAACCTCACCTTCGACCATGCCCCCATGCTTTGCAATAACGATTGTAACCTGCTCCACTGGGACATATCCATAAACTGTCTCTGTCGGGCTGTCTGGCATTTCTGCCCACCGCATAAGCATCGGCTCCTCTTGGCTCGGATACCCAACTTCAACCGTATCGTATCGCTCGGCGTCATTCTCGCGAGGAGAGCAATAGTTGGTTGCGCTCGCCTGCACGCTCATTGAAAAGCCATCAAAGCACACGACCTTTTGATAGTGCTTCTTCTTCGCCAACTCTTCCCAGTTAATAGACATTAGTCTTCTCCTCGATCATCAAACAAGTCCGAAATCGGACCTTGATAGCTGGGCGCAAGCTGATGCAGCGTCTCTTTTTGCCGTGCTCGGGAAACGCGATGAGCGTCTTGAGCCCCACAGTCAAGACAGGTCTTATATCCCAACTCTTTACGCTTGGCAGGATATTCTTCCCCACAGCGAATACATTCAACATATTTCATTTATCACACTCCTTGTTTTGTGTGTTCTTAAGTATAGCATACCCCGACAGAATAGTCAAGGACTTTTTTGAAGACGAATACGGCCATCTCCAGACCATTTTACAAACTCTCTCTGTCCAATCCATCCGACCTTGCCCGTGTTGTGCAAGAGGATGATGTTTGTTCCCTGAAGTTCAAGGACGAGAGCGCAGAACTTCCGCGTGCCGCTTGGGTCAGCGATCTCCAACATGTCTCCTGCTTCTGGCTTCTTAAACATCGCTGATGACCTCTAAAACATCTTCATGCAATCTTGTCGGGTTTAGCGCGAACGTGTTATTGTTCCACCGAACCTCATAGACACAAAGCTCGCGGGGGTCTTCGCTGTCGAAGACTGCGACAACAACCCCTAATCCATGTGGCTCGGAATCCACATGGCGAACGAGCGCACCAATCTTAATCATCGTTCTCAATCCGAAGGATAAAACATTCGTGAAACTTCAAAACCTGTCCGTTAACAAACAGAACCTTCCAACTTTGCGTCCTCGGCTTAGTGTCCGCCCTTTCGATCAAGATGCCAATGCGCTCTGGTGGCATGGCCTCATCTTCAGTGCCAGAATCAATGCGAACAAGCTCTCCGATCTGCAATCGTCGTTTAGCACTCATAGATTTCCACACCCGACAAGTCGTTCGCATGTTCAAAGAAGGAGGATAGGCGACGATCAAACTTCTCTTCCGACATTCCCCCATAAGCCTCGTACATTGAGACTGGGATGTCACAAGCTGCGATATTGTTCCACGATTCAATCGCGGGCATAACCTCGGTAACCATCAACGATGAGAACGAAAGTCTATTAACGAACCCAGCAACACGATCATCCAACATATTTATCTCTCCCTTACCCATATAATATAACAGATAACAAGCTCGATGTCAAGTCAAGAAGATGTCAAGCGAAATATTGTCCAAGAAAATAACCAACGCTAAGATAAACAAGTGCGTCTCCAACATATGCCATAACCTTTGCCCTCCACAAGTATATTAGTGGAGACTTCAAGAAAATCAGTTACCGGGCGAAAGAACGCCCATAAAATCAAGAGGATACCACGCTCGGGTCTGACTAATCTCCTTTTGTTCCCACTCGGAAGGAGTCTCAAACCAGTGAACATAGCCATATTTTCGATGTGGCCTCTTCCAAGTGGCAGCCAACCTTCCAGAGCGCCGCGAGTGCTCCACTTGAAACTGCCAAATAGCGTTTCGCAGACTGTAGTCTCTGTCACCGCTGTCATCCATGTGCCTCGGGTATTGATAGTTTGTCCAATATTCTCCAGAAGGATCGCCCTTTTCTAAGTCTGCCGTGTCAACGACTTCCATCAAGATGCCTCTGCCCTTCTTCTTTCTACGCTTCAGCGACACCATCGCTCCTGCGGTCTTTACTGATTTACGTCCCATATACACCTCCCATGCTCATGTGACTATAACAATATAACATAGGGGAAACCCACTGTCAAGAACTATTTTAATCTAAGTGTTCGATAGTCGGAGCGACAGATTCCCAGACGCCACCTCTCTGGACCTCAAGATGGCCCACCTCAACTAATAAGTCCAGCGGAAGAAGCAGAGTTTTTCCGTTAAGTTCCATTACCTTGATCGAGCATGACGGAACCTCTGAATCTTCGTCATGGTCAATAGAGACGATGATACCATGAACCTTTTCTTTCTGTCTATCTGGCAGGTTCCCAAGCGGGCGCAACCATCTCAACATATCTCCAACACCAACTGGCATATCACTCAACCTCCACAGCACGGTGAGGAGAGGGAGACATTAAAGACAGCTCATAAGCCTCGTCATCAGCGGCAGTCATAAGCCATGCCTGATTTAGAACAGACCTGACTATAATAATGTCAGAAGTCGATAGTTCTCCTGCTTCCGCGATATACAGAACTATCCCATAGTCGTACTCTTTTTCAATCGGGGTAACAACGCCATGAGTGCTTGCCGAGTATGTCAACACATTCTTAACCCACCGTATATAATCGCCAACATAAAACTTATCCACCCTCGGAGCCCTGAGCTTTAACCAAATCCTCGGAGAACTCCCACCTTATTATCTTTGCTTTGTTCCACAGAACCTTAAAGACGCAAATGCTGTCCATCTTTGGAGACTCGTTGTGGTAGACGATAGCGTATTCATATACGACCTCAAGGACAACGCCAAGGCCCAAAAAGTTGGGCTTGTGCTCATCAGCATAGAGCCAATCATAATGTTCATCATAACTATTGGCGCGGTAAACAACCAGATCACCAACTTTAATCTTTATTTTTGATCGCACCTCCACACATGAGCCTCCACAAGTCTACACTAAGTAGACCTCAACGTGTTCAAACCTACGATGTTTCGACTGATTCTCCGAACCTCATTTGTTCGCCATCTTCGTATGTGATGATCGTCTTATTGGTCGGGTGAGGTTTGATGTGAACTTTAATAAAGTCGTTAAGCGAATCAAATATAGCGATTCCCCCCCTTGGAGGCGGATAAAGCCAGTGAACAATACAGTGACCAGAGGCCAAGCACGCGCCCTCGATTACGATACCTTCACCCGAAACGCCACTCTCGTCTGTCTGGCGACAAACAGTAAAAGTTTTGATTCCTCTTGGGGCAAGTCTCGGCGGAGGGGTTGGCTTCAAATCATTAACTTGCTCTGTTCCCTCGATGCTTTCGTCATTAGTCTCTTCCATAATCATCCTCCAGACGAACCGTTTTGGGCTCGACTTTGCGATCACCAATCTCAATCAGTCTTGAATCTTCAAGCGCAGTGATACGATAGGGCGAACCTGACTGAACAATCAAGCTGTGGCCCGGTAATAGCTCTTGCTTTTCCCAAGGATGTCCGACTGGATCTTTCAATGTTCTCTCATCTCCGTACTCGGCGATGATGCGACCAGAAAGAACGAATAAGACTTCGGACTTTAATAAGTGGTATTTCAGACTGGTTCGACAGCCTTGGTGTATGTCGATCAGCTTGCCATGAATATTGGGTAGCGCGGTCCACGAAAGCTCTGCGCCCCATGGTCGCTTTTCGCTACTGGGGGCTCTTGAAACCCACGCTGATTTTACATGTTTGGCCATTTTGTTTGCTTCGTCATCATTCATTTTATCTCCTGCATATTTTTAAACTTTAACATATCGATCCTTTCGCACAAATGCTTGGTGACTTGTTCTGGGCATTCTTTCTGCCTCAAGTTATTGGTTAAATCCTGATTGACCTTTTCAAGCTCGCCAATCAACACTGATTGTTCTTCGATGATTCTCTTCATCAACTCTTGTTCCTCAAGAAGTTCTTCCTGCCTTTTGTGCATAGATCGGTTTTTGAAGAAAAGGTTTGCGAAGTTCATGGTGTTGTTGCTGTGGTTTGCTCCTTGAAATAAATAGTTGTAAACCACATATTTGCCCGCCATGGACTCTAAACATTATACCACAACATCGTGAAAAGCTTAATCATTCGACGACAAAATTATTAACTTTCCCCGGCTCTGTTCCGGTTCATGGAATATCTTTTGCGCTTATCCCTCACCTTCTGTAGCTTTGCCAATAGTTCGCGCCGTTCTGCGCGACGTTCAAGGGCTTTCTTTTTCTTCTCTGCGGCCCTATAACACCTATAGCCACTGTAAATAGAGAGAGTGACGACTGATCCGTAAAATAAAAGCTCCACCTCATACTGCCTCCACTGTCACTGCTCGCAAGGGCAAGCCTCGCCCTCTGCATCCATTAGAGAAGAGTAGGCTCGCAATAAATAACATCCATTATCGGTTTTTTCATATATAAGTTCATATTTTTCAGAAATAAACATCGAATCAACACCAGTTCTTTCCCAATCTGCGACATGATAGCTCCCCTCTTCAAGCGAATCTCTTCCGTACATCTTGCGCCAGTCGCCATAATATTCACTGGCATACTCGTAAAACCTGTAACAGTTGCCCTTATCAACAACCTGATTTAGCAGCACATTATCTGTTTCCAATGACCACCAGTTGTTGACGAACTCATCATCCTCGGCTGCTTCATAATATGCCGTGTCTTCTACCACCGACGAGCAAGACATAAGTGCGAACGCTGTAAAGACAATAAACCCAAAGAGCCACAAGAATGAAAAGCATATCATGAACAAGTCTTTTAGAGTGAGGTTCTTCCAATATAACCACAATCTAAACTTCTTAGTTCGTTGCTGTATCCATTCCTGTATCTTCTTCATCTGGGAAATACCTGTACCCTACTTCGACCAGTGAGTTCCCAGCGGGGATCACTGTAAAATAAACTGTGTTGTCTGATGACTGATAATACCAGTCATAGTTTAGAGAGCCGTCGATGAAAACTCGAATCGACTCCTCTATTGCTTCATGTGTTAGCTGAATGTTTTCGTGTGGCTCAAGCCTGCTTGACGCATCGGTCACTCCAGTTGACCAATCCTCAGAGCATACGTCTAAGATTACTCCACTAAAATAGTTTGTGACCTCCATGTACCTATCTCCAACGTTCATGGAGCTTGGAGCACGCTCGCAAACTGAAACTGATGCATCGTGAGTAACAATGCTGGAGATGTACGCGGAGCCATTTCTTTGGGCCGCATACCAGCTTTTGAAATCATCAACATCAGCGAAATGGTCATCGCTCTGGTCTTCTTCATCGGAGACTTGGACAATCAAGAGAGCAGCATCGGGCCGTAACCATGTCTGTGCGTAGCTGTTGTTCACGAGATACTCATATGCCGCGTCTAAGCCCTCTTCTCGATGACCTCGGCCCATAGCCTCGTACATATCCTCGGCGTCTTCCATGTCATCGCCGGGAACCAGTGGAAACTGAGCTTCTATAGAGGCCATGGCAGGATCGTTGGAGGTCATGGCCAGTCGCCAGCCTGATTCGGGTAGCGCGTTCAGCATGGCCTCGATACCAGCCAACAACTCCTCGTCATATTGGTTCATGGAACCAGAGGTGTCGATGATCCACAAGATGTCAACGCCGTCAACACTCTGCGGCTGAAAGAAAGAGTCAACCCATATCTCACCGGGATCAGACGGAACCTCAGTCTCAATATAGACTGGAACTTCGACCTCTTCGTAGATGGTTTCTCCGCCAGAAACAATAATAGAATAATCGGGCGAACAGCCCCCCAGCATAAAAACGAAAAAAGTTAATAATGTGAGTAACTGCTTCACTTATGTGTGTTTCCTTTATTGTTGGGCCTCTGCTTCTTTCAAAGTAATGTTGGTCATCAGGACATCTCTGTCAACTTTCCATATCGGAATGACATGAACGACATCTTCGATGAGTTGCGGCGGGGCCATTCCATATCTGTCAAGTGGGTTTCTCGCGACATCAATGGCGACAAGGACACCAATCAAGTGGCCCCTCTTGCTATAGACTCCAGAGCCAGAGGCCCCCATCCAAGCGTAAGAGTGGACGACATAGTTGTCCTGTGAGGTGAACCCCGCCACGTTACCAAAGATTGTCAAAAGGTCATAGCGATTAGGAAACCCAGTGTAGACAATGGGATCGCCCGCGTCGAGCCTCTGTGGCCTGCGAAGGTTTGTCCTGATAGAGTCTCTGCTCTCCATCGGAGCATCCAGAAGAAGAAAGGCCATGTCGTTCTGTGCATCAACATAAATGGTGTGTCCAACAACAGGATCTATTCCATCACGCTCGTAAACAATCATAGTTCGATTGTTTCCCACGACATGTGCAGCAGTGACGATCAAGTCTCTTCCTGCGTATTTAATATAGGAGCCCGATCCGAATACTGTGGAGGTGGGGTCGCTGATACGAACGGCGGCATCTCTTACGTTACTGACAATACTGTCGGAGACGCTCACGTCAAGCCCCTCTGTGTCGGCAACGGAATAGCCAATATTTTCAATAAGTTGTTCCGCAGACTGCTGCGTTGTGCAGAAAGCCACAAACACTGCCACGACGGCAGTTAAGGATAAAAATCTGTTGGACAACTTCGGCACATCAAGCACCCCCTCTATTTTAACTATGAGGGCGCGAGACTAATCCCCTGTTCTATTTCACAGGGAATCGTAAAACGTCGCTATGTGACTGTAATCATTGAGTTTTTTAACTTTTATTTTTTTGAAAAAATCTCACTCATGATCCCCCCGCGCCGGGGGGCGCGGCCTTGGCGCCTTTGGTGCTGGCCTTCTTCACGCCTTTCTCCATGTGCGTGTTGCCGCCCTTGCCCACATTTTTGGGCTTATTGCGCCTTCTGGTCTTCTGATATTTTTTCTGGATGGGGCTTGTTCCGTAAGGCCCTTCAAACTCTCCCGTCCTTGGCGTTCCAGTGTGGGCTTCGTTAAATCTGCCATATTTAATCAGCCTTGTCCTTAACTTAATGTTGGGATAACGTTGGCGTAATACTTCGACAGCTTTGATATTGGACTCGGCGTCATCAAAAAACTCGATGTCAGTGAAGCCTCCCTGTCGAATCTCATTCTCTATCCAAGCACGCTTCAAGTTGGGATCTCCATCGGCCAGTGCAACGAAGGCGACCATCGACATGTCCAGTCCGTGCTCCTCCAGAAAATCTTTAATCGCGTCCTTAGATGTTGGCGTGCGTGCAGTCAAGATCGCAATCTTTCTGCCCTCGGGATCGTTCCTCTCTTTCTCGATTACAGCTCGCATAATGTTAATAATCTCATCAACTGGCTGCGGGTCTATCAGCGTATCAAACTCCTCAAATGCATCGGGGCCATATTCTTCGCCAGACTGAAGCTCATAGTTCGCGAAGGTGTGTGGGTCCAGCATCGCCTTGGAGCCGTCTGCTTTTGTCAGGCAGACCTTTGATTTGGAAGTCGCCAAAGTTCCATCGAAGTCAAAGACTCGCAGCTTGTTCTCAACAATAACCTTCTCGGAAGTTCTCCGCTTTGGCTTGGGCTTTTTTGCCTCGGTTAAAAATCTTCTCCACTTATTATAGTCTGTCATCGTCCTGTCTTCCTTATGTTCTTGACCCGAATCGAGCCGAGTCCTTTGACTGCTCGGAGTTGTGGAACAAGCTCATACCTGATAAAGCGATATGGCTTTGAGCGCTGGTTGCGAACAAACTTGATCGTGAGATCCACATTGTGCGAAGTGTCAGTATCGTGCGAGGTTCCCTCAACGGTGTCCACGATGGTAACTGCCTCGACAGCGCGAATGTCTTTCAACGTCTGTTCGACTGAGCCTCCAAGCTCCTTCGCCATGGCCACGCCGCAGAGGATTTCATATTCTGACTGGTGATAGCTCGTCGATTCGGTCATCGACTCAAAGAGAACAGGCATCGGAACAAAGTCATCATCAACCTGATTTCTCATGTCTTCAATGCGTTCGATGTTGTCGAATCTGTCGTTGTGAGGGTTTGTCCAAAAGTATAACAGCTTGGCATAACTGGAGGAAAAGCTCGGGGAATAGCGGTTCGCTACAACACCGGGCGCTCCCGCTTGGGTGAGCAACTTCTTGACGTGATCAACCCAGCCACTTGGCAACTTGGGATCGGCGTGATCTGGTAATGCGAGGTCGCCCATTCCTGTGAGATGGGCTTCTATATAGTCCTTTGTGAGTACACGCTTCTCCATATCATTAAGCTCACTCCAAACTTCATTTGTCCACATGACAAACGCCCGTGCTCTGGCTGCATGGGGATTGTGCCTCGGATCGTTCATGGGCACATCGTCGGCGTAATCGTATCGGGCGGTTAAGTTGGCAATGAGGCCATCTTTGAACAAATCACTGGACGCATACTTGGCGGCCTCCTTCTGCTGGTTAAGTTCGTCATCAATCGCCTCTTGATAGATTGCGGACATCACTTGCTTGAGTTCGTCAATGTGATCGTCGATATATTTGATGAAGAGGATCGCTCCCTTGATTTCTTCTTCGGTGTCTGCTGACTCAATGAGGACTCTCAATGCAAAACCAAGATAGTGAAGCTGCTCTGCATTTGGCAAACCAAGCCTCGATGCTTCGCTCTCATGCACAAGAAACGTGCCAAACTTTGCCTGATTTGCGAGATCCACGCCGAAGGAGTCCTCTGGCTTGTCATATTTTGGATCTCCGAAGTCAAGCTGAAGCTGATCTGCCACGGCCTTGTTCGCTTCCTTCTCAAGCTCGGCAAGCTGTGCAGCGATGATCTCACTTGCGTGACGAGAGTGCTGAATATATCGCTCCAGACCGTGGCCGGTAACCGTTCCCCCAAACACACTGTGCATGTCTCTGGCGTCTGGGCTTTGGCCCCTCCACATTGATCTCGGGAACGTGACGGGAGTCGCAATATAATGTTGCGTTCCGTTGTCATTCTTTGAGGAGAACGAGACGGAAGTCTCGCCAGTGTCCGCACCAATATATCTGAAATGAGTTAGAGACTCTGCAAACTTAGCAGCATTGGAGATGTCTTCTCCATCTTCGTCAACTCCAGCGTATTTGTCAAAATAGTTTTGTTTAGCGTAACCAGCCTTGACCAGTTTAATACGAATCTTCTCTGCCAACTCTTCGTGGCCGCTATCAAAATCGTTTTCCAGATAATCAATAAAGTTTTCAAAATCATCTGGGTCGCCGCAATCGTCGCATGTGAAACTATAATCGATGGTCAGCTCACGACCATCGAGATCCCACCCATATTCATCGGGCCAAGCGTCGGTGGGTTCAAGGAGATCTTCGAACTCTCTTCTGGCCGAATAATCGCCGCCCCACGACAATGGGATGTCGTTGAGCCCTTCTGGAGCCTTGTAAGAGCTATCCTCAGTTTCTGGGCCGTTAGTGGGCCAGCCATCCAGCATAATACGAAGCTGGCCTGAGCCCCAAGCAGAAACATAAGGCTGTTCATCGCCGCCGACTTCGTAACTAACAGAAACAGCGGTAAGGTTGTTGTTTGCATAGTCTTGAAGCTCTTGACATCGCTCTTCATATTCCTCCCACAATTGTTCGTGGTCTTCCTCACCCTCCGAATCTTGCGAAACATTTCCATGCTGACCTTCATAGGCATTCTCATGCCCCTGACGGAAAAAGGCTTTCAAGAGCACAAAGTCACTCGTATCCTCGTAAGATCCGCCCGTCCTTAGCAGGTATTTGGCCTGCGGAATGGAGTCTTCACTCTCAAACTTGTGGGACTGCGCCTGCCATGACCACGATGTTACAGCATCGAGGAAGCCCGGCACTTTTTCGCCGTAAACCCGACGTTCTGGGACTGCAAACTCGACATCGCTGGCTCGGTCTTCATATCTTCTCAGCCTGACCCTTGCTCTTGCTCTGATTCCTTTAACTCCCCTATCGCGGTCTCTGAAGATCTCCTCATCATCGAGTTCTCCAATCTCAACTCCTGCTGGCGATGTTGGGGCGCCTATCTCTTCTTTCTCTTCCTCGGAAAGCAAAGTGAAAGTTTCTGCCCAGTCTGCGTTCTCTGCCACATAAATGCAAGCATCAAGGATCACCTGATCGGTCAGAACTCCTCGGACGGATGGGGGCAACTCCTTATAAGACGCAACATTGTTGGTCATCATGTCTACGCCGAATTCGACCAAATTTGGGTCGTCTCGCGAGCGCCACATGGTTCTCCAATATTTTTCATGTGGGAGAATATGTCTTTTAAGCCAAGTTTCAGCCCCAAGTTTTGCAATAGTCTCCAAGCGGTTCTCGTCATAAGCGGCCTCTGGATCTTCGGCTGTGTCATATTCTTTATAAATGCCCGCGAGGAGTCCTGAAAGCTCTGTGCTGTCAACCAAATAAGCGATTGGGCCATGGCCACGGGCTTCATGCTGCGCACAATAAAAATAGCTCGACCCCTCGCTATGACAGGATTGAATGTTTCTGTGGTCAGACATGCGAAGAACATCGAGAGGGTGACGTGAGATAACCACGGCCATGTTGTCGGCGGGATCTTCCTCGGTTAAATCTCTGACAAACTCGGCCTCAATAGTTTTCCATTGTCTCTCTTTTGTGTAAAAGACCTGCTTGTTTTTCCACCAATCTTTAAGTTGCTGGGAGATCTTCTTGTTCTTAAAGATTGCCTTAGACATCGTTGTCTTGTCGGTCTTCTCAATTGTCTCTCCTGCACGCGGGCCCTTGGGGATCGTGATTGTCCTTCTTCTTTCAAGGCGAAGTTCTGCAACTTCAACTTCTTCTTCATATTCCCCGCCGCCTTGGGCCTGAAGTCTTGTGCGCTTTTGCTTCACTTTCTTTACAGGAAAATTTCCTGAGTTATGCATGCCGCCGTCCCACTCGGCTGAAACTCCGACTGACCAATCTTCCGCTCGCAAGTATTCAACAGTCTTTCGGAGGTTCATTGCGTCTTGCGAGCGAAGGCTAACGACCTTTCGCAGCTTGCCGTCAAACAACTCGTCAAACGAAAGTTGCGACTTATCGTCGTTGAACCAGCCCATGACCGATTCTGCCTCATGGCTGCTGATCTCTGCGATCCTCTCTGCTTCTTCTATTTTAGACTCTCTGAGCAGAGCTTGTCTCATTTTCTGCGTAAAGCTCATTATAAATATATCTCCCTTTCGTTATATAAATAGTGTTTTATTCAGCATAGGGCCACGTTTATTTGCCCCAAAACAATTGGACTCCCACAATAAGCATCGAAAGGAACACACAAATCATTGTCTTTGTTGTAAACATGCTCTCCCCCAGAAAGTGCCAAGTTAATATTGGGAAGGTTAAATACGACATGCTGAAGATCAGAAACCTCGGCCCCCACACTTGACCCATGCACTCATAAGCCAACCTAACTCCATAAAGGAAGCACAGGCCTGTTGGGAGGCCATAGGTCACAACCGCAATGATTGGGTGCTGCCTCCACCACTCCCAAACAAATTGACTATTGATCTGAAACCATGCCAGTGATTGGCCAATTGCGAAAAGCAGACATGCAAGGAGCAGCTTGGGCTCAATCATATTCGCCGAATACCACTTGGACAAGTTGGTCAGTGTGGCCAGACTCAGTTTGACTTCCCGCAACGACTGATAGTAAAACTCTCGGAGCAACGGCTTCCTTCAAATATCGGAATGCTGCTTTAGGTCCTAACGGGGCATGGTGGACCTCTGCCGTAACAGTGCCGGGATTACTGCTCAAGATAACGCATGTCCAAGGCTTAGTCATTTGTCTTCTCCTTGCGAGGTCTTCCCCGCTTCTTAAGTTGTTTGAATGCGGTGGCGCCTGTGCCCCACATGAGCTTGTTCTTTCTCTGGTCGGTGAATAGGATAGCCTCGATATACTCTCCTGATTCATCCTGCTTTAGTCTAAACTGTCCCGGTGTAAGCTGCACATAAAGCGGAACTGACTTTCTTTTCTGATACTTCTTTCTCGGCGGGGGCTTGTTCAGATATTCCACGCAGCCTTTAAGCACATCTTCCTCTGTCATCCCCTCCTCGGTGTGTCTGCTGTGTTCAACGTTAATATATACGCCAATGGCCCAGCAGCTAGAGCCGAAGCCCTCGACGGCGAAAGAAGAGCCGTGGTATCGCCCCTTCTTCGTCTTGCCCGCGCTCCAGTCTGGAAGCAGGCTTCCGAACTCTTTCTGATCTCTTAACGAACATTCAATCATCTTTATCCCTTAAGCAAGTTGCTTGGTGTTTTGAGGTTAAGTTTCTCCCCAATTGTGTCGGGACTTCCCACGACAATAAGTTCAAGACCACCTTGGCCGCGATTGAGGTGGAGGCGCGTAAATCTCTGACGGTCATCAAGACCCTCTGGCAGAAGCCCCTCGTTCAAAAACCGAATCGCTGATGCATCTTCCCGAATGCACACAACGTGCGTCGGGTTAATATAAATTTCTGAAAGCGTAAAACGCTGGCCTCGGCCTTCAGTTTGTGCCACTTGGCCTCGGCTGCTCTCTCTCACTTCGACAAGCCTAATCATTTCTCCTCCACTTGATAGACGTTCTTGCTATGGACCTGCCAATAGTCTCCATCATATAGCACTTTCACCCGATCCTTCTTATTGTCGAAACCAGTAACCAAGACGTGAATCGGATTAGTGGGTTCGATGAATTGTTTCAAGACACCATCGTGGAACCTGAACATGCGAGTGTGCGATGGAATATAGGCTAAGTCGCCCTTATTCACTTTGCCCATTCTCACCCTCCAGCCCCGATGGCCCCTCTGAATCTGGCTCGTATGGTTCGTCATATACAATGGTCGGCTGCTGTTCTGGCGGGCGACTAAGCACGTCCAAATAGTTAGCCAAGATCAGGCCCAAATCCTGAACACGATGAACTGCATCGACATTGAGCCCATTGACGCTGTTAAGCCTATGGATGATTTCTGGGAATTGAGTCTCTGGGTCTTCGATGCTTTCGACAAGCTCTGCGATGTCGATCAATTGTTTGTTTAAAATTTCAGCCCTTCGGGCCATTTCACGGCAAAGCACAGATGCCTCGACTGCGATCTCTGAACGGTTGATGGAATAACATATGTTTATCCTACTCATTATACAATACTCCTTTTTGTATGTATTAAATATAACATGGCCAGATGGCTATGTCAAGCGATTTTTGTTTTCTTTAAATAGCGCTCTTCAACAATATGTGAGTGCGAAGAACCAAAAGGCAAGATTTTATATCTTTTAGCACCCTTGGCCGCCGAGATTATCGGCATAACATTCTCCTGAATGACAACAC
>Ga0098061_1000698_pt1 | contig 16348 bp, 18 predicted proteins | sample 22_taG_FD_92579 | JGI IMG/M metagenome (GOLD analysis project Ga0098061, IMG submission 92579) | Marine viral communities from the Subarctic Pacific Ocean - 22_ETSP_OMZ_AT15343 metaG | ecosystem: Environmental > Aquatic > Marine > Oceanic | place: Subarctic Pacific Ocean | collected 2015-01-20
AAAAGGCGACTAATACCGACATCGTACTATGGGACGTTAGACTTGAGCGATGATGAAAATAACGCCCTCGTTTGGGCTGGTAAATTGGTCGCAAGTGTCGAAGACAGCTTCTCTATGGGCGATCTAGCGGTCGTGGATTTCGGTTCCGATAAAATCATCGGAACGTTTTCGTCGGATAACGGTGTAAGGATCGCCAAGCGGATCGTATCAGATCGATCTAAATTGATCGCTACTCTTGTGCATGAAGTCGCTCACAAGTACGGTAGCGACGGAAGCGTCGACCATAGATATGCGTGTGAGCGCATATTCGGCGATATAATCGCAAATGAGAGGTAGTGCCCCAAACACTAGGTGTCTCGTTGTCATAGAGAATGGCGGCGAGACACCAATCAATTTCAATCCGAGAAAGAGAAAGGCTATGTTCGAGTCGTCTAAAAAAGGTAAACGGTTAGTGTATGAATGTCTCCCGGCTGGAAAAGGTTGGGAGATTCGTTACTGCACTGTGACGACGAAGAACAACTTGAACGCTGCGATACGTCGCGTTCAACCCGACGTAGTTGTTACGTTGGGCGAACATCAAAAGGCCATCGCGTGTGAGTCTGATTGGACTGGGGCGATGTTCTGTGCGCCCGATCTCTCTCGCGCAACGAACGAACTACTGAACAAAGTTCGAGTCATGCTGCGGTGGTGGCGTTTATTGCGCGATCATCCGAAAGCGGTAATCTTAGGAGATGATGTCGAACGTTTGCGCGACTCCCCGAGGTTGGCTATACGTCAAGAAGGTGTAGAGGAATTATGATAACGCTAGAACAAGCACTGAAACGGATTAGCGACGAGTTTCCAGAAGTGAACTCAGACAACATCGAGGAAGTTTTCGACGATGCGATGCGCTCTGCACTTGTAATGTCGCTTATCTTACGGAAGCTCGAATCAATCGAGAACATGATTCAAGGTCGAGGAGACCTCCGCGTTGACACCGAAGTTGACTTAGGTGAGCTTACACCGAATTACCGATGTAAACTGTGTAACCAACGAACGGTGGCACCTGATCTTCTTAGACGAGTACACGTGATGTATTTAGCTGGCGCGAAAGGATACGCAATCAAGTCAGCGTTCAAGCCCGAATTTGATCGCAGAGACCTTGAGTGTCCATCCGGGCAATCTTTCGCCCGACACTGTAAGTTGCACGTCGACCTTCAGCAATTGCAACACATTAGGGAACAGGGACATGACACTAACTAAAGAGCAAGTGGCGTTCAATGCCTCAATATCGCGGCAAGCACAAGAACTGATCAATAACCGTGCAACACACTTCGAGTTGCACTATGAGCTTTTCGATGACAGTGACGGCATCGCGGAGATGATACGCGAAGAAAACCTGGATATATTCAGCGTCAAAGAAATACTCGAAAACAAAACGATGCATCAGTACACAAACTGGTTAGCTGCGAAATACAACGAGATATACCTTGAGTTAGATAAGAACAACCCTATGGGACATAATATAGCTCGAACAGAGTTTCGCATTAGGTTGTTCTTACTCGCTGTACAAGCCGCAGGTCGTCAGATCTATGAACCCTCTGTGGGCCTAACCGACCGGCTCAAGAAAACAGATCTTCGAGGTCTACGCACCGACGACTTGCGGGCTCCGTTTCCGGCATTTTTCGTCAAGGTTCCGCTGAACTTTGGTGGACAGATTTACAATAAGCAGACTGGGTGGCACGACATCATAGGGTTGTATGTCGTCGAAGATAACTCAGATGATGTCCGCGCATGGCAGGTTATGTTCGTAGGTGCGCCAAAGTTAATGGCAGCAGACGACGCTTGTTTCTTTTTCCGCATTGACTTGAAATCGGGAGAGACGTTGCAGAAGTCAATCGACGAGAGCCAAAACCGAGCAAGAGAAAACCCAGACCCAGAAATCAAACTTATGTCAGATAGGTGGGAGGATATATTCCACTGGCTTACGAAATTTGTACTCTATGTAACGTCTTCGGACGCACGGCTAGAATACTTCTCTGCGAACAAAGAAGCGCGTCATCTCGAACGTCGATTGATCAAGGCTAAAGGCACCAAGCGAAAGAAGATCAGTGCGAAGCTCGCAGAACTCGATCCGATGCACAGGATTATCGTAGGTAAAGGCATCACGAAATTAGAAAGCGGCTCGGATGGCTCCGGGGGGTCGACCCGACGTACTTTTGTTGCTGGCCATTTTCAGCACTATTGGGTCGGCCCTCGCACGTCAGATGAAAGAAAGCGAGAGATACGCTGGAAAGAACCGTACTGGAAGGGAACGCTTGTCGATACCGCTGAAACAATCGTCCGCCAGGTAACATAAAAATGATGCACGTCTTGATGAGTTGCATTAATTACGCTAATCATATTCACGTGACCGCTAATGAGATCAGGGAACTCCTAGACGAGACTTCACCAGAAACGGTTCTTGCCGATGGCTTCGATGCAGCGTTGATTGGAATTGTTCGACAGTTCACCAAGAGTCTCGCACTCTATGATTACGATCAATGTGTTGAGATTCTTATGCGCCGTGACAAGATGGCTCACGAGGAAGCCATCGAGTTCATGGAGTTCAATGTACTCGGGGCTTGGGTTGGGGGATACACCCCAGTATTTAGTTCGGGGTCATAGAAGTATTTACGCAGATGAACGCTAATGAGTAATGTTGGTGGAACAGCAAAGGGAGATAGTAATGACAGATGAAACCATGGAACGTTTAATAAAGACCGAGATCGAATCTTCGGTGCAACAGAACTTAAGTGACGATTTGGCACGTAGCGAAATGGAAGAAATCTACGAAAAACAAACGTGGGCAGACGTAAAAGAAGTCGAAGTTTATACAATCCGACGTGTCAGTAATGGATGGTCGGTGAAGACTGGCGAAGATCTGGAAGATCTGGAATCAGTCTTCCAAGACGATTATGATGCGTTTAGTCACAGCGAAGCCGAAAGTTTATTTCGATTATTGCAAGATGTTTTCGGAGAAGATTATGGGCGACGGAAAAAGCAAGGTGGAATGACGATTGAGTTTAATGATGAAGGGCCAGAAAAGGTCTAAATCAACAACGCAGAGTTCCTTTTCGGGCGCTTGTATAGTGAATGGGACCACTATGGCATGGCGACTGTTTCTTGGTATCGAGAAGGATGCGAAGTTTTTCGCTCTCGCCAGAGACAGATTGACTAATTCAGGGTGTTCAAGAGAGCTAGCCACAAGCGGCTGAACCAGCAGCGCGGACACTTGTCTGTATGTGCATCCCAGAGGTTTTTGCAGTCTGTGCATACCCATCCTGTTTCGTGTGCCGGGGTCGTAGCTGTTTCGAGCATGTCGCTTGTTTTCGCTCTCAACGGAGTGCGCGTCAAGCATCATGTTCATTTCACGTCGGTGAAGTCAGCGACACACGTCTTCGAATATCTGGTTCAGGACACTTGTGTACCGGGCCGCATTGATCGGACGCAGGTCAACGAGACGGTCTGATTCTTGGAATACCACGTCATCCCAAGCGGGCCAATACACTGCGGGCGTAATCAAATAGATTTCAGGGTGATCACCGGGCTGACAACTACCGATCTGACAATTTTGAGTTATGGCCGTAACGGACATTTCATTCATCCCGGTCCACGACTGGGCAGGCTCGTCTGTGATGAGCACAATATACGGATACGCATCTGATCGCCAGCCTATGCCTACGAGGTCACTAGAGCCTGCTAGAGCGGCCATCACGTCATAACTAGGCTCGTGTCCTCCACCGACACACCCGAGGGCTGAGATGGTATTTGAGAAGGCCGTGACGTCTGCGAGTGCGGGAACCGTAAGTGTTCGATAAGGACCGCCACTACTAGGAGGGAATTCCACTAACGCGAATCGGTGATCGGTGCCTGAAAATGTGCTGACGTAGCCCGCGATGCCTTGAGCAACGGCTCCGATGACGCCGCACATAGAACCAGAGGTATCAATGGCAAAGACCATATCGACTTTGTTATGCGGATTCAGGTCTTCGTCTATGAGACCATCGCAGTCGTTATCGAGCCCATCACATATTTCGGGTTCTGGGTTTATGGCACCGGCACACGCAGTCCACATTCCCGCAGTACATGTCGATGTACCGAGTTGACAGGCTCCCGTTCCAGCACGTGTTGGGTCGCCGCAGGTCTGAGAGAAGCCATCGATGGTGCCGTCACAGTCGTTATCCCAGTTATCACATATCTCGGGTTCAGGAGCCAAGAATGTACACGGACCCCACACTCCTTGTGCATCGCAAACAGAGATGCCTACGCCACACATGAGAGCACCCGACTGACACGTAGTCGTTTGACCCTGAACACAATTGCACCCTTCGTCCGTGTCACCGTCACAGTCGTTATCTATCTCGTCGCAAATTTCAATAGAAGGCTGTGCCGCAGAGCAATCTTCCCATACCCCATCACCACAGGTCTCGAAGCCCTGACCACAAACGCTACTGCATGGACGGTATAGTTCCTCATCGGTGTCGCCATCGCAGTCGTTGTCATAGCCGTCGCATGCCTCCGTCGTCGGAAGGACCGAACCGTAGCAAATGAATTCCCCGTCAATGCATATCTCTCGACCGTACTTGCACGACCCCAATTCAGTTTGTGCGCCACAATGATCGTTGGCATCAACAGTGCGTTCGTCGATGGTGCCGTTGCAGTCATTATCGACACCGTCACAGATTTCTTCGGTTGGAATAACTTCGCCTTCGCACACTGTCCATCGACCTTGTTGACATGTATATGCGCCCTTCTTGCAAGGTGTTACGTCGAGGTCTATGTCAGACCCGCCCGTAAAACACGGTATAGCTCTTATCTCCTCATCTACGACTCCGTCACAATCGTTATCTACTCCGTCACAGAGTTCTCGATGGTTCGGATGCACACTGATTTCGTCGTCATCACAATCTCCTGCGCAAGTTGTGTAGGTGTCACCATCTGCGTCAAAGTCTTCGTCTATGACTCCGTCACAGTTATTGTCGATCCCGTCGCATGTTTCGGACGAGGTTCCGACAAATTGGTCACATTGGAGTTCGAGATCGTCATTACAACGAGTGAAGCCTTGTCTGCATTGTCCAACGTCATGCTTCTTCCATTTTGCGTTGATAGTTTTCACTTCCCCGTCGACAATTATGCACGCACGCGGAAGGGGGCATGTCTTAGAAATAGCGACATCATCACAAGAACAGGCTGAAATGACAGCTAGCGCGAGACTGATGATGTAGCAATAGGAAGTCGTTCTATAATTATGTGTGTGGCATTGCATGAATGTGCCTTAACGAACGCAACGCGGTCGACCATCTGTATTCCACAGGTGACGATAACGCAGAATTCTATTCCGTGGTCCGTGGTTTCGATGCTACAGCGAGTCCGCTGATCTGGGGAAATCAGACCAGCCGGGGGGAATACAATCTTTGGCTCGGAGCGCATACAAGCACAGCTAGTCAACGCCAAAAAAAGAGAGAAGATACAATACCGCCACATATGAGACCAAATTCTGAATGTCGCGGTGCGGAGAGGTGCGGTACACTACCACTATACGCACTCGAATAATATATTTCAAGATTGTGCTTTGGCTCTGGCTTCGGTATACTGCGCGACCTAGAACCTCCTTGACATTCCAATACACCTCTGGCGAGATGCCCACATGTTACGGACTATCATTGAAGCGACCATATTGCTCGGCTTCGCGGGCGGACTGTCTTTTTGGGCATACAGGATTTTGAGGAAGTTATGATGAACCTAGTCGACATGATAAAGTACGGAATTTCTAACTCTGCTCAATCTGAAGAACTTGAAGAATATGCCACGCCCGAAGTGGTCGACGCGCTAAATGCCTGCATGAACATTGAAGCGGTTCAATCGATTCGCGAAGCTGGATATGCCTATGTTGGTGACAATGCCCAGCGTCCCACATGGCAAGAATTTTCCATCCTCGAAAGGATCGTGCTCGCGCTCATTTCTTCAATCAAGACGCAAGAAGATAAGCTACAGAAGGAGGAACGTGTTTTCGGTGAGTTTGAATTACTTGCAGATATGCTCCTTTCTCCGATGGCTCGGGCGTTGGTCGTCCTCGACCAAAATAACATAAAATAATAATTGACATGTAAATGCGTCTGCCCACATAGTCTCAGTCATGGACAATCGTGACCCTGCTTTCGAAGCTGCGCTTGATTACCACCTCGCGCTTATGTTTGCTCTTCGGGGTAAATTTGGCACCGAGAACGAAGCTGCTTTCATCATCGCCCGAAAAGTAGCCTGGGACACCTTTACTTTTCTTCACGGCAAAACCGAAGCTGAGGTCGACGCGCTCCTACTCGCTCATGTAGGAAAAGAGGTAGAACAATGATCGACATCAAGAAATTCAAGATGGTTGCTGAAATGGTGGCCGCAGAAGTGCTAAAGAACAAGGTCTCGATAACCATCGAGAACAAACACATGTCAGAGATTGATGAGGAAGAATATGACGCGCTATGTTTCGGTGGCAAGTTCTACCTCTACGCGTATGAAGATGAGCGACCGAGCATTGCTGGGCCTAAGCCTCTTAGTTTGTTCGGGATCGATGATATGAGCATGCACATCGGGACGGTCGATGATATGCTCAACGGAACGTCACATGAAGAAGCCTAGAGTCACGTGCCCAGTGTGCATGCGTAAGATCGCTGTTTACATATCACAAGGAAAGCCTCGCTATAATAATCACAAGACCAACGGTCATCGTTGTCTTGGCAGTGGTCGCTGGCTCGTCGATAAAAAGAGTGACTGATCTATGGTTGCAGTAGACATTCTAATGTAGACCAGACATGTATCACTACGTGCTTACAAACGAGCTAATAATCGGTCTCTTACTCGGTGGGGTAGGTGGATTTACGTTAGGGTTCTTTTGGGTAACATCAATAGTCGAGGAAAGTTTTGAGAGTATTAACGAACGCGCAAAGATCGGCGATATGCCGAACACTAAAAAATAACGCAGACATTTCGAACGCAGACCTCGGAAGAAGATTCAACGTAAGCGCCTCTACGATAGACCGTTACAGACACTACGACGTCTTGTACCCTAAAGGTCATCGTAATAGAGCGGTTCAACTCGGGTTAACTGAAGAAGAATACGCAGAAAAATTAGCGAAGAACTTACGCCACTGTCAGAAGTGCCTTAAGTGGGTGCCTTTGGATGTAGCATACAACGAAGATAGAAAATCATGTCGAGCTTGTATTCGGTGGTACGGCACTTTGAGCAGAGAAGAAAAGGATGAGCACCTAAAAAAGTCTCGAAAAGTTAGGGCCGCTAGGAAGCTGCGTATCAATCGGATGAAAGCTGGAAAAGTAATCGCGTTAATTGAGAATAATGGGGCCATGGAAACCGGCGCTATTTGTAGGCATTTGAGTTTACACGCAACGACGTTTCGTCCGACGCTTCAATGGATGGAAAAAGAGGGCATAATAGTCCGTAGCGGAAGAAAGTGGCAAGTTAATGAGACTCACGGAGAACAACGTCAATAGCTTGCAGTATGTCTCGAAGATAGTTATCCAGAATTGCGACCGATCCATTAGCTAGATCCGTATCGCTGAGACGCCTCTGCAACATCGTGGCGACCTGCAAAGCCTCCACGCATAATACTCGACGGTCATCTGTCTTCTTATCCACTAAGCGCGTGAGAAGACGCAGAGCTTCCTCGTCTCGTCTGTTCTTAGACGGTATCATCTTCCTCGCCCTCAACGATACCTTCGACGATCTGCTGAAGTAACATTCCCATTACTTGTATAGATTTATGCTCTAGGCCAGCTTCGCAAAAGAAATTTAGAGCCTCCAAAACTTCGTGCCAGATACTTTCCCAAAGCAGCGTACCCTTGACAGAACTATCGATAACGATCTCCAACGTCTCAGGATCGAACAAGGCGAACGCCTCACCCTGTGAACGCAGATGCTTCTGTCTGCGTACTGTGAGTGTGTGTCCTGCGATTTTTATTGTCTTAGGTACTTTCATCATACTGGCTCGATTTCTGTGGCGACGACGCCTTTCTCTTTATGGACGATGTAAGCGATGAGTGATTTTCTTGTGTCTGAGTAGCCTTTGCGCTTATGCCACGCATCGTTGTTCGCGAGTGACGGCATCCTGTAGACTGTTACCCCACCGAGAGTAGGTAACTCCCTTTCAGTGTGATAGTGACCGGTGAAGATGAAGCGCCATTTACTTTTTCCCCATGCAGCAGCTTGTTCGTCGGCAATTATAGCGGGCCAGTCTTTGACCTTGCCGATGTCTCCGTGCATGAGAGTGAGTAAACTATTTCCATAAGTGACGTATTGTCTGTTCTCTAACGCTTCGACAACTTCTACGTCCTTAGCCTGCGAGAACCATCCCGCCATAGCCGCACGAAGTAAGACACTCGTGAATCGGTCATGGTTGCCAGGGATAACAAAGAGTTTTACTTCTCCATATTGTCTAACGAGGTCGACATAATCTCTACACAATTGCACCCACGTCCACGCGAGTTCTTCGGGCGCACCATCACAATCTTGTGGTGTGCCTGCGGTCGTAGTCTTTTGTGCATTGTCGATATGGAGACCATCCCCACCAAGAGCAAGATAGATAACTTCAGGTCTACCTCTCCGCGTAACTCGCGTGAGAAGTTCCTTCGTCGTTTGCATCAGACGTTTCCTAGCGATCTTTCGGTTGTACGTGTCTCCTGGTCCGTATTTGCCCCAGTGGAAATCTGTAGGACTAAGAACAACTGCGTATTTGTGTAAGGCTGAAGGCAATCTTTGCTTCGCGACTTTGTATTTCGGTCCTACGTCCTCGAAGCGAAGCGCGAGTCTCCGTGCAGCAAGATCGAGTCTCCTGTATGCTTCTGCGTCCTTTTTTATCCTGTTGTATTCTTTCCTTTCCGCATCAATGAGAACTTTCTCTTCTTTGCGTCTAAGGAGGTCTTCTGTCAGTGCGTCTTCGCCAGTATCTGACATTTCTTCGTCAGACCAAGGCGCAGAGTCGTGCGTCGTCTCCATGACCCGCAAAAGCTCTGTGATGGTGCGCCTAGCCAGTCCGAGCTTTCGCGCCAACGCATTGATGCTCGCAGGAGCGCCATCCCAATTACTATAGGCTTCTCTGATAACTTTCCAGATTTCGCCAGGTACGGTAATCGGATTCTTGCGTGACGGTAACGAGACGATGTAAAGGTCTCTTTCAGAGTCGTACCAATAACTCTTGTGGTGTTCTCCGGTTTTTCTTTTGCCCAAACTCGCTCCCTAGTGGAAGTAAAGCCAAGGTGCGTGGCGCTGCGTTGTTGTCTTATACATACGCAGATTATCCTTCAATGACAAGTTAACTTGCCGATACATGTACGACAATGTAAGTTATATCTTTGCTCGCACGTCAGCACGAATGCCTTCGATGAAGTCTTGATAGAGCACGCGAATAATTTCTCGCGTTACTCTAACCTTGTTCTCATAGCGTTCTATTTTGCTCCTCAACCTACCTGTACGCTTTATCCAACCTTGACCCGCGTAATAACAACGGTAAGCCAAGTCTCCCTGACAATGCGTATATCTTTTCCTGTATGTTGTGAGGACGTGAACACCCGCTTTCATGTTTGTATACGGATCGAACAATGCTTTCTCGCATTGTTTGATAGTTTTATACCCCAAGGGCTTCGTCCAGTATTTACACATGACTTGAAAGAGACCGACTGCGCCTGCCCACGAAACCGCTCGCGGATTCAAATTCGACTCAGTTAGCGCAAGCGCGATAAGTTCGTATGGATCTTGATCGTGCCTTTCTGCGTATTCGACGATCATTCTTACATGTTTAACTTTTTTAGGTTTTTCGAGATGAAATGACGAGATAGTCGCCAAGGCGAAAAATGTCTGTAGGAGCATGTGATGTTCCTCGAATGTAGAGCTACACTGTTACGCGTAGGTCAAAGCTAGTAAGCGTACCCTGCACTCTTTTCTGAAGTTGTTCTAATGAACAATTATTGAGTAATGTGTGTGTTGCGCAGTCAGAGATTTCTGTAGGGACCGGCTTTACGTCAGGTCGGATGATATTCCAGACTTCGCCACCGGCAGCGAGGACTCCCTGACAGTCGTTTTTGAATCGGAGATCGGAGAAGACTGCACTCTTGCCTCGTCTGCGGGCCTCTACGAGCGCATAATCGATCCAAGTGTCCTCATGCCACTTACGAGCTAACATACCGAGTTCGATGAGCACCGAGCGAGGTGAGAAGCCTAGCCACTCATCCTCTCCGTTACGTGATTCAGACGAGCCCCATAACTGTTCATCTGACCATCCGTACAGTTTTTGGAACATTTCTTTCATCGGGTCCGCTAAGCCAATGCGAACCGCGTCTATTTCCTGGCATATGAGAGAGCACACGGTGTCTTTTCCAGCCCCAGAATTTCCTAAAAGACCGATCAAGCGCACGGTGGTATTGCCGGGATGAGTTGGAGATCTTCGACGGGAAGTGTCATTGTCTCGTCATCCTCTTCGAGATGCACTTGAATAGTCGGTCCACCAACCGTTACAGAAACGACGTCACCGACACGTCCATCAGGAAGTCGAACACGGTTCCCTTCTTCAACATGTCTAAGTGGTATGTCTCCGTCACCATGTTCAACTGAGATAAATGCGCTCGTCTTTCCAATTTGCGGTAAGACGAGTTCCTTGAACGAGGCCAAGGGAAGCTCGAAGATCGCACCTATTTGATTGTCGGCGTAGTGCAAACGCATAATTGCTTCTGCTTCTGATTTATCTTCGGCACCTAAGATGACATCGAACTCGTCGAAGCTGTCTTCCTCTGCGCCTTCTTCAGATACTTCGAAGTCACCGGACTTCTGGACGCACACGAACACGGTGTCTACGTCTTCTTTAGGTCCAACAAAGCAATCTAGTTCTTCCCCGTCAGCACTATCAGTACCGCGTAGATACCCATAGCTCCACACCATATAACGCTGGTAATCAGAATTTCCATGCTCTCTAACATCCCCCGCTTTCCACTCTATATCTATGGGCAACCCGTTCCACTCTATCGATGTTGCTATGTCATCTGCTGTAACGTGAAGTTTGGCCGTGCGTCTAATACCAGACACCGATACATGCACGCCATATTCTCCACCACTTGATGACTGTCTAAGTCGATCCCTAATGTCTTCTCCAAGCACCTCTTTGACGTCAGCCTCGACATCACCATGCAAGTCTTCAACACTTCTTCCATCTGCTTTGGACGGCACTACTGGAAGCTGGGCACTTCGATTCATTTCATAAGTTCCGTCTATCTCTAGCACCTGAACGAGACCCACGTCTGACGGAGTCGACGTATATGTGAACGTTCCATATTTACCTGTAGTCTCATCAGGTAATTCTTCAAGGAGACTGTTTACGTCTGCTGATCTATCGTCATAGTCGTAAGTCATTCCATCAGACGAAGAATGTCCGTTACGTCGCCAAGAAGCGCGTGCTTGCCAAACGTATCTTTCGTTCTTGGCGAATTCATTTTCATCTAAGATAAAATCAATCATTCGATCTTTATCTGATTTAGGCTTATCTTCTTCTTCTTTTCCAGAAAACAGATGATCGACGCTTAGATGATCATTACCTAAACTCAATCCCAAGTCGTTCAGGCCGTCTTTTATTTCGTCAATTATGTGAGATAGCGGCATACCGAATGACGGGCGATCCCAACGACGTCGCTTCATTTCTGCGATCAGTTCTTCCTCGTCGTATGACATGAGATCAGCGAGTGTTGCATCTCGATATTTATCGTTGTCATCATTCAATTCGAGGATTGATCGGAGTACGTCCGCGACATGTTCAGCCGTATCTACGTGAGTGCGTTTTGAATATAGGTCTATGAAGTCATTAAGAGAGACTTCACTAATGAGTCGACCCCTGATGCTTTGATGACCCTCCGGTACGCCAGGACCAAGATGCTTCCACCAATTCGGACTAGAAAGCTCCGAAGGCAGGACGTCTTCTTCCTTCCCTACACCAAAAGCGTATCGCATAGTAACACTAGGAAAAGGTCCAGTTGCGTTGTCCGTATTAGCTACTTGCCATCGCTCACCGATGGCGAATGACGAGCCCGGTGTTTTCGGTCCTACGTATTCGTAAATATCAAACTTTGTTATCGCACTGGCCTTCTTATTTGCGAAAGGTCTGTATGGCCGTCTTTGTCTGTATTCTTCAACGATGCCGTTGAATAATTCGAGTTCTTCTCGTCCTAGCGTTCCGATTTCGTTTTGTAGCTTGTCTAGTTCTGAGTGACCTGGGCGAAGGACAGCAGACGGGTTCATCCAATAGATCCCCTCTTTAGCAGCACTGTCCTCGATCTTTTCGTTGCGCGTTGGACCTAGCTCAGTCTCTACTTCTACTTCTGTTTCTGTTTCTTCTGGTTCGGAAGGTGCTTCTTGTTCAGGGACATTTTTAGCCCAATACGGCTTTCCATTTCGATAAACATTGAAGTAGCCATCCTCTTCTACAGATTTCTTGACACTCGTGTCTGCAATGAAAAACTTTTTATTCGTGCGAAGGTTTTCTATCCACCACTTTCTTTGGCTACAATCCCACATAATGATCTCAAGTTGATCACCCGTTCGGCCTTTCGCGTAGACACCCGTACTGACGAGAATATCACGTTCTTCTGGTTGGTAGTAAGGGCCGACATTAGCCGGGAAATCTTTGTCTTCCCACCACTCAGTGCCAGGGATTCGCTCAATATCTGGACTATCACCGTGGAAATATCTCGCAGGTATAGTGGCGGTAACGTGGTAAGGTTCGAGTAGTTCAACTTCTATTTCAGCAGACGCACTCTGATGTTCTGGTGCGTTATCTCGACCTCGATTGTGGACTAGGATGAGTTCGGTTCCAGCCTCTATATCTATCTCATCATTTTCAAAGGTCCAGCCTTCAATTGTGTCGACACAGACATGGGTTGCGCGTGCTTTCGCTGTCTCTCGCTCTGGCGCAAAGCCAGCATTGAAATTGTCTACGAGGATTCCTTCCAATTCGTCGACTGCCGCATCTATTATGACTTGACCTATTTGACTATTAGACTGGGCTATGAGTTCCTTAATCTCTGCTTTGGTGTGACTCATTATGTAACCAATGCGGGCGTCTTGAAACGCGTCAACGATCATTTGGTACACTACTGGCGATTTCGAGAGTTTCGGTCGCAAAGTTTGAATCGGTACGTCAGTTAGAAGCGTACCAGCAGGTCTTCCGGCAAAGTTGACAGATAGTCCTTGTTTGAGGTTGTACCATTTCCCTCGATCTAGTATATCTTTCGCGGTACATCGTATCCTATCTGAAAGAGATCGATTGGCATTGTTAGGCATGGTTCCATCTGCTCTTGGGACGCGCACCAATATGACTTCTTGGACTCTCCTTGCCTTCACCATGAAGCGGTCATTATTAGCTACGACTATACTGGCGACGTGACCTGTATTTCCGCCATCAGCCGAATTTCTGTACGTGTCACTGCTAGCTCTGTACTCATACACGTCATTTACTTTGATTAGATTTTGTATGCCGACAGGCTTCGGACTAGAAACTTTTCCTGTATCTGGGCCTGACGATATACCCGCGCCGAGATACTTCCATGATTGAGCGTGATCTAGTCTGGGACTCCCGTGATACTTTACTCCGTCACTTACCCGCCGCATAGTTACAGCCCGCAGCTTTGTTCGAGCCCACGGAACATTCGCCCAACGGGTCCATAGCTGCCATTGTTCACCAGTTTTAGGTGCGTTTCGCTTATTCTTGAAACCGCGTCCATGCCCCAGATATTCGTAGACATCGTATTGCTCTGGTTTATCTTTGCTTGCTGTTCTCTGGCTCAAACGCTTATTCGATTCGTCACCAACCCACTCGATCTTGGCGTGCTTCGGTTGGGAGGGTTGTATGCGCTCCGCACCCTCATCATAAGCTACCCACATTGGAAGATCGTGTAGATGCCATTGTTGAGAAGTGAGCTTCGGGCTGCGTTTGCCCCAGAGATTCTTTTTGATTTTCTGCCCGATGATCTTTGCGGTACTTGCGTCGGTCACTTTAGAAAGCTCCACAGCCCAACCAAGCGCATTTTTCTTCTCATAGATTTGAATACTCTCACGACCATCACCATACCTTTTCAGCAAAGACAGCCCAGCGGGTTTCAAATAACTACTGGCGTTAGACACAGAGGCGTAAGTTCCAAAGTTGCGTTCGATCTCGCGCATCCCCGCAGTAGAGCCGACTGGCTCATCCGGTTCCTCATCATCAAAACCAAATCCTTCCATGCCCGGTGGTAATCCGCTTTCTTGTTTGTCAACCTTTTCTTCCGCACTCTCTTTGCCTAACTCGGCTGTTCGGTGAATACTTGATACTGAAACCGATCCTTGTCCACTGTAAGGCATGTTCAACGCCCAGCCGACGTTCACAAGTGTAGACCTGACAATTCCTCGGACTTGATCTCGGCGCTCTTGCCCACCTGTAATCTGGTCCCATATTCCACCGGCTCCAATAGGGGCTTGTAGGGGATGGACGGTGCTAGTGGGGAGTTCGTAGGTTCCTTCGACGTTTACTGTCCGTATGGAGGGGACTGCGCCCGATTCTGCTTCCGCAGCCGCCACTTTCAATGTTCCGTGTGCATCGCCAACGTCGACCGTCTCTAGGTATGCGACGGTAGCATCTGCGTCTGGTCCTTCGCGCCATGACATACGTGCTGACCAGGAATATGTTTCTGGTGTCGACGTTTGATTTTGTCTATTGGCTTTGTGAAATGCATTGTGATTCAGTACAGTGATATCACTGCCGCAGTCAGGACACGTGTAATCTCCGTCTTCACCTGAAGTGGTTATATCATCGCGAGTTACGGGGCATGTTAGCTCAATATCTTTAGGTGGTAGCGTCTCGTAGATGGCCTCGTGCATCGCTTGTTCAAGTTTCCCACCACCGAATCCGTCAACGTGTATCGAGAGTCGTGTCTTGAGGTGGTCTTCTAGGTCTTCGAGGTCTACGCCTTGCTGCTCAAAATGGTCCCACCGACCATCCCCGATGCCGATACCTGATCCAGATAGATCGTGGTAGACATTGTACTCCGTGTCCCATGCCACGGGCACTCCCCCAGAAGTATTTACTCCGGTCTCCATTTCTTCGGCGATGTCCTCGGAGACTACTTCTCTTAGCGCCTTTCCTAGATCTTCTACGTATTCGTCGTAGGCGTTCTCTAGGTCTTTTGTTGCATAGAGATCACTCGTGTCTTCGTATTCATCGCTTTCTGCCGCATGTTCGAGTTCGGCGAATAACCAATCTGGAATATTACCGCTTTCAACGTCCGCTGCTATGATACGAATCGCTGGTTTTCTTTTTCGCTTTAACACTCGATCACCTAAAGTGTACCAATCGTTTTTCTCTGCCCATCGTCCTTGGGTATCTTCTGTCAGGTAATTTTGAATATCCTCTAACCTAAACTGGTAAAGCTCACCTACCTGCTCGTCATGGCCTTCCACTGGAATCTCGATGATTTCAACGCCTATTGTCTCGATGACTTCTCCATCTGGCATTTCCAAGTCGCCAATGCTCCTGACTAATCCTTGAGAACCTTTCGGGATCGTAACGTTATCGAGGTATTCATGCTTTCCGCTCTTTCCTTCGGTTTTTGCTACGGGGTCTCCATAGATTTCGATGAAGGTGCCAGGACCAGCTTTGGAGAGAATATCAGGAAGATCGGCAGGGTTTGGAGGACCGTGCTCTTTCTCCTTCTTCTTCTTTTTTGAGAACCAGCCCATCAGCTTTCTCGGCAGCAGGAACCATCAGCACGTAAAGGAGAAGACTTCAACGCTTCTTTGAGCCTATCCGCTGCTTTTTTCATCGCGATCATCGGGTGCTCTTTCGCCCCTGTTCTTGTGCTCCATGTAGTTTCTGCCCATTCTATCCAGTTTAACTGAGAAGTCGTTGGACCGGGATTTTTTGGGTCATACTCCGAGAATTTAGGTAGCGCACCTTCAACGATAGTCTTTGCGCCTGCATCGCCGATACTGGACTCTGAGCGAACTCGTCCTTCTAGTGTTATTTCCCAACCACCTTCTTTGCTTATTGGGCTAACTAAAAAGTCATCAATTATCAATTCTTCTTCGCCGTTTTTGCTTACGTAACTCATCGATCCAGGTCGAGTAAAACCAGGCGGATTGAGGCCACGTCTTTCCATTCCGTCTTTGACGGTGTCTCGTAGCCACGCGAATCGCTCATATTCGTTGTCTGGTGGATCAACTTCGCCCGGAAGAGCCTGTAGAACTACGGTGAATCTCCATCCTTTTACAAAATCTGTATCTTCTGCGTTTCGGTTCATCATGCTTCCCTTT
>Ga0098061_1000699_pt1 | contig 16328 bp, 24 predicted proteins | sample 22_taG_FD_92579 | JGI IMG/M metagenome (GOLD analysis project Ga0098061, IMG submission 92579) | Marine viral communities from the Subarctic Pacific Ocean - 22_ETSP_OMZ_AT15343 metaG | ecosystem: Environmental > Aquatic > Marine > Oceanic | place: Subarctic Pacific Ocean | collected 2015-01-20
AAAACCAGTCAACTCAGAGAGTGTCGGGTTGATGAGTCCACGGATTTCTTCAATATTTTTGCGGAACCCACCAGTGTTGATTGTTATCTTAGCAGGACGCTCGGTGATGTATTGATTGAATGATTTCATCTATTATTCACTTTTCCTCATGCGACATCATAGTGTTAGTAGTATGTCCCCACGCGTTTGCGAGTTCATCTCGTTTTGTTTTGTGATGCTTTGAGAACAGGGTTGCAACATGAGGATGGGTTGGGGGTGTGTGTTTTCCGTCCTTCTGTTCTCCGTGATGCGAAAATTGTCCAAGCATTCTTTCTTTATTAACTTCATCCATGGATACATTTCCTCGCACATGCGTATCTGGTGCTGCCTTTGGTCCAATCTCATGGTGGTAGTGTATAATCTTATCGTGTTCTGAATGTCCACCATCCCATGCGATTGTTTTAGGGTGTCCTTTTGGACTTGTATAATGGAGTGTACGCACATGACCATATTCGCTTTTCTTTACAAGATTACGAAGATGATTGCTGTTACTGACATTATGTACTTTTATGTTCTTGTTTTTGCCGACTGGAACATAGTCTACACTTTCCCGGATGTATTCGTCAAAGGATTTCATCTGTCTCTCTTCCTTTAGTCCCAACACCTTCGCCCACTGTTCAACCGCATCAGCAGTCTCTAATAGATCAGCAAATGCTTCCATGATGTTATCATCTGAAATGGATTCGTTTAGTTCGCCACCAAAGTAGCCTTCGAGATATTCTAAGATTGTGTTGTCCATCGTTGGGAAACCTTTTTTGTAAAAAAATTAATTTCTAGGCGGAAATCCTTTTGCTGCACTTCTTGCTTGTAATGCACTTATCTTTTGCACATTACCCACAAAAGGTTCTATATCTGACCCTCTAATATGGGCTGCTTTTCCTCTTCTCATCATGCTGTGCAATTTCTTCACTAACGCTGTTGATGTATGAACACTGGGGGGCCTCCGGCTTAATCGTCTCATTCCCAGGCTCCCTTCTTTTACATATTGGAGAAAGGTTTTTAATCGAGAATGTTTGTTCATTTTGCTTCTTGCCGTTGCTCTATGCTCAACTCAATCTCAATCTCATCTCTTGCTTCCATCATTGCTTCCATCATTGTACTTTCCTCAATCTCATCCATTTTGTTCAGGCTACACCAGTGTATCATTGTATATCCCACGACTTGTCCACCCGACCCCTTGACAGGCAAGAAACTGAATGCAACAACTGCATTGGAGTGTAGTAAATTCTTCATGTGGCATGGTTTCATTTGTTCTGTGATGTGTAAATGTGGTTCGTCGTTCATCATCAACACCATAGAATCAACAACAAGAGTGAGCAAGATGTCTGTCTTTGTGTTTAGTCTTGCACCTGCCATTTCAGATGTGACTCCTGCTTCCAGTGATTCGTGAGTGAGTGACATCTTTTTCATAGAAATGCCATCAAGGAAGTATCCAGTATTATGAAACTGGACGAGTTGTGCGCGTGCGCAGTCAGTCTTCAATCTCAACTCAGTGAGTATTTCATGTATTCGTGTGTGTAATGACCAAAATTCATTACTCGGGAAGTTCTTACTTATAAGTTTCTTCCCGTGCGCCTTTGCAATTTTGTATCCACCCACAATACCGCCGCCCAGCACAGCAACAATGATTCCCGACAATTCAAACCAACTCTCTATACTCATATGAATGTTCCTGTGTTTATAAATGCAGATCCGCAAATTATATATAACCAACTTGAATTTCCTGAAACCAATGGTATGCTATGACACCTACATATTATGACTGGAGAGTGATTTTTTGCCAAAATGTAAACAATATCCCATTGTTGAAGTGATATGGATTGACGCAGAAGAGCATGGTGATGTGGGTTGGAACGATTTGAAGTCTCAATTAGCACATGCAAGAAAACCCTGTCCTCAAATGAAGTCGGTTGGATATTGTGTCTATAGAGATGACGAACATATCAGTCTATTAAGTACCATTGGTTATAAAGAATCAAGTACGCTTGAGAAGATACCACTGGGGTTTGTGGTAAGTGTGAGAGAACTAACGGAGACTATACCCGATGCCAAATTATGATTACCTATGTGAAGCGTGCGAGCATGCATTTGAATTGTTCCTGACATATGATGAACGTGAAAACCCTTGCAAAGAGTCGTGTCCTGTTTGCAAAGAAAAGAAAGTCATCAAGACAATTGGTGGTTTCCCTGGTCTTGCGGCGGACTCTACGCTCACCCCAGACAAAAAGACGGGTGGTCAATGGTCGGAGATGATGGAAAAGATAAAAAGTGGTACTCCTAAGAAGTACCACAAAGGTCTTGATAAATCTACCAACATGAACGGGAAGCGTTGGTACGGCTGATATATACATATAGCCAAGGAGAAATATAGCATATGAATAAAGAAGAAATTGTATTTGAGTTTTTGTCTGATTATTTTGAGGACGAACTGAATGAAGAAAAAATTAACAACGACGATATCATTGATGCAGTTTGCATTTTGAACGAACTTTGTATTGCTGTCAATGATTATTTTGAAATAAATGAAGTATTAGCACCATCTAAAAGTAAGACAGAACCTATTCCTGATTTTGCTTCTGGTGAATTTAGTCATAAATTCAACGCTGCACTAAAAGATCATGATGATTGGCCTCCTCGGCCCGCTACAAATTATATTGCCGCCGTCAGAAAATGGAAAACAAGCAAAGAAGGTAAACGACCAACGCATCTACGACATGTTAGAAGTAGATAAAAATCATTTTATATACATATATGTGTTAATTTAATGTTCCCCCCAACCAAAGGACTATTTTCAATGAACATAAATCAATTCAAACAACATTTACAACACATTAATGGTTCTGTCTATGGACATCAAAAATCATTAAACCTAAATGAGAACAAACAAGACCAAACAACTGCACTAAGCGATGAAGATCTTGCTGTTCTCGAAATCGTCGATCAATTTTATGGTGGTTTAGAAGAAATTACCCCAGATCACATAATAGAAGTTGCAGAAACATACACCAACCTTGCTGTGTTTATAAAAGAATTTATTGAAACTGGCGACGAAGAAATGGAAGAGGTTGTGTATGAATATTTTAATTCCTATTTTAATGACGAACTCATGGAAAATGTTGAAGATGCTGATATTAATGAAGCAATCGAAAACCTTGAATTTGTTTGCGACTTGTTTGAGAATGTCTTAATGGTAGAACATAGGATAACGAAGGGTGATCCTCAACATAATTAAAGTAAGTCAGGTCAAATTATAAACACACGGGGTTTTATAAATCATGATAGGCAATAAACCATAAAGGAGTCTCGATGAGTAGAGAAGTTCTTTTACTCAATTCCAGCGAAGAGATAATCAAGATCATCGGCTGGAAGAAAGCGGTTAAACTCCTTTCCAATGGGAAAGCAAAGAAACCCTATAACTACAACAAAACTTATTCCATTAGGACGGTTCGCGGTGTGTATGAAATACCTGCTGCAATCGTCCTTGTTCGTTTTGTTTATCTCCCCTACGAGGATCACTCCCCGACGAGGCGGAACATATTCAAACGAGACAACTGGACATGTCAGTATTGTGGCTTCACCTCAAAGAATCCCAAGAAACTCACGATTGATCACGTTCACCCACAATCCAGAGGCGGTGGAACCCAATGGACCAATTTAGTGACTGCGTGCCCGTTATGTAATTCCAAGAAGGGACACAAACTTCTCAAAGAATGCAGCATGAAGTTAATAAACAAACCCACCAAACCAAAGAGACTTGCTCTTCAAATGGTGGGTCTGGATAGTTCTGGGAAAGAACTATGGAGTAGGTGGGTCAATTTAACGTAACAAGAGGACGTTAATTGTAGTGTCGGTGTATAATTTAGTTATTCTGATGGGAAGTAATTGATTAGCACCCATACTTATAGTCACCCCCGCCGCTCCTGCGAACAAATCAACCTTAATAGTTCCGACTTCTGTTGTGTTATTATATACTGCTTTATAGTTTCCCACATGTGCTGCGAGGGCGGGGCTGTTAATAGCAACTACTTCGTTATACATTGGTTGTGCCATGATTATCTCCTGATTTTGTATATATACTATATATTAATATTAGATATTAGATTTTATAAAACAGGTCCGACCGAAAGGAACAGAAATGGAAAATCAAGTTCAAAATCCAAACTTTAAAGCCGCAAACGCAAGAGAGCAAGCACGGAGAAAGAGTGAAATGGAACAAGAAACCAAAAGAACCACGCGTGGTGAAAATGTTGACGACATAGTTTCCAAAACAATGGAAATTCTCAGTGGCGGTAAAACATTTGGCGGATGGACGGACAACGGAGATGGTAGAATCGATGTTGCAGAAAATCAAGAGAAACCCCAAAATATTAATGAATTGTGGGGAGCAATTGCTGCACCAATAGCCGCAGGAACAGCAAGAGTAATGGGGTCAGTAGGTGCGAGAGCCGCCGGTGCTGCTGCTGGAAGAGTAGGCGCGGGACTGGCAGGGAGAAGCGGTACACTTGGAGCAGTGGGAAGCAGGGTAGGAAGTCAAGCGGGTCAACGTGTCGCAGCGAAAGCAGGTGCCGTTGCTGGTGAAAATGCGGGGGTATATACCACATACAAGGCTGCAAACATGCTCGATACAGCAGCAGCCAACAGGAAAGCCAAGAAAGCCCAACAACAAACAATACAGCAATGATTGTCACACACATACCTCAAACCCCAATCACAACGTAAGAAACTCAACAATGGACAACACAATCTTAGAATATCTTGAAGGATACCTTGGTGGACAATTGGACGAATCTACTTCTGATGAGGACATCATGGGTGCCTTCTATGATCTGTTGGAGACTGCTGATGTTATTAGAGCGTGGATGGATGATGATGGACATTATTCTAATAAAATAGTTGCACTTAATGAATGGTGGCCAATTGCACAGGCAGCAGGTGCGGCTCTCTTAAGGTGGTTGGGCCCATCAGTGGTCAGAGGGGGTGCCAAGGCTGCCACTAGAGTAGCCGGTAGTCATGTTGCAAAGAAAGTCGTTCCAACGTCTGCCGGGCAGGTTGCCTTGCAGTTTGCAAAAAAAGCCGGTACAAAAACCGGTGCAGGGGCTGCAACAAAAGGCGGCGGAGGACTCATAAGAACGGGCGCAAATACAGTAACAGCAGCCTCAGTAGGCCAACAGGTCGGCCGACACGTCAGCCGACGTGGTGCTACCAGAATCCCCGGAAGTAATCGGGTTGTCAATAAAGGAGGGTTGGGTAGTAACCTCCTCAAGTATGGAACAGCCGCAGGACTCATCGCCGGAATGCGTGGCGGAGGCAAGAAAAGCGGTGGCAGTGGTAATGGCAGTGGTAATGGCAGTGGTAATGGCAGTGGTAATGACGGTGCCATAAATAAACAACAAGGACCAAATGATCCTGATAATATCACCAAAAACAGTGCTACTGCTGGTGGTATTGCAGCAGGACAATTTGCAGCCGGAAGAGCATGGAAAGATAAACAAAATGCACAACGAAATGCACGCCGAAGTGGATATCAACAGAACCGAACTGCGGATATATTAGGAAAACAAGCGCAGAATATGATGGACAGAGAGCGCGAAAAAGAAGCAAAAGGAATTTAATCACAAATGTTTGATAGAAAAATATACATGGAATGGCTTGATCAGCAACAAAAAAATAGTCCATATACAACAAACCAAAACGAAAAGGTCCAATCTCCTGAACGATTCAATAAGATTGCATCTAACTCTACCCTCGACGAAGATCCCCTCATCCGTCTTTTAAAGAACACAGTGAAGAAAATTAAAGGCAGCGGTCTTAAAGGCGGAACATCAAGCGGAACATCAAGCGGAACATCAAAGGGAGGATCAAATGAAATAGACAACGTTGGAATCAGCGGGCGTGGAATTGGTGCAGATATCGCAGCAAACCAATTTGCAAGTTCCTCCCAATGGGCAGATAAACAAAGGGAATTGAATGATAGAATGAAGACAAATCAACAAGATAGAACTGCGATGGTACTATCAAGACAAGCAGAACGACAGATGGCAGCAAATCGAGAACGAGAAGCCCAACGATCAACCCTAACGCAACGATAACAAAGGAACAACCACAAATGTTTGATAGAAAAATGTACATAGACTGGCTTGGTCAGCAACAAAAAAATAATTCATTTGCTATAAACCAAAACACTACTTCTGAATCAGCCAAATCCAAACCAGAACCTGTCGAATTACAGGAAAGCATATTTAGTGTATTAAAAGGTGCTACGAAACAAGGTGTAAAAACGATTGGGCCTGGTGGTGCTGCGGCAGCAACAGTTGGTGGATTAGTCGCAATTACTCCTGGCATGCGTCGTTATGCTAAACGAGAAGAAAAAGGCAGATTAGCACAAAGTCAAAGAGCATACGGATACTCCCAACAACCAAACACATTCCGTCCTGAAGTAGAGGAGAGTGTAATTGGATCATTAGCAAAAGGCGCACTCGGTGCCGCTGCTGGTTATGGTGCGTATAAATTGTGGAAGCATCGAAAAAAATTGTTAACTCTTTTCAGACAACACAACAACACGAGTCCGCAAAATCCAAGAAAAAATGTTACCCCCAAAGAACCACATATAACATCAAGACCAACAACACCAATTAATAGACGTTTATCAAAAAGTCCAAAAAAAGTTGGATCGGCAATAAAGCACTAAAAATAAAAATTACACATTTTACTTGATTATGCGTGAAAAGAGATTATAATATGCATATGCAGAAAACGTTTACACATCGAAATAGTCCTATCAAATTGACCGAATTGCCCGTTTCACACACCGGCGATAGACGTTTTTATCTGTCACCAGAAGGAAAAAAATACCCCAGTGTAACTACTGTGACTGGATGGGAAAAGAAACAATTTTTTGCAGAGTGGCGGGCGAACAACCCAAAAGAATCAAAACGAGTCCTACATAGGGGTAATTGTTTACATAAACTCATTGAACATTATCTTAACAACGAAAATGTAGAATTGTCGGCTGAATCGCCCGTTGTTGCCTCTCTTTTTGTACAAATGAAAGAAACACTCGATAATATTGATAATATTTCTGCACTCGAAGTTCCCTTGTGGAGTAACACATTGGGTCTAGCAGGACGAGTAGACTGTGTTGCCGAATATAATGGAAAATTGAGTGTAATTGATTTCAAAGGCAGTACACGACGAAAAAGAAAACAAAACATTGAAAATTATATGTTGCAAGCAACTGCATATTCAATAATGTGGCATGAACGTACAGGTCAACCCATCGACGAATTCCATATTATAATTTCTTCTGAACAAGGTCTTCCCTGTGAAGTGTTCAGCGGCAATCCTATGCACTATGTACCGAGACTCTTTGAGGTAATACAACAGTACAACAAAGAATATCAATACATAGTTACATGATTGGCTTCACACAATATTTCGAAGAATCTAAATCAAGCAAAAACACACATCTCACTCACTTAGAAGATTTAGTGTTTGAAGGAAGTGAAAGGGCTGAAGAAGCCGTTTTATTTTTAGAAGAAATTGCTGAAATGCTTGATGGAAATTCAAAATCCCGGACAAACACTACGGTTAAATGGGATGGTGCCCCTGCAATAATATGTGGTATAAACCCCGAGAATGGAAAATTCTTTGTTGGTTCTAAGAGCATATTCAATAAAACGCCAAAAATCAATTACACAAATGCAGATATTCGAAAGAACCACACAACTGGAGTGGGAGATAAACTCAAAACAGCCTTGAAAAATCTCAAAAAACTTCCAATACGGGGCGTTCTACAAGGTGATATGATGTTTGGTCCTGGGGATGTTACAACAAAAACCATTGATGATGTTTCTTATTATACATTCAAACCAAACACAATTACATATGCCATACCAACCGACTCCGATCTCGGAAATAAAATCAATTCGGCTGAAATGGGAATCATATTTCATACCACATATAAAGGAAAAAGCATCACAGACATGAATGCATCATATGGTGTAAATGTGGACAGGCTTAAGAAAAATAAATCTGTGTGGGTGGATGATGCTTCATTTAAAGATGTAAGTGGTGCTGCTTCATTGACAAAAAGAGAAAAAAATTCCATCGGTGTAATCATCAAAAAAGCAAAGCGAAAACTATCTGCAACAGCATCATTTCTCGATGAACTCGCAAAAAATAATAAAATTACTACAAATTTGAATATATACGTCAATTCTAAAATAAGGCAAGGCACAACATCTCTTTCAAATATAGAATTTATAACCTGGATAACCAGCAATATGCAGAAAGAAATAGATAGCCTTACGCAAGAAAGTGCAATAAAGCGAAAAGAAGCAGCAAGAGACGAAATGATAAGTTATATGAACTCTAAAAATAAAGAAATGGACTCTCTCTTCGCTTTACATGCACTTCTCGCTGAAGGAAAAATCCTTCTTCTTAGAAAAATGGAATCAGTTAAATCTATCGGTGCATTCATTCAAACAGCAACAGGCTTTAATGTAACTAAACCCGAAGGGTTCGTTGGTATTGATAAAATTTCTAAAAATGCCGTGAAACTTGTTGACAGACTTGAATTTAGTAGATCAAATTTCAATCTTGCAAAAGATTGGGTGAAAGGTTAAACAATGGACAAAAGTAAAGTGAACATAAGAAACACCCGTGAATGGGTCAAAATGAACGATGATTCCAAATCCCACCTATACAGGGACAAATTTGTTGCGGAACATGGTGGAGAATTTGCAAAAAATGGTAGGGTGTGGGAATGGCAAAGTATACATAGTAGTGATGAGGACATTAAACCATTATATGAGTTCAAGGACAAAGATGGTGTGACTTACTTAGTAGATAATCTAATGAAGTTTTGCCGACAAAATGACCTGAACAAATCCGCAATTTACAAGGTAATGAATGGCGAACGCTCCCATCACAAAGGTTTTGTTTGTAAGAAAGTTTATCAGTAGTAGTCAAAAGGAGAAACGACATGTTTTCAAGCGTATTAGGCACAGTATTCTATAGTATCATAGTTTTCATAGCAGGCGCAGCAATCGGTTCTCCCACATGGAATTGGATTAGATCTAAATTCCCATGGAACAAATGACCTAAGATAAACCCCACCGATTTTCATATCTTTGAAAGGAGGTGGTCCAGAAGAAAACTGAACCTACGGATGAAAATCGGTGGGGTTAAATAAAACAAGAGGGTGTATCACTATATATGCTCTCTTGTTTTTTATACATACATTATGACATGGAGATGGTTTATATGAAAAAGATGGTATTCTCATTTGGTCGTTTCAATCCCCCAACCACTGGACATTTGTTGCTTGCCACCCGAGTCAAAGAGGAAGCAAGACGAAGGGGTGCAGATTATGTGATATATGGGAGCAGCACCACCGATAGAAAGAAGAATCCTTTGTCTTCTGTTGATAAACTTCGCTACATGAAGAAAATTCTCAAGGGATTTAACGTCGTTGTGGATAAAAATTACAACACTCCGTTTATTGTTCTAAAGCAACTCAGCGATGCAGGATACGATGAAGTCACAATGGTCGTGGGATCGGATAGAGTGAACGAATTCCGAAAATCTGTTGGTAGATATGTTGGACCAAAGAAAGAATTCAAGTTTTCTAAATTTGAAGTAATCTCTGCTGGTGAAAGAGATCCAGACGCAGATGATGTTTCTGGTATGTCAGCATCTAAAATGCGTGCAGCGGCTGTCGAAGGCAACATTAGTATATTTCGGCTAGGAATCCCATCTCATATTTCTGATAAAGATGTAATGGGGTTGTTTAAAGCAGTACGACGAGGAATGGGGGTCAGAGGCAACATCAAAGAATCGTGGTTCAATTATAATGAATTTGAAGAGTTTGCTGCTAACATCCTTCAATTAAACGAATCAGAAGAATTACAAGAACTAACTGTACGAGCGCGAAGAAAAATGGCAAAAATAGCAAGAAGGACTGCCAAGAAACGTGCGAGAAAAAGAAAAATTAAAGAAAAAAAAATGAAGGGGAAAAAAGAACTCACCAAAAAGGCCAACAAAACAGCAATGCTCCAGGTGAGAAATAAACTTATCCGTGGAATGAAATGGAACGAATTATCATTTATGCAAAGAGAAAAAATAGACGATAGAATAAAGAAAAAGAAAAAGATTATTTCAAAGATAGCAAAAAGGATGATGCCAAACATGCAAAAGGCAGAAAGAGAACGATTGAAAAAAGTGAGAAATCGAATGACCGCTACTACACCCGCAAAGGCAATTGCTCCTGCAAACGAAAGTATTGATTCTATATTTGAAAACTTTTTAATTGAAGCGAGAGACGAAACAAAACAACGACTTAACGATAAAGAAAACAACAGAGGTGTAGGTACAGAAAACCCAAAACAAAGAGACGCTGCACGAAAACGAGCAGAAAGAAAAACAGAAACCACGGGGAACAAGCCCAGTTGGAAAGATCTCGTATTGGTTCGACCGAGCGAAGGACGAAACAAAGGAAAAATAATGCTCGTCCTTAAAAGTGATATTAAAAACGATATGAGTGGTACTGACTATAAAATCGAAGACCCAAGACCAAGCAGAGGAAGTGCTGGATCTGCTGCACAAGGCGATGATTGGTTTTGGACAAAAACAGCAAAGAAGATGATGAAGCAAACAGAAGATAAGCCCACTAAACGAAAAGGTAAGGAGGAATCTCCCACCTCACCCAAAGGTGACGGCGAAGAGGCACAGACTCCGGAACAAAAACAAGCAACAAAAATTCAAACAGATATGTCAAAAATAGATCTACGTCAAAAGGAACTTGAAATTCAAGACGCAGAAAAAGAAGCAGAAATCAAAGATCAAGAAGATCAAGAACAAGCCGAATATGAATCGAGAGCATACGATCCAACAAAAAGACCATGGGAACAAAAACAAATTGTTTTGTCTCCACGAAAGCCCAGCGAACTTGCAGCCGAATATGATAACCTGGAATCATTAATAAACACCGATGTTGTTGCTAAAAGTAACGAAGGTAAACAATTTGAATATGCATTAACCGTTGCATCGGATCTTAGTAGAGGAATGACGGTTGATGATATTGTTCGGAAGAACGAAGCAAACGGCGGAAAAAACTTGACCTTTGGTAAGAGCATGTTCGCAATAGCAATTATGACGTTGGGGCAACTCGAACCGGAAGATCGGGATCGCATATACCATTGGGACGAATTGGGCATATCCACACCCGGCGGAGAACCTAAAACCGATAATGTCATTTTAAACCCCGACGGCAGCATCAAACATAAAATATCACTAAAAAATGACAAAACATTTCAACTCTCCAGTGAACAAGGACAAGGAACTGCTAACGCACTCAGAACTTCATTAGAATCTGCGATGCAACACACCCCCAATATAGACACCAAAAAGTTTGATCAAATAATCGAACAATTCGAACAACTTCCTACTAAAATGGTAGCGTCTAAGACCGCTGATCGTGTTCGTAAAAATCCAAAAAATGCATACATGTTCACTAGCAGCGGAAAAATCAAACCAGAATATAATTACGACAAATTTAGAGATAGTATACAAAAGCAACTAACAGAAGAAGTAACTAAAGCCCTCACGGATAATGATGCTGTAAGACTTGCGATGGTACATGAATGCATGACGGGTAAAAATAAATTTGACAAGATGGGTGTTCCCGAAGCAGCAGCAGATGCGATGCTAAGTCCCTATGGATTTGAACTTATAGGTGATGATCCATATATAGACGAAACTATTGCAAAATATGCAGATGGAGCCACTATTCGTGTTAGGGGAAAATCAAGAAAGGGAATATATTCTTCTGTTGGTAGTTCGGACGTTAAAAAACCAACAATAATCGCTAACAAATCTAAGAAATTAACCGGATATGGTAAAGGTCTATTGAAAGATAGAATTAAAGCGGGCGATGAATACGCCACATCGGCTGGAAGAATGTTAGGATTTAATGAAATGTTCTCAATTATCAGAGAAGCAGAAAATGACGATGATTTACTTATCGATACAACCGAAATAAAGCAACAAATTGTCGAAAACCCATATGGGTTTGCTGCCCAGACATTTGTAGACACACACCATATTGATATCAATATCAACAATCCTAACATAGATGATTCCAATGAGTTTAATACTATTGTTATAAATGGTAAAGAAAAACAACTTCCCGTCACTAATGGTAATCACATACTCCGTCAAATTGTACAAGATGAAGAGAGTGATCTGGATGAAAGTTTCGAAATATTCATGAATAAAAATGAGGATTACCTCATGATGCTTCCAGACTACCCCATACAAAGACCTCAATATGATACGGATTTGTTTGATAAAACACTTGGTAGAGAATTTGGATGGGAAATAGGCGACCCAGCAAAACCACTAGACCTCCATGGACTCCCTACGAAGAAAAAGAAAAACAAAACCATCAACGAATCAAATCATGCTGACAAATATAGGTTTGCAGACTCGTCACTCCAAGGTGTCGGTTCTTTTGCAAACCGTGACATTAATGAAGGAAGTGTATTAGATCTATATCTTTTAAACTTAATGGAGGACACTCCCACATTTCAAAGAACGGATCTATGCAGACTCACAAACCACTCCCATATAAACTCAAATGTGCAAATGAAAAGCGTTGATAATAATTTTTATATATTCGCCACCAGAGACATCAACGAAGGAGAGGAATTGTTAATTGATTATTTTGATGTATTTGGTTTTATTGGGAACGATGTTAAGATAATACAAGAAGTTCTAAACTGGACGGATGGATATGATGATCTCGTTTTTTCCCCAGATACAGCAAAAAGTTTAGTCGAGGAGTTAAAATTATTCATTGAAATTGGTGATTGCCCGAAGATATACGAAGAACACGGAGCAGGTGAAATTGGAACCGAAAAATTATTAAAAAGATATATAAAAGATACCCCCTTTATGACACTTCCAATCATAAAGAAAGATAAATAATTGTACATATTTAGTTGGAGAACAAAAAATGAAAACGTACAAAGAGTTACAACAAACAATAGAAACACTCACCGAAGGTCAAGAAACCGTTGGCGGTGCTGCTAGAAGCGCGCATAGCAATTTTGGTGTTCACCGGGTCGAAAATCTAACTGAACTCATTCGGTTGAATTCCTTTTTAAAAGCATTCACACAACGAGAGTTTCTTGAACCAAAAAGTGCTGTTGCACAAATAAAGCACAAATTGAATCTTGCTGGTTTAGATTTTGATTGGAATAATAAATCTGAACTCAACATCGAAGACACTATGAAACTTCCTCTGAATAGGTGGGGAGGTTCCTTTGGTACTACGCCCACACATAATCTTCTCGTTCAAGGTTTTTACACCGGTGATAACATTTCTGAATTCAACAATGGTGTTGGTTTAGCACTCAATCTTGATGTTACACAAGATGATGATGGATTATATGAAATAGATGCGAAAATTGTACCAAATTCTCAACAAAATGATAGTTGATGTCTATTTCTTTCATTATGGATTTTACGAAACTTACTAAAAATAATTACGAAATGTACATAATGAAAATGTATACAAACCCACAATGCAGCGACATTGAAGAATTCAACGAAGACATGAATCGTATAAAATATATCAAAAGGCTTTTAGGGAGATATCACATTAAAGGACACCTAAGAGAAAGGTTAGTGTTGAATCATATTATAATATTAAATAATGTGTTTGGTTCCGAGGCTTGCTGTAGGATACTGTTTTACAATTTGAGTAATATTTTTCATCCCTATCTTAAGTCCTTTCTAAATTATTTAAAATATTTACCTGTATCGATACCCGAAATCGAAATTGATAATATTCCCACAGATCATAAAATAGATAAGATGTTGGAGAATATGAAATGATAAACGAAAACATGAAGGAAATGGGAAAAGTAATAAGTGCTTTTACTGTGTATAAATTTATCAAAATGATGACTATGTCCTTTACTAAGTTTGATGCTTATAAATATAAAATAATAGATAAGAATGGTACATTCCTACGAAAAATAGAAACCCTCACTAAACCAGCAGAAAAACGATCTGCCGACCCCTTTCACCGGTTGATTATAAATCTAAAAAAAATAATAGCAAAGGTTCCCGATCCTGCCATGAAAGCCCAACTAAAAACTCTCCCAACGGCAATGTTTTTATTGAAGGATGAAGCCGAAAAAATTGGGGCTGATGGTGAATATGTGCTAAATGAAATAATAAAATACTTAGAAAGTGAAGGCGTATTCTTATGACCACTAATCAAAACATACCAGAAGAATATATCAATGGAGATTTTGATTTTGGTTTCACTGCTGCTGATGAAGACGAACTCAATGCATTAGTGCAAATTGACGATCAAACCACACCAGATGAAATTAAGGAAATGCAAGAAAAATTAGATCTCATTCTCCAAATGAATTCTACATGTGAAGGCACCAACGCAGTTAAAATTCAATACGATGAGTTGTTGGCAGCAAAGATGCATGAAATTGAAAAAACAACAATACCCCTACTTATGAATCTTAGAAAAAACAAACAAAAAGATTACTTGTATTGGCCTGGTGGGGAACGTGAAGCGAAATGTGATTTGCAGGTACAGAAAATTTTAAATATTACAAGGAGTGAATAATGGGTTGTGGTTGTAATAAAAATAAAATCAAAAACACGAAATCTGGTCGTATGCCTATTAATCTTAAAAATATCAAAAAAGAAAAAACAATAAAATCATCACAAAAAACTAATCGTTCAACAAAAATGAAAAAAACTAATCGTTCAACAAAAATGAAAATTGATAATGTCATTAAAAAACAAAAAATGCGAGCATATAGCAAACAAGGACGAAACGTTGTTGATATGAAGAAACACAAAAAAACATTAGAATTCTGGAAAAAGGTAGTAGAAAATGAAAAACTTCAAAAGCCTAATGGCTGAAATTTATGAAACAATGACATCCACAGGGGGCGGGGTTGCTGGAATGCACCAGAACGTAACACCTTTGGATGATCCCGAACAAATCGCAGGAAGAGAACCAGATAGAATTAAAGTTTCTTCTAAGAAAAAAAAGAAATGCACCGAAACATTTGCAGGTTGTCCGGTGTTCAACGTCACCAGTGAAGATTACAACAAATGTCTTCAAGGCAGAAAGCATTACGAACGTTGGTCACGCAAAATGAATATGGAAGACATCAATAACCAATCAATCAGAACATATGCACATCGCAACCCCGGTAAACCTGTTATTATAAAAGATAGCACAACTGGAATTATGTCTTATCTTATTCCTAGAAATACCGTTAATGAGGGGGTTATGGGTGCTGTTTTAAGAGGTATGTCTTTGTCTGGGAAAGGGAAGAAGGTAAGCGAGGAACCAGCATGGAAATCCGATCAGACTTCCCCATTAGTGATAACTGGTCAAGGCACTTCTCAAAGAAAGATTTATCCCAAAAATATAAAACCAAAATCGAAACCAAAATCGAAACCAGAACCAGCATGGAAATCCGATCAGACTTCCCCATTAGTGATAACTGGTCAAGGCACTTCTCAAAGAAAGATTTATCCCAACGATCTAAGAGGACGTTTTAGACGATCAATAAAATGAAATTTTTCCTCTTTACATTATGTTTATTAATACCAGCATGCGAATTAACACCAGACATCGTAGTTCGTGGTGATACATCACAAAGACTTGAGCATATTGCAGAGGATGTTCGTCAAATACCGGAACCTGACGAACTCCCTGTAATTGCAGACCAAATAGATGTTGCGGCAGATGAAGTAGAAGTGCTGGAAGTAGAAAATTCACAATTTAGAGATGCAGAACGCAAGGAAGCAGTCCAGAGTTTATACTGGATTGCAAGTGTGACCGCAGGTGCGGGTTTATTATTGTGTATTGGTGGTATTGCAATAGCGATATTCGTAAATCCCAAACTGGGTGCATTATTATTCCTGATGGGTGCTGTCACTGGTGGACTTGGAACCTACGCTACACTATACATGGAACATGTTGGTATATTCGGTGGTGTGTTTGCAGGACTTGGTGTACTTACTGGTATCGGTATTGTCATATACCAATTCAGAAAGGACAAGAAAGCATTAGAAGAAGTTGTCTATAGTGTGGAAACTGCAAAGAATGGTGGCGATGTAATAGACCACGGCGAATTTAAGAAAACCTCAAACATGATTCAATCCAGAGCAACACAAAAAGAAGTTTCCAATATTCGCAAACAGTTTAAGAGGTGGTCTGGGGATGACGTTCACTAACT
>Ga0098061_1000704_pt1 | contig 16283 bp, 10 predicted proteins | sample 22_taG_FD_92579 | JGI IMG/M metagenome (GOLD analysis project Ga0098061, IMG submission 92579) | Marine viral communities from the Subarctic Pacific Ocean - 22_ETSP_OMZ_AT15343 metaG | ecosystem: Environmental > Aquatic > Marine > Oceanic | place: Subarctic Pacific Ocean | collected 2015-01-20
CTTCTCCAAAAGTTACACAAACAATGGTTAAAAATGCGACGGAAGCATCGGCTGGTTTTATAGCTAAACAGATACCTATTATTGGTACATTGGTAAATCTAGGATTTGCAGGTTATAGAGCATATCAAGGTGACTGGGCTGGTGCTGGAATGGAATTAGCTGCTGGTGGATTAGGTTTGCTTGACGCGGTTGCACCTGGACTTGGAACTACAACATCATTAGGTGTGGAAGGTTATCTATTATATAGAGATATAAACATGTTGAGGAATCCACAAGATTATCCTGGAATGTATAACAACAACGCAGTAGCGGCTGAAAACGCAAAAGGTCCACAGGTAGGAGGAGTAGCACAAGATTTCGTATTTAGGCGTAATGGTGGTGTTCAAATGTTTAGTCAAGATGACACTATTATTGGGTCCAAAGGTGGAATAGTTAATGAAGATAGATTAGCTGCAAAAATAGGAGAACATTTTTTTAATGTTTTTAACAGTTCTGGACCAAGTGTTGTTATTACTAAAGAGGAATATAAACAATTTTCAACAGCAACAAATTTTTAGGAGAATTAAGTGCCTTTAAAGGATAAAAATAGTATCTTTAATACTAAATCTAAAGGTAAAAAACCTTTAAAAGGTTTAGAATCTGCTAACACTCCAGATATAAATAAATTTTCGGATCCTGAGTTAAAAAAATCTAAAGATGTAAATTCTATGCCGGAAACTCCAAAAAAACAAGGCACTAATGTAAACCCTTTATCAGATCTTCCTAAAAAACAAGGAACTGATATTAATTCTTTACCAGATACTCCCAAAAAACGAGGGGCTGATGTAAATCCATCATCTGATACTCCAACTAAGCAAGGAACTGATGTAAATTCATCATCTGATACTCCAACTAAGCAAGGAACTGATGTAAATTTATTTGATAATGAAAGTAAATTAGGGGCTGAAGGCACAGATGTAAACTTATTTGATAATACGAATAAATTAGAATCCCAAGGTACAGATGTAAACTTATTTGATAATACGAATAAATTAGAATCTCAAGGTAAAGATGTAAACTTATTTGATAATGAAAGTAAATTAATTAACTTAGGTAAAGAAGCTAAACCACTCTCTTTATTTAATTTGGAAGATGTTACAATTCATTCTCCAAATGGATTAAGTAATATTATAGACAATCCTCTTACTGATATAGGTAATTTGGAAAACTTATCTAAATTTTCACCAAATCAATTGGATAATGCAGATATTGAAAATATAAACTCACCTATCCAAAATAGACATGGTAATTATCCAAATGACCATAATGAAGGAGATTTTGAAGAACATTCTCTTTTGGATAATTTACCTAGTCCATCGGGATTCACACAAACTCAGAATTATTCTGATAAGATGGGTCAATTACCATTTGGTAATTTAGTAGACATGCAATCAGATTTGATAGGTAATTCACAATCACCTTTAGTTCCAGGACATTGGAGTGAGATTGGAAATGCAGGTGATAATAGAGACCCTATACAAGAAGTTGATTTTTTTGATGGGAAAACAAATTCTTATCTTGCTCAATTAAGCACACCTATTCCAGGGTTTAAACAAGATTTACCAGTTTTAAATAGTACTTTAATTGGTGCGGGATTTAATCCGAATGCTAGTAATTCAAATTTAGGAGATATATTCGAGATTAGAATAAGTCCTACCTCTTTAGAGCAATATGAAGATAGATTTTTTGATGATAGAACATCTCACGGTGATGATTCTATTAATAATGTGAACATTTATGGTGGAAGTGGTTATGACAATTTATTACTTCCACAATGGCATCCATTTTTTGGTGATGTTGGAACTAATAATCCAACTTTTGATGACCCAAATTATAGTAATATACCTGCTAATGCAGAAATGTTTAATTTTACAGACCCGGCTACATTAGTTAATTATATGGAAGGGTATCAATTTGACCCTAGAATAGAAAGAATTAATGTATTACCTGAAGGTCAAACAAAAGTGGAATTTCCAAATCCTGTAAATCCTTATATGGGTACAAAATTTGATGATACTTTAACTGCAGATATATCTGAGGGTGGTGGTTTATTTAATGATTTAAATAATCAATATTCAAATGTTTTTAGACATATTAATACTCCAAGCTTGGGGTCTTTAATAACTTTAGGTAATATACATACACAAGCAGGTCATCTTGAAGCAATAACATCTAAAGGATATTATGAGGAAAGTGGTGGTTCTTTTGATTGGACAGGAAGTTTTGCATCAGCTGATGGATATTTTGACCCTTCAAGTGGTTCTTTTACTTTAAGTAATTCTAGTTGGTTTGTTGGTGGAAGTCATGTTGGACCTATAACAAATGCATATATTGATCCAACATATCAATGGGCAGGAGCTCCAACTGCAGGGTCAAGTGGTAGTTATGTGAGAACCATTCAGGTTAATGGCAGTGCACTTACTGGTCAAATGTTAGGTCAAGGTGATTTGACATTTGATACTTTATTTGGATTGCAATCTAAAGATGAAAATGAATCAACTTTATCATACAATTATGGATTATATGATGATAGATTGAATATTAGATATGGATCTGGAGGTTATCGTGGTCATGAACCATATATGACAACGGCAATTCCTGATAATGACTCTGATGGTAGAACTTCAAGTCATTTATTTAGAGTAAGTGGAAAAGCTTTTGATGATTCAAATAGGGTAGGGGGTCGTTTTGAAAAAGATAAAGACAGGATTCAGAAATGGTTAGCTTCTTCACAAGGTCAAGATTGGCAGGACAAACAAGCAGATTTAGCGAATAGAAATGCCAGAAATGCTAAAAATTGGAATGTTGATGCTATGACAGATTTTACAGCTGGTCATCGTAGAGGTTTAAGAGGACATGCATGGCAAATTGATTTATCTAATGTTTTAGGTGTAGACCTTGGCAAATTTCAATATGATTATCAATGGACATTATATGAAAATACATTAGGGTTATTTAATATAGATATACCAGATGAGACATGGGGTGGTAATGGAATAACTACTTTATTATCAATAAATAATTTATTATATAAAGCAAATGTTTCACCAGTATTTGTAGGTGGAAATGCATTTCAAGTTAGAGGACTTTTAAATCCATATGGATATACTGATACAAGTAATGTTACTCCTACAAGCCTAGGAGATATGATATCTGATAATTTATGGCAGTTAGCTTTAAGTTATCTACCATTATATAAACATCAAACTCTTGCTGGTGGTAGACATAAAGATTCAAATCCTAGAGCTTTAGAATTAGCCGCAGACCCAATTTCGAAACAATATACAACAACTAAGGGTACTGATAGGCAAGGTAAGAGTGGTGGATCATTGAGGCCATGGGTTGGTGGATGGGATGCAAATAGAGCTCTAGTCAAAGGTGAAGAAAAAACTCAGTTTTATTTCCAGAATTATAAAGAATCGGATGCCAAATTTTTAAACATAACTACAGGGTCATTAAAAAATTATCAAGGAATACCAAAAGATGTCGGTGCACTTGGCGGCGCTGGCCAATTGGCTGACATAGGTCAGACAGTAGGCAAACTTACCGGAACTGGAGACCCGGATCAAGATACAATGAAAATATATCAGAATAGAACTGATACTTCCACTAGTCATTATATGGGACTTGGAATGGGTCCATGGGATTTAACTGTTCCAAAAACAGACGAGGGTGCTGGCGACGGTACTCCACATGGGTCAGCTCCATTCAAACATGTTAAATCTCCTGGTGATTTTATGACATTAAGACCTATATCTTCTGTCAAAGATAAGAGGATAGAAGGGAAAATGTTTGGTTACCCATTATATTTTAAAGATTTAAGAGATAATACTTATATAATATTTAGGGGATTAATTGAAGGATTAACAGAGCAAATAAGTCCATCTTGGTCTGAGGATAGTTATTTAGGAAAACCTGAAAGTTCTTATGTGTATACTAAAACTAGTAGGGAGATTACCTTTACCTTGAAATTAGTTGCACAATCAAGGGCTGAGTTAGATATGATATATGATAAGATAGACAAGTTATCATCTTTAGCTTATCCTCAATTTAAACTTGATACTGTTAATTGGGGTAGTACAAATAAAATGAGGATGAAACCACCATTATGCGAGTTCAGAATGGGTGAGTTATTTGGTAATAAAGATGAAAATTTATTTGGATTTATAAGAAGTATGAGTTGGTCTTTTCCTGATACGGCTCCCTGGGAGCATGAAGAAGGTAGCAGAGTTCCAAAAATGGTAACATGTGCTATAACTTATCAGGTAATTAATAGAAAACTAACTAATATGCTGACTAAGTTCCACGGTAAACAATATTCTCATTCTCGTAATAATTTAGTAACTAATATACATAATGTGGGTTTAGCAGATTACGAAAATGTTGATAGATGGAATGTTTTTAAGGAACAAGTAGACGCCACTTGGGGATTGGAACAACCTGTATCTGGTGGAGATGAAGACTTTCAAGACCCAATCGAACCAGAACAGGATTCTGCAGTAGCGTAAGAGGTAAAATATGGGTAGATATAAAAATACAAAAGTAATAAAATCAACTTCTGGTAAATTATATAGAAGCACGAAGTTTTATACACCTATTCCTGAATCAAGTACTGATGTATGGGTGATAACTCAACATGGGGATAGGTTAGATTTATTAGCTAATCAATATTATCAAGACCCATCAATGTGGTGGTATATTGCTAGGGCTAATAATTTAAAATTTAATAATTTGGAGGCTGGTACTACTATTAGAATTCCAGCTATGACAGTATTTAATAATGAATAAAGGTTTTTAATTGTCTTATGGCAACAAAATTCACATACGATAGATTATTTGGTGATGATATAACTCCCAAGCTTAGGTTGAAGTTAGAAGCTCGGCAAAACTTGAATGCAGGGGCTGATTTTGGAGATTATATACTTGATACATCAGACCCATCGTCATGGAATATGAGTTTCTCACCTTATGAGGATGCATCTGAAAATGATTTTATTCGCGATGGCCATCATCCTGGTGGAGACCTGTCATCTAGAACTGTTTGGGGTAGAATATGGACAGCTATTCATACATATTCACTTAAACCAACTATAGAAGAGCTGACAGTGCAAGCCAAAACAGATCCAGCTGAATATTCAGCAGAAATGATACCATTAAGTACTAAAATATATACAATAGGTAATAATCGATTTGAAAATTATGTAAAGAACCGTTTAAATCCACACGGTGATGAGGGTGTTTTCTTATCTAAAAATGATTTTAATTTACCAAATGTCGGTATTGAATCTATAAATTCCCAGACTTCTGGATATATGGGATTGGTAAAAGAAACTACAATTGTTTTTAAAGTTCATAATTTTTATGATTATGAAAATATAATCGTGCCATATTTTATGACTCCTGGTGCAAAGGTATTTTGTGATTTCGGATGGAGCACATCTCATATATATGCACCTGAAGATTTTTTGGATAATTCTAATCAAAAAAGTGATAACCTATATAAAAGTTTTTTTGAAAAAGTTTATGAAAAGGAAGACGGACTTATAACAAAGTCAAATGGCGACTTAGAAGTTATAATGGGAGTAGTGAGTAAATTTAATTCAAAAGTTAATCAAGATGGAAGTTTTACATGTAATATTACTTTAACATCCGAAAATTATTCATTGATAGATTATTCTCAGTCGACTGGTATATCTTTTCCAACAATAGTAGAAAACGAAGTAAATAATGTTTTAATAAATAGATTAAAAGAACTAACAAAAGGAGAGGTAGATATTACTGCAGAGGACGCGGAGAAATACGAGAAAGAGGTTGGGAATACTTTAGCTCTATTGGTTGGTCCTCAAAGACATATGGTATATTATGACCAATTTGGTGAAAAAGGACCTTCATTCCCGGAGATTCCACCTCATGCATATGATGTGGGGTTATATACAAGATTACAAGATGATACATTAGCCTCCCAAGTTAAAGATGTAACTGCATTAAATATTGATGATTCTAAATATGTTACTTTTAAAAAGCTTGGTGAGATTTTAAACAAGTCTATAGGAAAGACTATGGCTGGATACAATGATGCCGGTATAGAATTTACCTTTACTAATCAGCTTGTTAGATTTGACCAGATATTATATGCTAGGCAAATGTATTCTCAAAAAACAGCTAGTAAAAATTTATCATTGTTATATCCAACTAGATATTTTGAGTTTTATGAAGAACAAGAAACCATCAACGGCAAGCCAATTCTTGTATTAAAAAGAGATTTGGAAGACCCACATCTCCTAGTAAATGATCAAGATACAAATCTTGCGGATGTAGAATCTATTCTTTTAGAAGAATGTTTTATTAATTTAAAATTAGTTTATGATATATTTGATGAAGATACAAATCCAAGTATTAAAGATGCTATGAAAGCTTTATTAGATAAAATTAACGATGATTCCGAAAACTTTTTTAATTTAAAAATGATGGACGGTGGTTTTGGGAATAAAATTGTTATAATAGATGCTAATCATTCAAAAGGTTTAGAGGTTCAGAAATATTTACAAGATGACAAAGGTGAATATAAAATACCAATTTTTGAGTTTAAAGCATTTTCTCCAAATACTATAATGGACAGTATGGATCTATCTATGACTATCGATAATAATAATCTAGGTAACCGACTTGCAATTCAAGGTATGACAGCTGACACAATGTTATTTCCAGTATCGGACCAGATGAAAGTTGATATGGCAGTTAAAGATCAAAATACTACCCAACCAGGTACAGATTCTTTCGACCCATATCAAAATAATAATCAATATTTTATGCATATACCAATGGTCGCTAAAGAAACAAATACCCAGATTATGAAAAATAATATGGCTATATACAATAAGCCAGATTTAAAGGAAGTGACAACAGCTACTAATGCTGATAAATTGGAAAAAGAATCTACTATTAATCATATGAGAAATGTTTTATCAAATATGTTGGAATTTGATGGTGATATTTTACCATCATTTGCAAGTACTGATAAAGGTGGTGCAGACGACCGAGGACCTCAGTCACAAGTTGAAGAAGGAGGACTGGGTATAAGTCTCGAAGACCCTGACTTATCAAACCAAGATTTTCCCAAAGATTTATATATAAAATCAACCACAGATTATTTTAAACTTAAATTAAATGGTACAGAAGTTGAAAATAAGGTTAGGGATGTTATAATGCCTTATACTTTAAGTTTCAGTATTTATGGAATTTCTGGTTTATTACCGGGTAATAGATTTAAAATAGATTATATACCTAAAAGACAAAGAAAAACTACATATTTTATTATTACAAAAGTAAGTCATTCTATTCAGTCCGGGAAATGGAGAACTAGCATCGAAGCTCAGATGAGATTGGGAGGTGAAGACTCTTTTAATAATATTGTACAATACCATCCAAATATTCATATGTCTAAAAGAAAATTGTATGAGTTTGGATATTCAACAACACAGATTACAGATATACATGATAATAACAAAGATTTTTGGAGGGAAGTTCCAGAATTATTAAAACAGTATGGGTGTAAAGATATTGGTTCTATGAATTATAATGAACATACTGAATTTGATTGTATAGGTGACAAGAAGGAAGATGCAATATCTGGCGATGTTTGGGGAAATAATACATGTTGTAGATACTGTCCTAATTCCACATTAGGTAAAGGAAAAAATTTTTCCACTAGGAATTCCATGGGTGGATGGGAAGGTGGAGCTCATGAAAATGGATGGTGGTGGGACCCTCACGAGTTAATGTGTAAAAGTGAAGACCTAAAACCAAAGGATAAAGATGGTGATGGAATTGCAGATGATGTAGATAATTACGAAGGACCGGGTGCTGAAGACCCAGCGGGATTATATGAATCCGGAAATGCAGATTACTCGACCGAAGTTAAAGCTGGTTGCTTAGACCCAGATGCACTTAATTATTGTTCTGATTGTAATTATCCTTGTACAGGTTGTTGTGAATATCCGGCTTGCCCTTCTAACTTTCCTGGTTATAGTTGTGTGGATATAAATGCAAGAGAGGACCAAGGCGCAGCTTGTGAAAGTGGTTATTGTCCTGGTGCATCTAATGTTATGTGTTGTCCTATAATGGATTATGCACCACAAGAACCAATATATCAAGTTGGATGTAATGAAAATATTGTCATTGGAGGTAACGCTTATAACGAATCACAAGCACCATCAGCTATGAATTATTGTGGACACTGTATAAATGACCCATCAACTGGTGAATGTGATGAGTTTAAAAAATGGGTACCTGATGACTGTGATGACTGTGAAGGTGGTGGTTTCTGGTCTTGTTGTGTATATCCAGAAGGATGTACAAATCAACACGCTTTAAATTTCCATCCATATGCTACAATAGATGATGGTTCATGTGTTTTTACTCCTGTTGGTAGATATATAGCGTTTGGTCCCGCAGGATTTGAAGATGGAAAATTGGGGGCTGGATGTCCTTCATGTAAGAAAGGCCTAAAATATCAATGGGAAGTAATAAAAAGAATTACGACTGGTATTTACGATTCAATGAAAGGTATCGGAACAACAGATGAGGCATTATTTTCTCTATTAAGGAGTATACCAATCTATGCATTCGATGACCCTGATACATCAGGTACTATCTATCTACAAAGGTTAGTGGCTGACCAAGAATTGGGCGAGTTTATCTATTATTATAGTCAAAGCATGAATGAACCTACATTTTTTGATACTATAATGGAGGATTGTGTAATGTGGCCATCATTAGTTAGAATGTATTGGGAGGACACTACATATAGAAATGCTTGGCCAACTTTAGAACAAGCACTTGAGGACGAAATTGATTGTTATTATGACTATTGTAGTATCGGTAATATGAAGTGTTTATTATTTAAAGATTGTACATCGCTGTTAACTCAAAATACTAATGCTCTGAATTGGAGACAATGCCTTTGTTTCTCACCAAAAGCTGGCTGGGGTGGATGGGGATGTGATTATTACAAAACTTTGAATCCAAATTCAGATTATGATAATGGATATTCTTATTTCAATTATTATCATAAATGTAAAACAACAGACGGTAGAGCCGCGTGGTGGCCAGAAAGAATGACCCAGTACTGGAGTGATTGTGTTAGAACTGATGAGGAAAAGATAATAACTGCTAAAGCATGTACCCAATTTCCATGTCAGCTTTATTATTAGTAATTCAATAATCAAAAAAAAGCTTTGATTTTAATAAAAAAGGTTGTATATTGAATAGGTTATGATAATATTAATTCCAATATTTTCGGATGCTTTCTTGCATCCATTACATAAAGACAATGGATTATCGTTGTTATATGTACGCTCTGTTGGTGATAGAGAAGGTAAAATGATATGTATAAATCATCCGGATTGTAGTGATAAAGAAAGTATTGACGAAATAAAAAACGACCATACTTCATTTTATATCACGCCTGATAAGAAAAAATTGATGCATATATTTCCAGATACAAGATTGATTGATGTCAATTATTTGCATTGGTGGGATAAAAATCTACCCATGGACCTTGAAAATATACGAATAAATGCATATGATTTTTTCCATAGTAAGTACTACAATGTAAACAAACTCAACGAAATCATACCATTTACGAAGCATAAGGAGTATTGTGATGAGCTATTTGACAAGATAACTGAATATGTTAGTGAATGTCATGAAAGTGAATATCATAGTGATATAACAAAAGCATTTGGTTCAATAGAAAAAAATGGTGTAAAAGTATCAGATGATGTGTGTAATATATTTGATGAGAGAGTAAGAAAACATGTATCAAATGGTAAGTTATATTCACAATACAATCTGTGGACATCTACAGGAAGACCATCAAATGCATTTGGAACAGTCAATTTTGCAGCTCTACCACCTGAAAAACGAAGAGCTATTATACCTGAAAATGATTCACTTGTAGAGTATGATTTTGATGCATATCACTTGAGATTGATTGGTGAGTTAGTTGATTATAAATTTGATGAAGAATCGGTACATCAACACCTTGCAGACTTCTATGGTAGTACATATGAAGAATCTAAACAAATATCGTTTAAATTGCTTTATGGGGGAATAACGAAGGATATTAGGGAAAAAGTACCATTTTTCGACAAAGTACAGAATTATATTAATTTAAAATGGAGCGAATTTAATGGTAATAATAGTATATTAACTAATATTTATAATAGGAAAATAGTATTCTCTGATTCATCTGAAATTAATAGGAATAAGGTATTTAACTATTTAATACAGGCTTTTGAAACTGAGAGAAATATAAAGAGAATACTTAAAATACAGAATTATTTGAGAGATAAGGAAACAAAATTGGTTTTATATGGCTACGATAGTTTCCTATTCGATTTTTCAAAACAAGACGGAGTAGAAACCTTGACGGAAATAAAATATATTTTAGAAAAAGATAATTATCCAACAAAAATTAAAATGGGATATATTTATAATATGATGGATGACATTACAATAAGGTTATAATATGAAACTAATCCAAGATATATTAGAAGAATGGTCTATACGCGTATCCAATGGTATGCCTAATCCAAAGAATCCCTTACATGTAGTCAAACTTAAAGAATCAATGAAATATCTAAATATACCTGAAATGGTTATAGATAGACTTGTTAATAATTTGGGTGGGAATATAATTACAGAGATAACCAAAAGAGATTTACAGACAAGAATAGTATCTATGGGAAGTGGGTTAGGTTCACATTCTAATCTTGCAAGAGTTAAGAATGATAATGATTTAAGTGATTCTGATTTTATAAAATTAATCAAAAAAGAATTTGATGTAGATAAAGTTGATACTATAAAACCAGGTTCTGGTGAAAATAAAAGTGCAAAGTTTCCATTATTTAAGTGGAATGTAGATGGACAAGATTTATCTATAACATTGGCTGGTAAAGTTACTGGTAGAGGTACTGCACAAACTAAAGATCAAGAAATGTCATTTTTATTAGTGTTAAGTGCATTACAACATGGTGCTAATCCAAATAATAAAGAAGAATTTATATCTACATTATTGGACTCAAATGTTTATGGGAGAGTTTATGATGGTGGGAAAATATCTAAAAAAGATGCGCTTGGTTTAGCTGCTTGGTTGGAGAATAATGATGATTGGTATAATTCTCATATAAAACAGTGTCAAGGTTTTATAAGTAAGATAGGAAATAAACAAGCTAAAAAATATGTTAAGGATGATTCTAAATTAGATGTTAATATTATGGCTAGAAATTTATATAAGAATGAGTATAATAGTAATTTAGATTTGGATAAATGGAATCCTGCAGATGTATGGTTGTATTATGATACATCAGTTCCTAAATTTAATAAGTTGGCAGATTTAAATAATTATTTATTAGATTCATTGGGTGGTAAGGGCGTAATTGGTATATCGTTGAAAAAAGGAACTGGTAGTGTATCTATAATAAATGGTGGTAAGAAGAAGACATATGAAATAAAAAAAATAGATACTAAACTTGGTAAATTTTTCTCACAAAATGTTTATTTTGAATACTTTGGTGAAAATTTAACTGGGTTATCATTAGCATTTAGAATATTTCAAGGCAGTTCAGAAGAATTAATTAGAGGAGAAGGTAGTGCAAAAGGAGCTTTAGCTGTACAAGGAAAAGTAAAATTAGCAGTTATTGATTCGTTTAAAAGTGGAATAACCACACAAGTAAAAAAAGTACTTGGTGGTGATACATTTGATTTTGATAAAAAGACTAAGGAATTTAGTTTATCAAGAAAAGGTGTAACAAAATATAAATTAGTACAAAAAGCGTATAGAAGATTAAAAAGTAAAATGACAATGGCTAAAGGTGGAAATAAAAAAGAATACGATGATGCTTTTAAAAATGATAAAACATTTATTGATATGGTTAATAAGTGGGCAAAGTCATCGGGCGTTGCAGAAAATAAAGTAAAAGCTTTAATAAGTTCAAGATTTCAAACTATAGTATTAGGTTCAATTATATCAAATTTATCAAAAAAAGAATTGGAAGAGGTAATGATTGGAATGTTGAAATACGGTAAATCAGAATCAGACTGGTCATCTGCACATTTTAAATTACAATAGAGAAAATAAATGAAAACTCAATTACTATGTACATTTACAAATAAACTTGGTTTAGATTCTACTATGAATTCTATTAAAAGTTCATATAAAATAATTTTTGATAAAATCTATGTATTACAGGATGAAAATAATCCTGATGATTTAATATGTACATATAATGTAGATACTAATAGTGGTGTAGATTTTAATGATGTGAAGAATACGATTTCATTACATAGAAAGAAACATACGAATACTTTATATACAATAAATGCATTAAATGAATGCATAAAGAATTTAAATAATGGTGTTTTAGACCTTAAGTTTATGATACCCTGGGAAAATTTTAGAAATATGATTTTAGTAACAAATACTGAAGGATTGAATAAAATATCGACAAGAATTTTTAAAATAGTTAATATTAATGAATAAAAAGCTTGACTTATATACGAAAAGTTTCGTATATTATAAACAATAAAACAAAACGATAGTTATAGGAGAAAATGGTTATGGCGACAAAATCATCTACAAAAACAACGAAGACGAAAACTTCTAAAAAAACAACGCAAAAGCACGACCTCCTTTATATAATGAGTAACTCTTGTGGTTGGTGTAAGAAAGCCAATCCAGTTGTTGACGAATTAGTAAAAGAAGGTCATAAGATAACTACTCTGGATGTAATGAATCCAGATGAAGCTAATCGAGCTCAAGAAGTAAAAACTAAACATAATGCTCAATGTGGAACACCACTATTTCTAGATGCAGAAACCGGTAATATGGTATGTGGATTTAGAGAAAAAGATGTATTGGAAAAATGGGCAAAAGGTGAGGAAATTCCAAAACCTCCTCAACCAAAAACTCCACCTCCACCTCCACCTCAAAATTTTGATGATGAGAATGAGATTAATACTTGGAAAAATGCTTATGAAAAATGGACAAAAGAAAATGACCATTTACCAAAAATTTTACCAGCCGATGAGGTGGTTGTAAGATTAAAGCAGGCGGCTGAACAAAGAGCGGCTCAAGGTCAACAACCGATGCAACCAAATGCAGCTCCTGGAGCAGCACCTATTGGTAGTCCATCACATCCATCTGTTACTAAAAATACAAGATTTTATTATGTAGTGGAAGATGATGGTACTAAGAGTGCAGTTATGTCAGACCCAGCTTTTATATTACAATTAAGACACCAGTATTATTCTCGTGAATCTACTGGAGAATTGACTAAAGTTATAGGTGACTCTAATTGGCAAATACCACCTGGGTCAACTCATGATACAAATGGACTTCCTGGACGCATGGATATGAACGCTATAGCTGCTAAAGCTGCTCAAGGTGGCGGCTTGAAAGCTGGTCATGCTGGTTCACAAGGTCCCGGTGGAATAGGTTCAAAAGGAATTGGTGTAAATAAAACAGGAACAGCTCCTGCAAAAAATCTACCAAAGCAAGATAAAAAAGTTGTTGAAAAGGCTGTGAAAGAACAGATAGCGAAAGCTCAAAAGCAAGCGAGTGATAAAAAAAGCAAGACAACAAAGAAGAGTAAAGAAAATAAAAAAACAATCGAAAGCTTCTAAGGAGATTAGATGTCTAAAGGAGTAAAGTTTTCTTCACTATGGCAAAGCTTAGTAGATGATGGATATAATGTAGGTACTTACGAGGAGTTTATCAAAAAACTTGATGACTCCTCTAAGTTATCTTCATTAGAATCCTTTCTAAAATCTGAGTACAATTTAGATGACCAGGATTTAGATAGAATTACTAAGATGGAAAGAATGCTGGAGGAAGAAGAAGCTTCCAAAGCAAAATTTCCCTCAATGTTTCAAATGGGAAGAAATCTCGTTAAAGACACTTGGGGTAGTATGAAAGCCAAATCTAAAGGATATCAATGGATGGTATCTGCGGAAAAGGCCGATGAACGATTAGAAATTTGTAGACAATGTCCATTCTTTAAATATGACCAAGTTAATCCAGAGACTGGAGTAGCTGATGGTAGATGTTTAAAGTGTGGATGTTTTATGAATGTAAAAGCCCATTGGGCGTACGCAGAATGTCCTATTGGAAAATGGGGTAAATGCGAGGAAATAAAAAAGTAAAATAACAAAATAAGGTAAGTAAGAAAATGTCAGAACAAAACAAAGGAACCGTTAAATGGTTCGATGCAAAAAAAGGTTACGGATTTATATCACCATCAAATGGAGATAAAGATTTATTCGTACACCACACAAGTCTTCAAATGGATGGATTTAAAACTCTAAATGAAGACCAACAAGTTAGTTATGAAGTTAGAGATAGTGACAGAGGTCCAGTCGCAACTAATGTAACAATTTAATAAAAATAAAGCTTGACTTATATAGCAAAAAAGCTATATATTATAGGTAATAGGTTATATGGTTATACTTAACCATAAATAATAAACGATAAACAATAAAACATAGGAGAATATCAATGGATATTTCAAAGATAAAACAACGGTTAACAACCCTCCAAGCAACATCCTCAAATAGAGATAATTTTTGGAAACCGCCTTCAGGAAAAACTCAAATAAGAATAGTACCTTACAAATTCAATAAGGACAATCCTTTTGTTGAGTTATTTTTCCATTATGGGTTAGGTGATAATAAAACTCATATCTCACCAGCTTCATTTGGTCGTCCAGACCCAGTTGAAGAATTTGCTAACAAACTAAAATCAACAGGTAATAAAGATGAATGGATTCAAGGTAAAAGACTTGAACCTAAAATGAGAACTTATGTACCTGTAATAGTTCGTGGTGAAGAATCAGAAGGTGTTAAATTTTGGGGATTCGGTAAAACTGTATATCAAGAACTTCTTGGTGTAATTGCTGACCCTGATTACGGTGATATCACAGACCCTACAACTGGTAGAGATATCGTTGTTGAAAGACAAACACCTGCGGAAGCTGGTAATCAATATGGTAAAACTACAATTCGTGTTAAACCTAATCAAACTCCAATTACTGAAAATAAAGAAACTCTTCAAAAGATTTTCGATACTCAGGTTAAATTGGAAGAATTGTGGGAAGAACCAACTTATGATGGTTTAAAGGAATCTCTTCAGAATTTCCTAAACCCTAATGATGATACTGAAACAACTACAACATCTAATGGTGTAGCCGCTTCAACAACTCCAACATCAAATACAGGAACTACTACTGCGTCTACTGAAAAGACAACAGAAAAAGTAGAAGATGCATTTGATGAGTTGTTTAATCAGTAAATAAATAAAATGTTTATGAGTGGGTGAAGCCTCGCGGGTATTATACCACACGGACAAAACTCGCTCATAACATCATAAGGGGAAATATATGTCTAAAAAAGAAGATTTAGCAAAAGTTATACAAGGTGAACTGAATAAACAGTTCAAACATCAAAAAGTTGCTTACTTCCTTGAAGAAGGTGGTAACCCTACTGATGTAACGGGTTGGATTTCAACCGGTTCGACAATGTTAGATATTGCTATTTCCAATAGACCAAATGGTGGTGTTGCCGTAGGCAAAATCACAGAATTAAATGGTTTAGAAGGTAGTGGTAAATCTCTCATTGGTTCTCATTTATTAACATCAACACAAAAACAAGATGGATTAGCAGTTTATATTGATACAGAATCAGCAGTATCTCAAGAGTTCTTGAGAGCTATTGGTGTAGATACAAGTAAAATGTTATATGTACATCTTGAAACTGTTGAAGAGGTATTTGATACCATTGAAACAATTGTCACTAAAATTCGTGAGTCAGATAAAGATAAGTTAGTTACAATTCTTGTTGATAGTTTGGCAGCTGCTTCTACAAAAGTAGAAATGGATGCTGACTTTGATAAAGATGGTTGGGCAACCGCAAAGGCAATTATTATAAGTAAGGCTATGAGAAAGATTACTCAAATGATTGCTAGACAAAAGATTGCTCTTGTTTTCACAAATCAATTACGACAAAAACTTGGTGTAATGTTTGGAGACCCTTGGACTACTTCAGGTGGTAAGGCTCTTCCATTTCATGCATCAACTCGTGTTAGATTCAAAAATGCAGGTCAAATCAAAGATACAAGTAAGAAAAATACTATAGGTATTAAAATCAAAGGACAAGTGATTAAGAATCGATTAGGTCCTCCAATGAGA
>Ga0098061_1000706_pt1 | contig 16272 bp, 13 predicted proteins | sample 22_taG_FD_92579 | JGI IMG/M metagenome (GOLD analysis project Ga0098061, IMG submission 92579) | Marine viral communities from the Subarctic Pacific Ocean - 22_ETSP_OMZ_AT15343 metaG | ecosystem: Environmental > Aquatic > Marine > Oceanic | place: Subarctic Pacific Ocean | collected 2015-01-20
CATAGGTTGAACTGGTTGAACTGGTGGAGGTGGTGGAGGTGGTGGAGCTTGAATCTCCAACGCTTCCAACAACTGCTCTTGTGTTAATAATCCCCACTCAATAAGTACTTGTCCTACTTGAGCATCAGGACCTTTCACCGCCAACACACCATCAATCTGTTGTTGTGTTACATATCCTTTCTCAACTAATATTTCGCCAATCATTTGTGCCATATATAACTCCTAATATTTCTTTGGTGCATCAATGGATTGACCTTTATGATTTCTTTTCCATCTTTCAATTTGTTTTTTAGTTCTACCATATTTATTTAACCATTCATTCTTTTTTCTTCTTACTTGTTTTCTATGTTTTGCTTCTTTATTCGGCATTTATAACTCCTAAAAAATTGTGTAATTTATTCCAGCTTTTAACTCATATGAATCAATGCCCCAATATGATAAATATCTAGCTTCACCAAATACACCAAAATTTCTATTAAACTTCCAACCAGCGATTAAACCCAAATCAAAGTCAATGTCACCTTTTTCATACTTAAAAGAATAATCTGTAAGTCCTCTACTATATGGCATAACGGATGCCCAACCGTGAACCCAGAAATTCTTTTCATATAAATAATAATCCATACCTATAACTACAGAAGCTTCGTATTGCCAACCAAGTTTATCAACTTCTTCTTCATTGTATAATGTAATTAAGTCACCATAGTAGTATTCATAAAACTCATTATCTGATTCGGCTACTAAATTACCATTTTCATCAAACCAATTGTAGTCACCTGTTCCATCTTCTTCATCAATAATATAATATTCATCATCATATCCATAATCATATGCTAAAGTCCACCATTGACCGCCTGATTCAGTTAACCAATCATTAAATGGAAATAACCCATAAGCAGGGTGTCCTCTGAAGTTTCCACCAACTGTGAAGTTCCAATTGTTTCCAACTGGTTTTCTCCATCTAGCATCTAATTGGCCAAACTCTAAATCCTCCCTACCAAAATTTACATAAGTTCCTTTGATAACATAATTGTCACCCAAGTATCTTATCCAAGATTCTGAATCTACGAATTCTTCTCCAAATGAACGAATTGACGACCATTTAACTAAATATTCCCAACCACTCACTGCTCCAATTGTAGCTACATCTGATAAATTCTTTTCACTACCATCATAGAATTTCTTACCCTTAGCTTGATATTTAAATCTGGCAAGTTTTCGAATACCAATAGAAAGATTATAAGAACCTTCTATTTCTTCAGTTGTCTCTTCAAATGTATTATTATCAGTATTAACAGCAAATTTCTGTTTTGGTGTAAATGGTGATTCTAAACTAACACTTGTATAGAATGTTGAATACTTTAAGAAATTATCTACAAAATAATTAGCACCATCTTCCTCACCAAATAGATTTCCTATTATGAGTAATAATATCAATAACTTTTTCATTTTTTTCTCCCAGTTTACTCTGCTACTTCTGCCGGTACTACTTCAGGTGTTACTTCAGGAACTACTTCTACAGGTACTTCTTCTACTACTTCTACTTCTTCTACTGCAGTACCACCGCAACATGCCCACCATATAAGAAGGCCTGCTACTACAACACCAGTAATAATTTTCCAGTTGTTTTTAATCCAATCTATCATTTTTTATCTCCCGATTTAGTTTCTTTCGGACATTTATTACATTTATCCGAAAGTGTATTTAATCTTGTCAATTCAGTTAATAACTCTTGACAAGTTGTATCCACTTTATATTTTGACAAGTCCAAAAGTGGTAAAGGTTTTTCTATTTTAATGTCTTTCAGTTTGTCATTCTGAATTACTAGTTTTGCTCCTCCTACAATGATACCATCTCTGACATCATATGTAAAAAAGGTTGTTGACCATATCCCACATCTCACGATTCGTCCGGGTTTGCCATCCACCTCCACTACATCATCTTCATTGTAATCATTACCCATAAAAATCATCAAACCGGCTACGAACTTCTCAATAGTCGACCTAAAGAGTAATGTTAGAACACCAACTATAAATAACCATCCGTATTTTCCGAGTAACTCTGAAACCATTCCTTGAACCTGTTCTTCCATTTCAGCTCTCCATGCCTAGATTATAGTTAGTGTAACCTTATTTCAAAAATCTATTTTCTCCCCTTTAAAATTAAATTATTTTTAAACCATTTTTTTCCTTTTGGATTTTTTACTGGTTTATTAATAAAACTACTTATATATTTTTTTATTATCATCCCAAATTTCTTCTGTGCTTCTTTTACTGTTAGAAATTTAGAATTATCCACAACCGTGAAATTATTCCCAAATAAACCTTGAAATTTTCCCAAATTATTTTGAACATCTTTCCAAGATTTTGATAAAATAGCTTTTGGTAACCTTCTTGCCCTTTCTGAATTTCGTTTTAAAGCAACTTCTAAACTTGTATTTACAAATATCATATAACAATCATATCCAAGTGATTCTAATTCTTTCTTTTCTTTAGAAAGTTTATTATAATCATGTCCAGTTCCATCTATAATCATTCCAAGTCGACCTTCCATATACTTTTTTCTTCTATCCATTGTCATTAATTTGGCTCTTTTTCTAATAGTCATTTTTTCGCTATCTTCATCACCGCCAGCTATAGCATCAAAAACTTCTTCTGGCCATTTGTCAATATCTAATGCACCAGTTCCAAATGTATCGAATCCATATTTCTTTAATAGAAACTCAAATTCCGTATCTGAATTAACTGTTTTTAATCCAGCTACCGAAACATTAATCTTTTTTGGTATTCCAAATAATTCTTTAGCAACATAAGATTTACCACTTCCAGGTCCACCGGCCATAAAAATAGCCTTTAATATACCTTTATCATAGACACCTTCTTGCAATAAAGCTTTTAATTTTATCAAAATGGTTCTCCCATTTATATATTATTATTCATATATAAATATAAAAAAGTTAAAATTACACATCATTTACTTTATCAATATCTGCTGTTGCTATACCATTTATTTTTGAAATATCTCCACTATCTATACCAATAACATCATTTCCATAACCAGCTGCTTCTACATAAGTTACTTCAAGTGCTAAATATGACATTCTTACTTGGTTTGTACCATTTTTAATCATTTTCAGCGATAGATTTTCTAAATCAGAATATGTCCATGCACTAGAACCATTGGATGTTATTCTTGCTGTGCCATTTATTGTAGTATAAGAAATAGCATGAGCAAGATATTGAGCCGTTTCTGAAAAACCGGCGGTTGGAGTAGCAAATGATATATCTACATCAGCTGTAACTACCCTACCAGTATGTCTACCTTTAGATAAAAATCGAACTGATATTATTGAAGCTATAGCAGATTCTGCTACTGATGGATTTGCATATGTTACGGTTAGTTGTCTGAAATTACCACTACACTCAACATAAGTACCATCACCATCATCATATGAGAGCGCATGTTCGTGGGTATAAGCTCCACCAGGTGCCCAATGGACAGTATGTCCACTAGACCCATCAGGTAATAATATCATTGTTGCCATGGTTTATAATCTCCATATTTAGCTAAAGATTGCACATAATTAATACCATCTAACTCAAAAAATATTGGATAGTCGGATATTTTTCTATTATCACTTGGAATAGCATTACCAGAATACCATTGTTTTATTGGTAATATCTTCTTCATTTGCTTATCATGCCTCTTATGGCTAATAGCTTCAAGCCTATCATCATAAACAAGGTCAAACCTTTCATTAGTTTCAAACTCCCAACTAAATATATTTAAAATTTCAATATCACTATCATCATATTGATTTTTCCATTCTAATGCCATTTGATAATTTGCTATATTTGGTTCAAGTATAACATGTCGTGTAACACCTTTTCTTTGAAATTCTGTAGCTGTCCAACCTTTACCAAAACCAAATTCTAATACTGATTTTGGATTTAATTTATCACACAATAATTTTACACCATTTACTAAAAAATCTTCTTCATTTTTATATAGAATATTATGACCTGCTATCTGATAATCGGTATCAGTTTCTTGAAAAGAACCACTTATCCATTCTTGTAATTCCATTATGACAATTCTACCCAAGTGTTGTCTGGATTAAAGTAAATTGAACAAGAAGTATTATTCACACCTGCATCTAAGCAATATCCCAAAATTCTAACAATTTTACCAGAACCAGCCGGAGCTGACCCAGTTACAACACCAGAATCTCCCAGATATATTCTTTGACCTAAAGTACTTGTACCTGATTGTGAAACAACTGCAAATCCTTTTAACAATAATCCATCATCACCAGAATTTGTTCCCAAAGCAACACCTAGTAAAGAACTGCCATCACTACCTGGATTATCCATATCCGCGAATCCTATATTTCCATTAGCCTGAAATTTATAAATGTGTCCAGCTATGGTAGTAATATTACCTCTCTTCACAATATCACCATATCCTCTACCTAAATCAGACCCATCATTACCTAAAGAACTAGTAGCATCACCATAGTTAACAGATAATGCACCAATTCTATATTCTGGTTGATTTAAATATAATGGAGATATTATATCTGTATATTTTCCTGTAGCAAGGTCTACTTCTAAATTTCCACCATTATTTTGTGTTTTGAGGACTAAATCTTCATTCCCATCCAAGTATACTAATGCATCAAGACTTGTATCAGTATACATTAGCAATCCACCTTGAGAACTGGCGCCCTTTTCTGTTGATATAAATCCAGCACCAGTTGCAGCTCTCACTTTTAGAGCACTACTAGTTATAGCCCCTGCAACATAGATACTATGAAATGAAGATGAATGAGTACTTTGGGATGCAGAAACTGTACTCGCGGTTACACTCGTTTCGGCATAGATACTATGGAAAGAGGATGTAAGATTCCCATCTACAATTATACTACTCGCACTTATGTTACCACTTGCGGTTATGTGTCCAGAAATATCAAGACTTCCAATATTAGCTGAAGCACCTACTACTGATACCGTACCTGTTTTAAGTGTAATTTTATCACCGACTGATGTATACTTAATATAATTATCATCTATAGTATTGTTTAAATTTAGCTGGCCACCATCTTTTAAAAATATATCATCATTTATCCGTAAATCCTCAGCATGCAAATCACCACTTGCACTTATGTCTCCACTCGCAGTTACACTTGTCTCGGTATAGAGACTATGAAATGAAGATGTGGCATTTGCACTTGCAATTATACTACTCGCACTTATGTTACCACTTGCAGTTAAACTTCCTTCAAGAAATGAACTACTGTCCTCAAATCTAAATGTTGGAGCACTTGAATGAGCTGTATGAAAATCTATCTTATCGGCTTCAAGTTTTATTTTAACTTTGGAGGAATTAGATGATTCTCTCCTCCATAAATCAGAATATACATCACCACCCAAAGTTATATCACCACTCGCAGTTACAGATGTTCCAACATAAAGAGAATGAAGTGATGAAGTTACTGTACCACTTGAACTTATTTGTCCACTTGCAGTTATATTACCACCAACATTACCAAATGCAGTTGGTATCGACCCACTACACCAAATATCACCAGCTACAACCAATGAACTAGTAGCCATAGTGTCTGGAGCTAAACTATCAGAACTACCATTACTTCCACTTGAACCTATCAATATTGTTTGATTTTCAGCATTAACATTCCAAACATTAGTAATATCACCACCTGCATATCCTGACCTTCTACTTTGGAAATAGAAATGACCAGATATTGTGGTGAGTCTATAATCTGTATAATTTTCTGCTCCACTAAATTGATAACTAGACCTACATAAATCAAATCGTGGTTCCCTATCACCTCCAACAGCTGTTATTCTTATCGTTGGACTATTATTAGAACCAAGAGTTATATGCCTTTCATTTTCATCTAAATCAGGATAAATTAATTTCCAGATAGCAACTGAAGTCATTCCACTAACATCCAATAAACGACCTTCTCCACTAGACCCAGTACCTACTGATAGAAAACCACCCGTAGTACCTACTGGACCATTCTCCCATCCAGTTAACCATGTACCATTACCAACAAAATATGCCCCAGATATAGCTCCACTCGCACTTATATTTCCACTTGCGGTTATATGCCCGCCAGTTCCTTGGTCATATACATTGATACTACCACTAACATCTAAAGATTCTGAAGGTGATGTTTGATATATTCCCACACCCTGAGATGATGCATCAATTACAATTGGAACATTAAAACCGTCAGCAGCTCCATGAGTATTCATAAATACAATTTTCTTATCTTGTAAAAAATTTCCAATTACCAAATTGTCGGCATCGGTGTGATAAATTTGACTGTCGGTATCATTACCACTTGCCCCTTCGAAGAAAATTTTCTGAGAATTCTTTAAATAAATGTCCTCACCTACATATAAGCTTTTAGCTATACTAGCACCACCTTCAGTTCTTAAAGCACCTGAATCTCCATCATAACCAGATGCATTCGTGGAATCTGTTATATCTAATGGAACATCAAATTGAATCCTACTATCGTTAACTTGAAATACATCAGAATCTGCGTAACTAAAAATTATATTAGACATATCGTCATAAAGTAAACCGTGTGTGTTCTCTTCACCAAAATAAATCCCAGTACCCGAATCTACTCCTAAATTTAGTTTAGAAGCCGATATGCCTCCACTCGCTGTTATATTAGTTGCAATTAATTGACTCGCAGATACAAAACCACTCGCACTTATATCACCTTCTACAGTTAATTTTTTAGATGGAGTATTTGTTCCTATTCCAACTCTATTAAGGTTACCGTCTGACCAAATATTATAATCATCAAGATTACTTCTAACTTTAAAATTAACATCTCCACCATCTCCAATTGTAACATATGGAGTGGTTGCTGTACCACCATATAGTGTTAAAAGAAGTTCATTGTTAGCATAATGTTTCGCATAGTGTTGATTTTGCCAAGAAATATAAGAGAGAGTATTACTGTCATCAGAGTGACCACCTATAGTAGTATTAATATATACTGCTCCGTCCAAACTACTTTGACCTTGAACAAATATATCACCATCCTCATCGACAGCAAATCTTTCAGAACCATCTTCTTTAATTACAAATAATTTTTCGTTTGCTGTTGCACCTACTTTATTTATGAATATTCCATTTGATGCTGATAGATATCCACCTATGATTTGAGAATCAGATTTTGAACAACTTATATCTCCACTTGAAGTGAAATTTGCAAATGTTCGAAATATGTCATTCATCGCGTCTATATATATAGACCCACCTTGTTGAGTAGTAGCAATCTGGAAATTTTCAGAACCATCAAGGTAAATCGTTGCATCAACATCATCAGTTGTATCAGTACCATTGTTCAAGAAATTAATTATGCCTAATCCGGCCTCCCCTTTCACAATATTTATAGCTGGATAAACTGCACCTAACCACAGACTACCAGTAAATCTATGTTCATCATCAACAGTATTACCAAATATTGTTGACCCGGATGAAATATTTATATTTTGAATACTATGTGATGTGATGAAGGTTTCAGCAGTTATACTTCCGCTCATATATAAATTATCATTTATAAAAACATCACCATGTTCAAATCTAGCAGCCCATACATCGTTATCACCGGCAGATAATCCACCAAAACTAGAACCACTATCCCAAGCTTCAGCTGATAATCCGACTACTCTAGCATCTGACCCAGATGGTCTAGATGCAACAAAATATCCACCAAAAATATTTCCCTTCTTATTAGTACCACCATTAGAACCAGTATGAGATGGATATCTAATTCTAAATGCATCAAAATCATCATTCATACTAGCTTCACCCATTACACCTATAGAAGCCGAATAATTAGAATCGGAAGCCCACACCGCCCATTCGTTAGAACCAGTCGTAGGCGTAACAGTTGTAAATCTAGAACCAATATTCAATTTGATATCACTATTATGACCTCCACCTTCGACACCTACACCTTTACCCCGCTCTATCCATAAAGCTTCAGGATTATAGTCCATGGCGGCTGATGTAGATACTTCAGTATCTATATTATCTAATTCATAAGCAACACTCATATCTGAATTAAGATATCTCAATTTTAATGTTATATTTTCTTCCCTTCGAGCTAATCCTTTTAATTCAACTCTTCTATAAAAAGTACCTGGATTTGTTCCATATTCTGATTTAGGTTTTATGGATATATTACTAAATGACATAGCTCTATTTGTTGCCAATGTAGCACCGTCAAGTATTTTACCATTATTACTAATTGGACAATCAGCAAATAGATATACATTAAAAGCGGAACCTGATGGTACGAAGAAATCATCCTGTATAATCTGTGTATTAGACCCAGTCGGATTATGATAATCATTTGATTGAGTAGTTATTAATGTACCATTAATAAAAGACCCAGAATATTGAGAAGGATGGAAATAATTAAAATTCTTATAATATAAAGTTTTTCTATTAGCTGTATCTGGCCATTGATGGTCAGCTGCAAAACTTGTGATATACTCACTACCACTTTCATAACTACTAGTTGAAAAATTAGCTAAATCGGCACATCTACCTTCCATCAATTCATCTACAGACTGTGAAAATGTACCAAATACAGCAACTCTAAAACTACCACTCGGATTATATCGTATAGTAAACCACTCATCAGATGCACATCTTCTAATAATAGGACTATGGATGAAAACTTGGTCTTGTGAACCGGGTCCTGAAGGTTCACCGGCATGTCCAGGACCTGAATATCGGTATCCTGCAGGCTTCCAAGATCCAGTCAAATTTGATGATGCTCCGAAATTTAGATCTCCAGATGGATTCCACATCTTTCCATATGCCCCACTACCAGACCAATATATTTCATTCGAGGTTTTATTAAAATCTCCAATCCATGTGACATCACCCGCCTTTGACATTGTAGTAGTCAATAGTTCAAGTTCATCGCTTATGGGGTAAGTATCTAAATGTATATATTCATTATTTTCATTTGCATCAGATTTATAAGAAGCTTCTATAAATGATAATTTTCCACTAACAGTTTCCAAGTTATCAGTTTCAAGATTCAAAAAACTTCTAACTAATGAAGGTAATCCAACTCTACCAATAGTACTGTCATCTACATTTTGAGACCCAAAGGTTAAAGTAGGTTTATTTTTAAAATGAAGAGGAGACCTATTTGATGATTTAGGTCTAATATTTATTGGAATTACAATTCTACAATTATATTTACCTACCCAATTACTAGGTGCAGAATTTTTATCTAATTCACCCATCATTACGAGTTTACCTATACCAGGTTTCACTTTATCATAAGTGTATGCTGGGTCTTCCTTAACCCATGCAAAACCAGACCCTCTACCATCTCCTACTAATTTATCAATTAATTGATGATATATTAACTGGTCGTCTTTATCTAATATCTCAACTAAGATTTTAGACCCAACTCTTAATTTCATCTCTTCCTGTGTGTCACCATATCCGTAATATATGGCATGTTTACCATATGTAAAAACTTCTGGTTTTTCTACATGAAATAATCTCGGATTATCAGGGTTGTCCTCGAAAAAGACATCATAATCAAGTAAATTATACCTAGTTGGATATTTTTTATTGGATAAATCAATACTCATAGTATATATAAATATTTTCTTTACAAAAAATTGTTAGTTTTAATAATTATTAATATATACTAGTATTATTTATGAGGAATTAATAAAAATTATGAAAAAGAAAATAAGATCAATATCAATAGCTGAAAAAATGGATGAAAAACTACAAGAAGATAGTAATTATCGTGGATTAACTATTTCTGCTAATTTAACGAGAATTTTATATGATTATTTTGAAGATCAACCTAAAAAAAGTGGAATAAAATTATCTGCTAGGTAAATAAAACTTTACTATATCCATTTTTAACTTCAATAGGTACTAAAAAGTCCATATAATCTTTAATTGTATCAAGGTGAGTTATAATCATTACAAAATCAAATTGAGTTTTAAGATAATTAAAAGCCCCTTCCATATTAGCAATATTATCACTATCTAAAGAACCGAAACCTTCATCTACAATGATAAAATTCGGTCTTGGGAGGGTTGATACATTGATTAAACCTATTCTAATGGCTAATGATGATACAAATCGTTCCATACCACTTGACAATTCAAGATTCCATTTATCTTCACCATAACAGATAAAGGCGTCTATATTTTTATCTTTCATTTCAAGTTCTATATGAAACCCTGCATTCATATTCTCTAATACATTATTTATTTCTCTTTCAACTGCCGGTATGGCTCTTGATATTAACTCATAAGGAATACCATCTTTGGATAAAGCAAGTAAATATAAGTCATAATCAAGTATCTTTTGTTCTATATCAACAAGATTTTGGATATCATCACTAATTCTATCTCTCTCATTCTTAGCAACTGATAATGATTGTAAAACTTGTTTATATTTCTTATCAATTGATATTGATTCCATTTGCAATCGTGATATATTAGAACTTAACTTTGATATTAGTTCATTTAATTTTTTATTCTGTTCTATTTTTTCTTCATCTTCATAATATTTTTTGATTTTATCATCAATGTTAACTATTTCACTTTCTAGGTGTTTATATCTTGCTTCATTCTTATCTATCTTACCACCTATCTTGACAGCATCGTGTTGTATCTGATTTAATTCATCATTAAATCTATGAAATTCCCTATTTTTCTCATCAGCATCACCTACCTTTTCAAGATTATATGATTTTATTTTAAAGTGTGTTTCTAAATTTTGATAATCATCATCTAACTGATACATTTGAGTTTTAATTTCATCCATTTCATTAATCTGCTCTTTACCGTTTTTAACACAGTATTCACAATCTTCATCATATTCAAATTTTTCTAAATCAGTTCTATGTTTAACTAATGCTTTTGTTTTAGATTCATTTAACTTTATTTTATTTTCAATATCTCTTACAACTTCTTTTAATTCTTTCCAATCTTCATATTCTTCTTGTATTTCTTCTTCATCTATTTCAGATAATTTTTGATGATATTCCATATAAAGAGGTCTTAAGGTTTCTTTATATTCTTTATCATCTTTAAGTTGTTTTTCTAAGTTTTGTTTTTCGTTATAAAAATTATTATGTGTTGTTTGTAATTCTTCTATATCATAATGCTCGTCAATTTTATAAAGCTGTCTAACTAATTTAATTTTTTCATCTTCATTTTTTACTATTTCATCATCCGTCTTATTATCTTTATCAGCTAATTCTTTTTCTTGAGATTCTAATTCAACTATTTGATTTTCTATTCTTGCTAATTGTTTATATGAATCTCTTTTTTGTAATTGTTTTAACATTATTCGTTCTTCATTTGAGTCGGACTTGGCGATTGTTTCAAGTTGCTCGAAGATATCGATATCCATAAAAGACGAAAGAATTTTTTTTCTTTCAGCTTGTTTTTTATCAAGGAAATTCATGCCGTTGGTTTGTAAGGACAATGAGGTAAGGATGAAGTCGTCAAATGTTCCCAAAATCTTACGGATTTCTTCGTTCGTCCCACCGCCATATGCAGAATTGAATCTTGCAGCACCGCTCAAGTCGATTTCTTCATTTGCTTCATCCATCATATAGAATCTAACAGATACAGGACACATCTTACTTATAGTACCATCTTTATGATTTACTTGTTTATATTTACCTTCTCTTTCTATCCAATAATCAACTCCATTGATTTCAAGATTTAATTTAGCTTTAAATTTTTTCTGTTTCTTATTTAATACATCAATAGCTCTATTTGTTCTACTACATATATCATATATTGTATATGATATTGCATCCATAAGAGATGATTTACCTGAATGATTTGGAGCTACTACACCGACATTCCCATTGAGTTTTGTAAAATCTACTTTATTATTACTACCATAACTAAACATATTATCAAATTCAAATGATTTGATTTTCCAATCTACATTTCTTGTAATATCACCATCATAGATTTCTGGTGAATTATTTGTCATATCATTTATTTGTTGAACTCTTTTTATAACTTTATCATCTACACCATCAACATTTCTTTCTAAAAAATCTTCTATAAGTTCATTCTGATAATTTACATCACGAACATCACCGATATCCAATTTATTTTCTCTATCGTCACCAATAGTAAACGCATCTTGTCTTTCCGCGACTATATCTCTCAATTTAGGATATTTTCTTGTTAAATTTAATTGTATTTTTTTTATATCATCAAGAGTTGTATTCCAATACTTTATTTTCACTCTACCTTTAGGTGGCATAAATGTAAATTCAAATGGTTTGTTGTTAGTAGTTGAATTTTGTATATTACCATCTTCAACTCTTAATATTTTATATCCATAATCATTTGGAACTGTATGAAACTCAGCTTTCTTCGTTTCTAAATCCCACATTAAAAATCCATGTTCAGGTGCTTCAGCAAAATTTTGTTGAATCAATGAACCTGGATAACCAATAGTTTCTTCCTCGTTTAAAAATTGTCTTTTATGTATGTCACCTAATAGAACTAAATCATATCCATCAAATGTTTCAAGTTTAACATGCTCATCTCTCACCACAAAGTTGTTGTCATACTGATGCTTGTCCACACCCCCATGAAATAGAGCAATTTTGTGTGTATTGGGGAGGTTTTTCGGGTTGGGAAGTCCATCTACCAATTGGTTACCTTGCTTGTCATGGTCAAATATAGACATCACACCAAAGTCAACATTATCAATTGTATAAACACCTGATTTTTTCCAATAATGAAGATTTGAATCTATTTTTTTTACTAAATCAACAATAGGTGAAAGTGTATCTTCTCGTGATTTGTTATTTAGGTTACAATCGTGATTACCTGGTATAACAACGGTTGGAGCTATCTTAGAAAGTCGTAAAAAGAAATTAGCCACTAATCTAACTTCTTCAGGTGATGTATCAAGTTTTCCGTGAACAATATCACCACCGATGTAAATCAAATCTGGTTTTAAATCTTTTAATTGTTTATATAATCTTTTGAATACTTCTCTATACTCTACAAATCTATGTAATTTCCGTATATGTATATCTGCTAGATGTGCAATTGTTTTAATCATTCAATGACTCCAATATTTCCATTGTTTGTTCCCAACCTTCTGTTTGAAAGTATTTACAATTATCTGTTTCTTCCATTAGTTTTGCAAGTGGATAATCATTTCCACCTTTCATTGTTCTATCACCTATAAAAATGTACTCAAAAGTATTTGCATAGGTTTTTGTATGTGAATCTAAATTAATATGGGATTTTATCCGTTCTAATATTTGTGATTTATCTTTCCCCTTTGGATAGATGTCAATTGATATTTGTCCACCAATAACTGCATCTAATTCTGGAAATTTTTGTTTTACTACAGTCGATATTTTTTTTCTTTCTTTATTTTGATTATCCCACTCAAAAAATATTTCTCTCTGTAATTGATTGCAATCTCTGCCAACAATACTAAAGTTTACCATAGAACCTCTGTCTTCAATATGATTACCATATCGATGTGGATATGGACTACTCATTAATATAACTTCTAATAAACTTTTTAATTTTTTTGATACTTTAAATTTATTTTCATATATTAATTCAGCACTTATATTTACAATATGCGGGTCTGGTTTCCACATTTCATTACCACAACAAGTAAATATTCTTTCAGCTTCAATATCAAAATAACACATCTGTTCTTGTAATTTTTCTATGTTACTACCTGTAACTAAATAAAATTTATTTTTTAATATCCATCCTTCAAAAAACTTTCTAAACCCTTTTGTCATAGGTAATCTTGATGGTGTTAATGTTCCATCTACATCAAATATGTATATTCTATTCATCAAATACTCCTATCTTAAATTTAATAAAACTTACTATTTCATCTGCTATATTCTTTTTGGTATATGTTTCCATTCCCTCAAATCCAGGATTAGAATTAACTTCACATATTTTAAATCCACCATTGTCAAATAATAAGTCAACACCTGCTATATCTAAATTAAGTGCTTTTGCTGATTCTGATGATAACCATTCTATCTGCTCATTAACCTCATATGGAAATCCTTCACCACCACGAGATATATTTGCTCTAAAATCTTCATCTTGTGATTGTCTCATCATACAACCAATTACTTTATTATTTACAACAAAAACTCGTAAGTCTTTACCCCAAGTATCTTTAATAAATTCTTGTATTATAATGTTATAACCTGGTTTTGTTAATTCGGCCATTGTTAATAATTGTTTGAATTGTTTTTTATTCTCAGCCAGAAATACACCTTTACCATAACTACCACTTATAGTTTTAACAATAACTGGAAAACCTAAATGTTTTTCCACAAAATCTACATCAATTGGATGTTTTAATAACATAGTTTTTGGAATATCTAAATTTGATTGTGCAAGTATCTGATGTGAATATAACTTATCTTTTACATTATCTATAGCATCACTACCATTTACAACAATTACACCCATTCTTTCAAAGTGTCTGATAACTGCTTTGATATGATAAGTTGTTCCACTACCTGTTCTCGGAAATACAAATTTAGGTAAGGGTAGTGATTCTCCATTTACTAATATAGATTGTCTATTTTCTTTATTAACAAATATATCTATTTCGTTTGGGTCTATGAGTGAAATATCAATTTTATGATTTTTAAATTCTTCAACCAATCTATCAGTTTCATAAGAACCTTGAAATTTTGGTTTACATAATATCCAACCTTTATGCATTTAATCTACCTTTTATTATATCTGAAAATTTTGATTGTTTAATATCACGAGTTAATTCCCAAAACTTTTTAAAACCTAATTCGGAAGGGTCTTTATCTTTCATATCTAATAAGTATGTTTCAATTCCATAATCCATCAAAAATTTAGATAATTTAATTGCATCTTTTCTCGCATCTTCATCAAGTGCAATATAGACTTTTTTAACATTTTTTTCTACTAATCTCTTTACCAATGTTTTAGAAAGAAATTTACCAAATAAAGGAATAACATTTCTTCTAATTGATATTGCATCAAATGCACCTTCACATAAAACTATTGGTTCATTCCAATTTATAAATAATTCAAATCCTACTGTATCCTTTGACATTGGTGGATTTTTATATTTGAACTTTGAATTTGGAAACATATCTCTGGCCATGAAATAATTCAATTTACCATCACTATCATAACTTGGAACAATAATCCTATCCCTATAATCTCCACCATCACAATAACCTATTGAATATCTCAAAATCTCTTTAGGACCTATCCCCCTTTTTTGTAAATAAGATAACGCATTTTTATATAAAGGGTCATCTGATTTTTTCCATAATGGTTTATAAAAATTTGGTAATGATACTTGATATTCTGTAACCTCTTCTTTATCTTTAGAATATGAAACATACTCATCAAGTAGTTTCAATGCCTCCTTTATTATTTCTCTTGAAGCATTATTCTTTCTCAATAAAATAGAAATCTTATGGCCACCTTTATTACAAACCCAACAATGCCATTTTTGTGTATCAAGATTTACTTGAAGTTTCTTTTTGTGATGATTACAGAAAGGACAATGGAAAGCATTCTCCCCATTCTTCATCTGATAACTACTACCTAAAACTTTTTCTAATAGTGATGTTAACTCGTAATTATACATTTATACAATATACGAAAGATTTATGTAAAAATCAAGCTTTTTTTTCATAAAGTGACATAACCAAACCATCATACATATCAATATTCCTTTTATCCCAATTTCCTCTTGTTGTTGTTTTACACCATTTTTTAGTGTCATACATTTGTTCTACTTTCATTTTAACAAATTCTTTTGCTTTAATTCCCTTAACTCTAGCCTTACCGAAAACATTTTTTCGAGCTGTCATTGGGTTGATATTGTGGACTTCTACACCAAATTCGTCTTCAAAGACAAAACAAAGAATTGCATTAAATTTTGCTAATTTTACAATTGTTTGTTGGGATGTAAATCCACCAGCAAAACCTGATAAATTATCTTCAACATTTATTTTTTCTATTTCATCAATATACGAACTTTCATTGAGAAATCCAAGAACTTTAAAAACTTTTTCTTTTGGTGTTTTTTCTTTTTTGATGTCGATGAATCCCATATCGAGAATCTTCTTATCTTTTGTGAATGCATATCCCACACAAGTTGTGGATATGTCTAATCCTAATGTAACCATA